>Ga0209487_1001296_pt1 | contig 21327 bp, 24 predicted proteins | sample Poulit2012_FD_187524 | JGI IMG/M metagenome (GOLD analysis project Ga0209487, IMG submission 187524) | Agricultural soil microbial communities from Georgia to study Nitrogen management - Poultry litter 2012 (SPAdes) (version 2) | ecosystem: Environmental > Terrestrial > Soil > Agricultural land...
TGGCAATTTCTTTTCCGAAATTTCGAGAAAGCTCTACATATTGAACGTGGGAATTCTCTGCATGAAATTGCTGCAATAGAGTGGTTGTTTCATCTGTGCTCCCATCATCCACAAAAAGAAACTCAAAATGATATTGCTCTAGGGATTGAGTTACTTGTTTTAAGGCATCCATTAAAGCAGGTAAAACTTCTTCTTCATTATAAGTCGGAATCAGTATCGTAATCTTTTTCATTTTTTATTTCCTTTGCTATAAAACTTCATCACATTTTCATTTAATAAACTATAGCCTTGTACGAGTGATTTATCAAAGGTTTTACCTTCATACCAGACTAAAATAAATAAAAATGATTCTCAACATAAGTTTCATTATAATTTATTTATCTTTAAAAGTTAATACAGTAAGAAAAATACAATAGGAACAAACAATGCAGGAACAAAGTTCATCACTTTAATATCTGTTAAATGGAGCATATTTAAGCCAATGACTAAAACTAAGATTGAACCAATGGCATTCATATCATTGACTAAAGAGGTCGATAATAAATGATTTAAACCATTTGCAAAAATTACAATCAACGCTTCATAACTAAAAACTAAAAGACTCGAAAATAAGACGCCTATCCCTAATGTAGAAGCTAAAATCATACTGGTAATTCCATCCATCATAGCATTTGTATAAAGAAGTGTATGATCACCCGTTAAGCCGCTATTAATGGGTCCCATAATCGATAAAGCTCCGACCGACATGATGAGGCTTCCGGTAATAAAACCTTCCGAAAAAGAGTCATCCTTTTTAGTGCCTGCGATTTTAATTGCTAGGAATTTAGCTAATCGATTGACTAAACCGTCTAAATCCATCCATTCTCCAATTATTCCCCCAATTACAATCGACAAAATGATGAAAATTGTTTTTTCACCAGACATCATACCCGTTACGCCAATATAAATCGCACTTAAAGCCAATCCATTCATAATGACGTTTTCCATTTTTTTAGAAATCCCTTTTTTAATTAATAAACCACTAGACCCGCCTAAGATAATCGCCATCGTATCGACGATAACTCCTGTAAACATATGATTGCTCCTTATTTTATAAAAATCACTTTCATCATTATAATGTGCCGCTTCTAGATAGGCAAATAAATCAATATAAAAACATTTTGAAGATTTTATGTTTTTACTGTGAGGATGAAATTCGTTTCAATTTCTTAGTTCTTAAATGAGGTTCATTGGTTTGGTTAAGTTTGCTCACTTAATCTATCAACAATTGCTTTTTAACTTCTTCTCTCACTTTTTTGATTTCTTCTGCATCTAGTGAACCTACTGCTTTTGTCTCAGAAACTTGTTTAATTTGTTTCATTTGAACATACCATCCTGTGAAATCTTCTGGGATTGCATTAAAACTCAAAGGTAAAGTCTCTTTTAGGATAAGGCATGTTCCTTCCTTCTCTTGTTCAAGTTGGAATTCTATTTTTCCTGATGCCCATTCAAAAGCGATGTAGGTATCTGTTTGATAATCAATTAAACTCATTTTTTCAAATGTATTGTCGCCCAAATCAAACAAAACAAATGCTTCTTCTTTTTCTTTTGTAATCGATAACTGCGGGAACCAACTTGAAATGCCCTCTGTTGTCGCTAGATAAAAAAAGACGTCTTCTTTACTGGCTTGAATAATTGTAGACAAGGTTTGAGTTGCATTTTTAGTATCTTTAAAGTAACTTCGTTCAATCATATTTAATTTCCTCTCCTAAATTTTTGTGTGTTTAGTTTAACGCAAAACGCTAAGAAGTATAATAAAAAATAATATTTCGTATTTTGAAGAGGTTATTTTACCATAATTTTGAGGATGATGGTTTAAAAAACGTTGAATAGTAACTAAAAATGAATGAAACGACTTAAATTTAAAAATAGCTATTTTTAAAATAAATCATTTCCTTTTAAGGAAATAAAATGTATGAGATAGTTATTTTATAAAAGATATCGGGAGAGAGGGTAAAAAAATGAACAAGGAGGCTTTCTATGAAGAGAGTGCCCGCAAAAGAAGTGTATGATTTTTGGTTTGATGAAAAAAATAAGGCGTATTGGTTTGAACAAAATGAAGAGTTTGACCGAGAAATTCGTCGTCGGTTTTATGAGACCTGGGAAGCAGCCCGTCAAGGATTATTATATGAGTGGCGATTGACTTATGAAGGAGCACTTGCTGAGATTATTGTCTTAGACCAATTCTCTAGAAATTTAAATCGAGGCACTATGCTTTCTTATACACAAGATCGTATGGCTTTGATTCTTTCACAAAATTTAATCGAACAATATCCTGAATATAAAAACCGACCAAAAGACGAAATTAATTTTATTTATTTGCCTTGGATGCATTCTGAATCTAAAGAGATTCATCAACAAGCTGAAAAGTTATATATAGATTTAGACGATAAAGAAGCCATAAAATATATGGAGCAACATAAAGAAATAATTGACCGTTTTGGCCGCTATCCTTATCGAAACGAGGCAATGGGACGTACATCCACGGCAGAAGAGATGGATTTTATCAGAAATAACCGCTTTGATTTTACAAAATAGTAAAAGATTTATATTTCCTTTCTCCCTTTTTATATAGAAAAAAGGATCAATGAAAAACTTCTAGGATTTCATTAAATTTTATAGTAAACTTAGTATTGTGAAATACTTCTTTAATTTAAAAGAAACGAAAGGTGAGGTGAGATGGGACAAAAATTAATTGTTGGACGTTATATTCCTGTAGACTCCTTTGTTCATCATTTAGATTCTCGAGCTAAACTTCTGGCGACGATTTTATATTTAGTGATTTTATTCTTCGCAAATAATTGGATCACTTACCTGATCCTTACTTTATTTGTAGGACTAGGCATTTATCTTTCGGGCATTTCTTTTACATATTTTTTAAGAGGAGTGCGACCAATGATTTGGTTGATCACTTTTACAGCTCTTTTACAAATGCTCTTCACTTCAGGACCTACAATGTATTTTCAATTTGGCTTTATTTATATTTCTAAAGAAGGTATCCAAAATGGCCTCTTTATTTTTTTAAGATTTGTATTGATTATCTTTATTTCAACTTTATTGACTTTAACGACAGAAGCTTTAGATTTAACAGATGCGATTGAATTTTTCTTAAAGCCTTTAAAAATATTTAAATTTCCAGTCCATGAAATGACTTTGATGTTGGCTTTAGCTTTGCGCTTTGTGCCCACAATGATGGATGAAGCAGAAGTGATCATGAATGCTCAAAGGGCTAGAGGGGTTTCTTTTAGTGAAGGACCCATCATGCAAAGATTAAAAAACCTAATATCTTTGTTAATCCCCCTTTTTATTAGTTCTTATGATCGTGCGCCACAGTTAGCGACTGCAATGGAAGCAAGAGGATATCAAGGAGGGGAGAATCGTACAAAATATCGTGAGTTAACTTGGAAAAAGATCGATACAGTTGTTTTATTAAGTTTTTTAGTTCTTTTTAGCACCGTTTATCTATTAAGGGGTTAAATATTTATGAATTGGAAGTAATGAATAAAAAGATATAAAAAAATTGAGATAGTACATGAGAAATTGAGGGATTTTAAAGTGGAAGCTTTGACGAATAACTTATATGATTTGATGTTTACTTTTGTGAATTTTATCACGGTATTAATTGAAATTTGGGGAGTACTAGTGATTGTAGTAGCGTTAGGAAAAGAAATTTATACCACAATTTTCAAATTTAATTTTAACTATTTATCGATCAATAAAGACAATAGTCTAAACGCGAGTTTGGCCAGCGCTTTGGAAGTTTTATTGGCTGCAGAGATTTTAAAAACAATTACTATTACGGATTATACAAATTTAATCATTATAGCTGCCCTAATCATCTTACGAATTGCGATTACGCTTCTACTTGTTTGGGGAACGGCTACCAAAAATGGAGGACATTAAACATTAAATAAGACGATAAAAAGGAGATGACCTAATCAAAAATAAACGATTGAATCCTATTGTTTAATAAATAAAAATATATAGAATAATTTAAATGTGTGATTTTTAACAAATTCGTTGTATTCAACAAATACATTATGATATAATGTAGATTGCTGTAATTTAATATACAGTTACTATTGAATAGAAAAAGGAGAAGAAAATGAGTAATAAAGATTTTTGGGCAGATTGGACTTTTCCAATTATTTCACTTGTAAGTTTTGCCACACTATTAGCTGCTATGTTAATGCCAATGAATTCGATTAATATAGGATCTTTAATATCTTATTCATCTGGTTTATTAGCCTATACAATGATGCTTACGGTAACATTTATTGGCTCGCGTCCTCGTTATCTTGAAAAAAGATTTGGGATGCCAGAAATGTATGAAATCCATGCGATAATGTCTATTGTTTTATCTATATTAATTGGGATTCACGTCATTATCCAATGGAATGGATTTTCATCTATTTTAGATCGTTCACTTGTTTCACAAGTTGGATGGATAGGAGTCGTTGCACTTCTTGTCGTTATGTTCACGGGAATTTTTTCACTATCTGGAATATTTGTGGATCAATCTCAAGCACTAAGAAATTTTAAAAATAAATTAAATCGTGAAGTAAACTTATGGTTACATCGTTTAGCTATTGTTTCTGTTATTGCTGTTTATTTCCATATGTATTTTTTACCTTTCTTAAAAGATAATTTTTTATTTATGCTCTTATTAAATATTTATACTATAGCTGTTTTAGGCTTTTACCTTTACTGGAAATTTAAAATTGTTGCCGCTCCTCAATATCGCGTCACAAAAATTTATAAAGCAACCCCTGCTCTTTGGGTATTAGAGTTTGAACCTGTTAAAGGAACGGTCATGACTTATACCGCTGGAGATTATTTCTTTATTCGTTTTAATCGAGAGGCTGAAATTACCGGAGAAGGACATCCATTCTCAACATCCAGTGCGATTACTAGACGATATAGTAATTCCATTGAATTTATGATTAAAGAAGCAGGAGATTGGACAGAATCACTTGCAAACATTAAAGAAGGCGATATCGCAAAATTTGAAGGCCCATACGGACACTTTTTCCCTGAAGAAGTTCAAGAATCAAACGAAGATGAAGTACCTTTCGTATTACTTGGTGGTGGAATTGGTTTAACTCCAAACCTAAGTGTCTTACGCCATGAAATTGAAAAAGGATCTCAACGTGAAATTCATCTGGTCTGGGGCTTAGCTTATGAAGAAGATATGTTTATGCTCGATGAGTTAGAAGCGATGAAAGAAATAAATCCAAATTTTGAATACCATATTATCTTCTCCAATGAAGAAGTTGAAGGCTATCCATTTGGTTTTATCTCCAATGAATTTTTAGAAGAAGTTGGCGCTGACAAATATACACACGGACATTTCTTTGTTTGTGGACCTGGTCCGATGTTAGATGCTTCTAGAAGAATTCTTGAAAAAGGAAACGTTCCTTCTGAACAAATCCATTTAGATGACTTTGGATTCTAGTAGATATCTTATATAGAAAGGATGTAAATAATGGGTAGAAAAACGCGTTTAACTATAGAAATGTTATTAGCTGGATTATTTGTAATGCTAGTTACTGTCTTTTTATTCACTAGTGATTTTACGTTTTCAGAGCCAGATCATTCGACAACAGGCGAAGATGTGCCGGCTGAACTTGAAGATGGTACATTTGTAGGAACAGGAGAAGGTTTTGGTGGACCAATTGAAGTAGAAGTTACGGTTGAAGGAGGAGAAATCGTTGAAATAACGGTTCTTGACCACAGTGAAACAGAAGGAGTTTCTGATCCAGCTTTTGAAGAAATTCCAGCTGAAATTATGGAAAGTAACTCAACGGATGTAGAAGTGGTCTCAGGAGCTACATACACCTCAACCGGTATAAGAGAAGCTGTCGTAAATGCTTTAAGCGGTGAAGGTGAAGTCAGTGAAGAAGAAACAGAAGACTCAGAAGACACTGAAACAGAAGATGAGGAAGTAGTTGCTGGTGATTTTGAAGATGGCACGCACACTGCAACAGTGGATGGCCATAATGGACCATTAACTGTAGAGGTTACTGTGGAAGATGGTGTGATTACAAATGTTGAAGTGACTGAACATGAAGAAACAGAAGGTTTATCTGATCCAGCCATTGAAGATGTACCTGCAGCAATTGTAGAAAATAATTCAACAGATGTCGATACCGTATCTGGAGCAACTGTAACTTCCGAAGCCATTATCGAAGCAGTTAATACGGCGCTTAATGGTTCAGAAGATAGCGATTCAGCTGGTGAACCTGTTGAATATACAGATGGCACTTATGAAGGAACAGCGGATGGGCACAATGGTGAAATCAAAGTAGAGGTTACTGTTTCAAATGGAGCCATTGAAAATATCGTGATTACAGATCACGCAGAAACAGAAGGCCTTTCTGATCCTGCCTTTGAAGAAGTACCTGCAGAAATTATGGAAACAAATTCTACTGATGTAGATACCGTATCTGGAGCCACTGTTACTTCAAAAGCAATTATTAGTGCAGTAGAAAATGCTTTAGAAGACGCTCAATAGTTTTTAAAATGAAGTATACATGTTATCCTATAAGCTGAAGAATTCTTGGAAGGTGTTTGAAAAATGAAAAAACTTTTAAAGATGACGAAGCCAGGAGATTTTATTATCGTCATATTATTGATAATTTTATCTTTTCTGCCACTCGCCATTTTCACTTACCAAAATAAAGCTTCAGCAGATGACGAGAACTTGCGCGTAGTCATTTCAGCAGATGGGGAAATTGTCCATGAGATGGAATTGAAAAATGACCATACACGTGAAGTCTATGAATATGTGGACGAACACGGACATGAAAATACAATAGTTCGTGAAGGGCTGACGGTTTATATGGCTGATGCGAATTGTACTGATTTATTGTGTGTTCAGCAAGGCGAAATTACTCAAGTAGGCGAGACGATTGTCTGTCTACCAAACCGAGTGCTCGTCGAGATTGCAGCAGACAACTCAGATTCGGATAGTGGTATTGACATAATCCCTTAAGTTAAAGAAAATAAAATATAAGTTTATGAGAATTTTCAAAGCCGTGAATCGAACGCTAGATTCATGGCTTTTTGTTTATGCGCTAAAGTATTTTGTCTATTTAATTTCGTGAATTTTTTCATTTATTCTAGGGTTATTATTGAATCATTACAGATAAAATGTTAATATAACAGTGAAATAAATATGTTATTGTTTTGTGATTTTTCATTCAATAAAAATTATAATAACAAAAGGATGAGGAAAAATTATGAAAAAATTTTTATCAGTTTTATTTTTATCGTCAGCATTAGTATTAACGGGTTGCAGTGACTCAGCCGATACACCGGAAGAAACACCAGAGGATACACAAGAAGATGTACAAGAAGATGTACAAGAGGATGCAGCAACTGAAACAACAGAAGGGCTACAAGATGGATCATACCGTATTGAAGACCTTAACTTTGGGGAAACAGGTTGGAAAGAAGCTTTAGAAATTACTGTTACTGATGGAGAAATTACTGAAGCAACTTGGGAAAGTAAAGATGAAGAAGGTAACGACAAAATTGATGATGAAGAATATCAAGAAACCATGACAGATGTAGATGGTTTAGGCCCTCAAGACTTTATACCTGATTTAGAAGGACAACTTGTAGATAAACAAGTTCCAGCAGATGTTGAAGTCGTAACTGGAGCCACTCATACTTCAGAAAAATTCCAAGACTATGCGCAACAATTAGTTGATGCAGCAGAAGAAGGAAATACAGAAACAATTGAAGTAGATAATGCTGAGTAATTATTAAATTTAAAGCTTTCAATAAATAAACAGGTAGGATGAGCTTTTTCCTACCTGTTTTTTAGTTTATAATAAGATTAAAAATTAGGAGTTTAGTATGAAACGAATAATTCAAAATAAAAAACTAGTGTTTCTCTTGTTTTTAAATGTTGTTCTTTTGCTGTTAGTGGCTTGCAATAAAGAAAATGAAAAAGAAGATGAAAACCAAACACCACCACAAGCTGAAACAACTTTGATGGAGGAACCGGCTGAACGCAGAGAGTTTTTGATGGGCACTTACATTGTTTTGCGTGTTTACGATGAAGGGAAAGAAGAGGCATTGGACGATGCTGTGGCTCGGATTGAAGAACTTGATAAAAAGTTAACTTCCAACGGTCCAGGCTCAGAAATTGATGCGATTAACCAAGCGGCAGGAGAAAAAGCCGTCGAAGTTTCCGATGATGTTTTTCCTTTAATTGAAACAGCTGAAAAATACAGTGCGATTCCCAACAGTGGATTTGACTATACCATTGGTCCAATTACCGATTTATGGCGCATTGGTTTTGATGATGCTAGAGTACCAGAGCCAGAAGAAATTGAAGAAGCTCTCCCTTTAGTAAATCACGAAAAAGTAAAACTGGATTTGGATCAACAAACAGTCTTTTTAACAGAAGAAGGTATGCGAATTGATTTAGGAGCAATTGCCAAAGGGTATATTGCAGATGAAGTCATGGAAGTTTTATTGGATCAAGGGGTTACAACAGCTATTATTGATTTAGGCGGAAATGTAGTTATTATGGGAGATTCGCCCACACGAGATACAGGTGGATTCAATGTAGGGGTTCAAAACCCTGATTCCACTCGTGGTGATATTGTAGGTTCCATTAATTTAAAAAATAAATCAATTGTGACATCGGGTATTTATGAAAGATATATTGAAAAAGAAGGTAAAACATATCATCATCTAATGAATCCTGATACGGGGTATCCTTTCGACAATGATTTGGCCGGAGTTACTGTAATTACAGATCATTCTGTTGATGGTGATGCGTTATCAACTGTTGTTTTTGGTTTGGGGCTTGAAGAGGGTCTTGATTTTGTGAATAGTCAAGAAGATATTGAAGCAGTTTTTATTTCAACAGATGAAGAAATTTACACATCAGATGGCATTACGAATGAGTTCAATTTAACGGATGAGAACTTCACTTGGGTCAATCAATAAAATAACCATAAACTATTTATAAAAAATATAGAAAGGTTATTTAATTTGAGTGCTCTATTCTCGGGAAATTACCGATAATGAGTCACTCAATTTTATTTTAAGAGTTTTTTTATATTGAATGGGCATAAGGACAAAATATCACTATAATAGATAAAGGATATAAAAAAATAAATTAAATGTTTTCAGCTTATTTAAATGAGGGAGATCGTATGGAGAATATTATAGAAGTTCATGATCTTAAAAAAAATTATGGAAATATTGAAGCCGTTAAAGGAATAGACTTCAATGTCAAAAAGGGTTCATTTTTTGCTTTTTTAGGTCCAAATGGCGCGGGAAAAAGTACAACCATTGAGATGATGTGTACTTTTTTAAAACCAAGTTCTGGGACTATTCAAATCGGACAATACAAAATAGGAAAAGACAATGAAAAAATACGTGAAATGATCGGTGTTGTTTTTCAAAATAATGTATTAGATGATTTGTTAACAGTAGAAGAAAATTTGCGTTTACGTGGGGGCCTGTATCAGAAAAATAAAGGAATCCTTCAAGAATTAATACAAGAAGCGATGGAAATAACGAGTATTACAGATTTAAAAGATCGTCCATATGGTGAATTATCAGGTGGACAGAGAAGACGTGCAGATTTAGCACGTGGATTAATTCACCGACCCAAAATACTTTTTTTAGATGAACCAACTACAGGCTTAGATCCAAAGTCGCGACAACAAGTCTGGCAGACAATAAAAAGAATGCAAAAAGAAAACAACTTAACTATCTTTTTAACCACACATTATATGGAAGAAGCTGCCCAAGCGGATAAAATTATGATTATAGACCATGGAGAGTTTCAAGAAGAAGGGACTCCTTCTAGATTAAAAGAAAAATATGCTAAAAATAAATTAATCCTTACGCCAAAAGATCAAAGCTTAAGTGAAAAATTACAAGCGGATGGTGTGTCCTTTGAGTGGACTGGGGATTCTATGACGATTTATTTAGAGTCGACGCTTGATGCGGTAGCCCTTTCTGGAAAATACGTCAAAGAGATAGAAAGTTATGAAGTTCTCAAAGGTAGTATGGACGACGTATTTTTAAATATAACAGGAAAGGAGTTAAGATAATGTTGGCTTTAATTCAAAGAAATATTAAATTGTTTTTTAGAGATAAAATGACCGTGTTTTTCTCCTTCCTTTCTTCATTCATTTTAATTGGTTTATACTTTGTATTTTTAGAAGGAACGTTAAGTGTAGAAGTTGCTGATTTCATTGATCCGGATTTGATGATGTTTAATTGGTTAATTGCAGGAATTTTAGCCATTAATTCTATTTCTACTACGTTAACGGCTTTTGGTATCAAAGTAAAAGATGACGAAAAAGATATCTCCAAAGACTTTCATTCAACTCCAATATCTAAAGCTCAAGTTGTGGGCGGATATATTGGAGCTGCTATTGCCATTAGTTTGTTCGTTTCTGTTTTTACATTATTGCTTGGGGAGATCATTATCTATTTCCAATATGGAACGATTATGGATTTTGTGACTTTCTTACAAGTATTGCTGCTTATTTTGATTACTGTATTTTCAAACTCAGCCTTGATGTATTTAATTATTCTTTTTATTGATTCATCGGGAGCCTATTCAGTAATTAGTTCATTAGTAGGATCACTTTCAGGTTTCATTGCAGGGGTATATATTCCTGTAGGTGTTTTACCTGAGTGGGTGGTCTCAATCATTAAGTTTGTTCCATCTACTCAAGCCGCATCACTCTTACGTAAAGCGTTAATGCGTAATGAATTTCAAAAAATGAGTGCTGCGCCTGATGCATTAATTTTAGAAGTAAAAGAAACTTTAGGGGTTATTTTTACGTGGGGAGACGGTTATATGACAACTACTCAAAGCATACTTTATGTTTTGTTATCCGGAGTTGTTTTTTATTTGTTAGCTGTCTGGAAGCTATCCAAAGAAGATTCTGACAATTAATGGCGGAGTCTTAAAAAATAATATAAGAAAACGACTAGTTCACTATAGAACTAGTCGTTTTTAGATTTTATTTAGAGAATAAGATGGTAATTTATAACTTCTTTTCTAGTCACTGAGAGAAGCTTCATACCATCTGCGAGACAATTCATTCGTTTTGGCTTCTTCACTTTGCATTTTTTTAATCGTTGCAATATTTTTCATCATAAAATTTCCCACAATTCCAACAACAATTCCAGCAATTATTCCTGCAAAAGATAAAATGGGAAGGTATAACATGACGGTAAAAGATTGCGCAATCAAGCTAGCTACAACTAATTGACCTACATTAAAAAGAATTCCCCCAGTTGTACTGATTCCTATAAAGCTTACTCTTTCAGGTCCTAGTTTTCGTACGAGTAGCATACCAAAAAAGCTTAAATATGACCCGGCAAAACTATACATAAATGTGGATAAAGTCCCACCCAATAAAGAAGTAAGCAGTAAACGCATGGTGACCACTTTAAAACTATCTTTAAAAGATAAAGAGAAGATAGCAACCAAAGTAACCATATTTGCTAATCCTATTTTTGCTCCAGGAGCAAACGCTAAAAGATTAGGCAACATTCCTTCTACTAAGGATATTACCGTTGCTTGGGCAGCTAAGAGTGCAATATAGACTGATTTTTGTGTTTTACTCATAATCCTACCTAACTTTCATTCTGTCCTTTTATTCTATCATAACTTAATAATAATGGGTAGAAGTAATAAAGTTCAAAAGAATTCGTATAAAAATTTAACTTATTTGTGAAGATTTTTTAAAAATATTCGTATAGAAGATTTTTTTTGGGAATCATGTTGTTATTTGATTTAAAGAGTCTATAATTTTATTAGACTGTTTTTTGTAAAAAGTCTTATGGTAAGTTAATTTTTAGAGAGATTCTTCCGATAATAAAAAGGTAAGCAGGAAAGTGATTATGATTTATAATGATAGAGGTTAATTTGCTAGATTATTTGGATAAAAAAATAATTTAATTATCTATAATAATGGCTTAACATTAATGTTTTCAGACAATGTTCAAATTGACTTTATGGTTAAATATTGTTATATTGGGTAATGTAATTTCTGTTTTACGATTTTTGTTTAGATGATTCATGTAAACTGTATAAGGATGCGTCGAATCATATTGAAGGATGTATGGAGGGGATTATGACCAAATTACATTTTACGTTAATAATTTTAGGCTCTGCACTATTCTTTTGGGATATTTCTTATGGCGTAGGGTGGTTAATTGGTTGGCTTTTTGCTGGATTATTACGTCAATATCGTGAAAAATTGTTAGATCATCTAATAGATTTTGACAATTTTTCTGTAACAAAATATATTGCGTATTTATTTGGAGTGGTCATCTGGATTGCTATTCCCTTTTTAATTTCATTCCTTTTGCCAGATTACATAAATCCAATTTTTGTGTTTCTAGCATTTTTTGTAGATAGAGCCTTAATGTTTATTATGAGATCAATAAGAAAGGAGACTTAGTGTGTTTCAAATTGAACAAGTATCTATTTTAATTGTAACTATTTTTCTTGCGGTCTCTTTTTGGCTAATCAATAAACAGTTACAGACATTAAAAGGCAATCAAAAACCAAATCGAATTGCCGCCGGGATTGTACAATTTGTAAGTTGGATCAATCAGTATACCATTGATGCGATGGGAGAGGAATATGGTCGGAAATTTTCGGCTTATATTGGTACAGTTTTTATTTATCTTTTCGTATCTAATATTAGTGGTCTATTCGGCTTATCTGCACCTACATCAAACTATAGTGTGACTCTGGCTTTTGCCGCGATTACTTGGATATTTATCCAAGCGGTAAGTATTAAAACAAATGGTTTTAAAGGTTATTTAAAAGGATTTTTAGATCCATTTGCATTCTTTTTAATTCCAAATATTTTTGGGCAAATTGCTCCATTATTAAGTTTGTCTTTACGTTTATTTGGGAACGTCGTCGCTGGTTCGACCATTATGTCTTTGCTTTATATGTTTACAGGATGGGTTAGTCAATTTGTTCCAGTAATTGGCGGTTTTAACTTTTTTGGAGTGATTGTTGCTCCAGTTTTACATTTGTATTTTGATTTGTTTTCAGGATTTTTACAATCTTTTTTATTTATTTCGTTAACAATTATTTTCATTGGGGTAGAAACGCCTCAAGAAAATGGATAAAAATAATATAAATTATATAAGGAGTTGTTTTTAAATGACAATTGGAGATGGATTAGTAGCAATCGCAGCAGCTTTAGCAGTAATGACAGGGATTTTCTCAACGGCAGGGCAAGGTTATGTCGCAGCAAAAGCTGTTGAAGCAGTAGGTAAAAACCCAGAAGCAGAAAATGAAATCCGTACAATGCTTATTTTAGGTGCTGGTATTGCTGAAACGGCAGCGATTTATGGACTATTGATTGCTTTCTTAATACTCTTTGCATATTAAACTTAAAATGAGGGATAAAATATGATCGATATAGCGGAAAAACTTTTTCCAAATCTATTAACATTACTTGCCCAGTTAGCTGCAACGGGGATCATTTATCTTTTATACCGAAAATATTTACATCAACCCGTGATGAATTATTTAGATAAACAAGCAGAAGAGCTAAATGAAGCTCAAAATTATGCAAAAACAGTAGAGGAAGAGGCGCAAGTTAAGACGCAAGCCTTGGAAAAAGAGCATCAAGAAGAAGTCGAAAGATTAAAACGTGCACAACAAGCGATGGAAGTTGAAGCAAGAAAAGAGCGTGAGAAAATCATTGAACAAGCTACTCATGAAAAAGAACTAATGCTTGAACAAGCTCAAAATGAGATTGAAATTCAAAGAGCAAATTTAATTGCAGAAGTAGAAGATTATCTACTAGATGTCGCTTTAAATTTAACAGAACGCACGCTTGAAAACTATGACTATGATGAAACAGAAATCTATCATTCATTAGAAGTAGAATTGGAGCAGATGAACAATGAGACTCACTAAACAATATGCTTATGCATTATTAGCGTCTATTCCAGAAGAGACTTCTATAGATGTGTTGTTTCAACTTCAAGAATTAACTCAAATTTTCAAACAATCTGATCAATATGTTCAGGCATTAGATGTGAAAGCGGAAGATTTTCAAAATTTACGTACAATTTTAAATGAACAATTTGATGCAATAGTGATTAACTTTTTAGAAGTTATTACAGAAGAAGGGATGCTACATCGATTAGAAACGATTACGGAAGATTATTATCTTGTCCTAGTCGAAGAAGGTATATTATCTGATGTGCAAGTTTACAGTGCAAATCCTTTAAATGAACAAATTAAAAATCAGATTGAAACCCTAATTTACAAACGCTGGGGAGAAAATTCAATGATTCATTATCAAATAGATAAAAACCTAATTGGAGGAATCCGATTAGAAGTAAATGGTGCGGTAATAGATACGACTTTTCGTTCGCGCATCGATCAAATTATAAGAGAGGTGCAGCATGGATCGAAAAAGTGAACAAATTATTCAAAAATTACAAGAGAGAATTGAACAAGTTGATTGGGATTTTAGTGATTTAGATACAGGTGTTGTTTTAAATATTGGTGATGGAATTGCCTTTGTACGTGGTTTACAAGACGTCCAAGCAAATGAATTGGTCCGTTTTGAAAATGGGACGTTTGGTTTAGCACTAAACTTGGAAGAAAATCAAGTCGGAGTTATTTTACTGGGAAGTGATCGTGGAATTCGTGAGGGAGATACGGTTTACCGAACGGAAGAAATTGTTCAAGTCCCTGTTGGTGACAACTTATTAGGTCGAATTATCGATCCATTAGGGGAGCCTTTGGATAACAAAGGACCTATCGAAACCAAAGAAGAAAGATACATTGAACGAGTAGCTCCGGGTGTTATGTCTCGTCAAAGTGTTGATCGTCCATTGTTTACAGGACTTAAGGTTATTGATTCTATGATTCCAATTGGTAAAGGTCAACGTGAATTGATTATTGGAGACCGCCAAACAGGAAAAACAAGTATTGCATTAAACACGATTTTGAACCAAAAAGACCAAAATGTTAAATGTGTTTATGTAGCGATTGGACAAAAGTCATCGACAGTTGTACAAGTAGCTGAAACTTTAGAACGTTATGGCGCTATGGATTATACCGTTATTATTAATAGTCCAGCGAACGATTCAGCAGCTCGCCAATACATTTCCCCATATGCGGGTTGTGCGATTGGAGAATACTGGATGGATAAGGGCGAAGATGTTCTCGTTATTTATGATGATTTATCCAAACATGCGGTAGCTTATCGTACAATTTCTTTACTATTGAAACGCCCATCTGGACGTGAAGCTTATCCAGGAGATGTATTCTATTTACACTCTCGTTTATTAGAACGTGCGGGTCAATTAAATGAACACTATGGTGGAGGGTCAATGACCGCTTTACCAATTATTGAAACACAATTGGGAGATATTAGTGCATATATTCCAACTAACGTCATCTCAATTACAGATGGACAGCTTTTCTTAGACACTGAAGCGTTCAATTCAGGAAACCGTCCAGCGGTAGATAGTGGTTTATCCGTATCCCGTGTAGGTTCAGACGCTCAAACGGATGCAATGAAATCCGTATCTGGTTCTTTAAAATTAGAACTTGCAACATTTGAAGAGTTAAGCTCTTTTGCGCAATTTAGTTCAGATATTGATCCAGAGACACAAAAAGTTATTGATCACGGAAATCGATTAGTTGAACTTTTGAAACAACCAGCTTATCAAATTATTAACCATGAGCTTATCATTTTAAGTATGTATTTATCAGAATATGGTTGGTTAGATAAATTGGAAGTTGAAGAAGTACGTCCATTTGAACGTTACATGCAAGAAGCTTTCCAAAACAATCATTCAGATTTGTTGGATGAATTAGCAAAAGATTATAAATTAACGGAAGACTTACAAAAACGAATTGATGAGGTTATGGAAACTCTACTTGAGGACTTCAAGGTGATGCGGAATGGCTGAAAATATTAAGACCATTCAATTACGAATGAACACGATTAATAAAGTTTCCAAAATCACAAATGCGATGAAACTCGTATCAATGAGTAAACTGCAAAAATATCAAAATAGAATTAAAGAATTTTCTGAAATAGTGGCAGAATATGAAGATATTCCTTCAGAAAAAATGACAGGTTCTGAGAAGTTAGATGTTTTAGCTGTTTGCTTTGTTCCGGACTTAGGTTTAGTTTCTGGCTATAATAATACTATCACTAAAGCCACTCGTGATTTAAATCCAGACGCTGTTTTCTGGATAGGTAGTCAAAATTATGAAAAAATAAGTGCTATTCAAGATTTAGATGTGGTTAATGAGAAAATGCAAAGTGATCAATTGCATATCGATTTTTTATACGATGATATTGTAGATTATTTAAAAGAATATCAAGTTTATTTAGCTGTTCCTCATATGAGAGGAAATGAATTGGAAGTTTCCTGGAAATATTTAAATGAACAGTTAACGTATAGTGATTTTATTATTTATGAACCAGACTATGATTCTGCAAATGAACGGTTTAAACAATTTAATCTGTTGCTTTCTTTATACGATGCTTACTATCAGTCAAAATATAGTGAAAATATGACGCGTCGGATTGCGATGGAACAAGCAACAGATAACGCAAATGATATGCGAGAAGAGTTGAGTAATCGTTACAATCAATTACGACAAGAACGTATTACTGCAGAAATTTTAGAATTATCAGCGGGGGTGGAATAAAAGTATGAATCAAGGAACAATTGATCAGATAATTGGTTCGGTAGTCGATGTGAGATTTCCTAAAGACCAGTTGCCTGATTTATATAATAAACTAATTGTACAAAGTGAAAAAGAGGTATCGTTAGAAGTTGCTCAGCATATTGGTCATGATATAGTACGTTGTATTTCCATGCAACCTACAGATGGTCTTCAGCGAGGAATGAAAGCTTTAGATACTGGGGAACCAATCAGTGTACCAGTGGGTGAGAAAACGTTAGGTAGAATGTTTAATGTTTTAGGTGAACCAATCGATGAATTAGGTGAACCAAAAACAGATAAAACGATGCCAATTCATCGTCCGGCCCCAGCCTTTGACCAACGCTTAACCAGCTCAGAAATTCTTGAAACAGGAATTAAGGTTATTGATTTGCTCTGTCCTTATCCTCAAGGTGGAAAAATCGGGCTCTTTGGTGGTGCTGGTGTAGGTAAAACCGTATTGATGCAAGAATTAATAAATAATATGGCGGTTGAGCAAGGTGGATTGTCTGTAGTTGCTGGTGTAGGAGAACGTACACGTGAAGGTAACGATTTATACAACGAAATGAAAGATGCAGGGGTGCTCGATCAGACGACTTTAATTTATGGTCAAATGAATGAGCCACCTGGTGCACGTATGCGTGTTGCTTTATCTGGTTTAACGATGGCTGAATATTTTAGAGATGTTAAAAAACAAGACGTTTTATTATTTGTTGATAACATTTTCAGATATATTCAAGCCGGTTCAGAAGTCTCTGCGTTACTTGGACGAATGTCTTCAGCTGTTGGGTATCAACCAACGCTATCTAATGAGATGGGAGATCTTCAAGAGCGAATTGCCTCAACAAAGGATGGCTCAATTACTTCCATTCAAGCAATCTATGTGCCAGCGGATGATTTAACAGACCCGGCAGCAGCTATTGCTTTCTCTCACTTAGATTCACGAACGGTTTTAAGTCGTCAAATTGCTGCTTTAGGTATTTATCCAGCAGTTGATCCTTTAGAATCAAACAGTAATTTACTTGCAGAGGAATATGTGGGAGCCGAACACGTAGAAGTAGCTCAAGCGGTTCAATCCACTCTTCAAAGATATGAAGAATTACAAGATATTATTGCGATTCTTGGGATGGATGAGTTGAGTGATGAAGATAAATTAATCACAAGCCGAGCACGTAAAATCCGTAACTTCTTATCTCAACCTTTCTTTGTTGGTGAAAGTTTTACTGGAATGAAAGGACAATTTGTCCCTATTAAAGATACCGTACGAAGTTTCAAAGCGATTTTAGATGGTGAAGTGGACCATATTCCAGAAAGTAAATTCTTATTTAAAGCAACGATAGATGATGTTATAGCAGATGCTTAACGGGGGTATAATATGTTTACATTAACAATGATAACGCCCGAAGGTAAAAAACATATTTCAGAGAATACTCGTATTTCTCTTCCAACAGAAGATGGAATTCGAACAATTCTTGCAAATCATATGGATATCGTTGTACCGGTAGAAATCGGGAAAGTTAAAGTTATTAAAGATAATCAATCAGATACTGTTGTTATTTCTGAAGGAATTTTTTACTTCAAAGATAATATTGCCCAATTATTTGTTCGTACCTTTGAATTCTCAGAAGAAATCGATAGAATTCGAGCAGAGCGAGCAAAAGAGCGAGCAGAAGAAATGTTGAAGAGAAAACTAGAAGCTCGTGAGATGCATGAGGCAGAGTTAGCATTAAAGAGAGCTCTAACTCGATTATCTGTTACAAGATAATTGTACAAAAATTATATATTTCCACTTTAAGCGATGAACGCTTAGAGTGGAAATGTTTTTTAAGGGAAAGAATTGGTCGAATATTGGTTGACTAAGGAAAGTCAGTTTGTTACGCTGTACACATAAAATGTAAGCGCTTAAAATTAGAGGAGGAAAACAAATGACAACCTATCTAGACTGGGACGAAACCTATGAGTTTGTACGAGAAATTTTCAAAGCATACGGTGTCCCAGAAGAAGACGCAATAATTTGTACAGAGGTTTTATTGGATGCAGATAAAAAAGGAATGGACACTCATGGCTTAAATCGCTTGAAGCCTATTTATATTGATCGAATAAAAGATAAAATCCAGTCGCCTGTTACAGATTGGGAAATTATTAAAGAAACACCGACTACAGCAATTATTGATGCGCATGATGGGATGGGACAAGTGGCTTCTTATCATTCAATGAAGCTAGCTATTGATAAAGCCAAAGAGTATGGAATGGGTATGGTTGCTGTTCGAAATTCTACTCATTATGGAACGGCGGGCTTTTATACAGAAATGGCAGCCAAAGAGGGATGTATTGGGGTTTCTGGTACCAATGCTAGACCTTCTATTGCGCCCACATTCAGTGTCCAAAATAAGTTAGGGACCAATCCTCTTGCTTTTGCTTTTCCTACAGATGAAGAATTTCCATTCTCATTAGATTGTGCAACCTCAATCATTCAACGAGGGAAGGTAGAGCTTTATGACCGACAAGGGAAAGATACTCCAGCGGGTACAGTGATTGGCGAGGACGGATCAGCGATGACCGATTCGCCAGCAATTTTAGAGTCTTTATTAGACGGGACAGCAGCACTTGCACCATTAGGAGGAATTGGTGAGGATCTAGCAGGCTATAAAGGATATGGCTATGCGACTGTTGTAGAAGTTTTATCAGCTGCTTTACAACAAGGTAATTTCTTAAGTATGTTGACAGGTATTGGTGAAGACGGAGAAAAAATAAAATATCATTTGGGTCATTTCTTTATGGCTATTGATACAGAAGCATTTATGGGCTTAGATAATTTCAAAAAAACTGCAGGAGACATACTTAGAGAATTGCGAGCAGCGAAGAAAGCTCCAGGCGAGGAAAGAATTTATACAGCAGGAGAAAAAGAATACTTAACTTGGATGGAACGAAAAGAAACAGGACTAGCAGTGAATGAATCGGTCCAAAAAGAATTGGTGGCTATACGTGATGAGGCTGGATTAGATCAATTTGTCTTCCCTTTTGAAAAGGAGTGAGGCGGATGATAGAAGAAAAAAGTGAAGCATTAAAGAAACATTATGAATGGAATGGAAAAATTGAAGTTATTAGTCGTGCACCAGTTACGAGTCGAGAAGATTTAGCTTTAGCTTATACTCCAGGTGTAGCGGATGCCTGTATGGCAATTGCTGAAAATTCAGAAGAAGCCTATCGACTTACGCGTAAAAATAACTTAGTCGGTGTTGTTACAAATGGGACAGCTGTTTTGGGATTAGGAAATATTGGGCCTCAAGCAGCGATGCCTGTGATGGAAGGCAAAAGTATTTTATTTAAGGAATTTGCAGATGTGGATGCTTTTCCAATAAGCATTGAATCGACAGATGTCGATGAAGTTGTACAAACTGTGCAACAAATTGCTGGAAGTTTTGGCGCTATTAATTTAGAAGATATTGCGGCACCTGAATGTTTTGAAATTGAACGTCAATTAATTGAAACTTTAGATATTCCTGTGTTCCATGATGACCAACATGGAACAGCAATTGTTGTAGGGGCAGCGTTGATTAATGCTTTGAGATTGCTTAAAAATAAAAAGATTGAAGAAGCTAAAATTATAATAAACGGTGCAGGAGCAGCAGGAATTGCGATTGCAAAGCACTTGATGATTTTGGGTGCAAAAAATATCTTATTAGTGGATAGAGAAGGCATTATTCATTCAGACTATCCATCTTTAAATAGTGAGCAAAAACGAATGTTAGAAGTTACAAATTTAAAGGATGAGCAAGGGAGTCTACAAGATGCTTTGGTGGATGCAGATATTTTTGTGGGAGTTTCTGCGCCGAATATTTTAACTGCTGACGATATTAAAAAAATGAATGAAAATCCGATTGTTTTTGCGATGGCGAATCCAATTCCTGAAATTATGCCTGATATTGCGAAAAAAGCAGGAGTTGCCGTAATGGGAACTGGACGTAGTGATTTCCCAAATCAAATTAATAATGTTTCAGCTTTTCCTGGTATATTTAAAGGGGCTTTAGAAGCCAATGCGACCCAGATAGATGAAAGCATGCGCCTAGCAGCTTCTTATGCGATTGCTAATTTAGTAAAAGATGAAGAACTAACTGAAGAATATATTATCCCTGATCCATTAGATAAACGTGTTGTACCGGCTGTTGCAAAAGCAGTCAAACAAGCAGCTATTGAATCAGGAGTTGTGCGCTAATTTTTAATTAAAGAAACATAACAATAAAAATCCTTCTTTCAAATATGAAGAAGGGTTTTTATGTTTATATGTATAGAATAAGATGTGTTTTTATTGAGTGAGCTTTTTATCTTAAGAAGTGCGAGAACAAATGAGCCTCACTTGTAAGGATAACTGCTCTATCCTCACAAGTGAGCATAAAAAAGAGTCCAACTTGTAAGGGTAACTGCTCTATCCTCACAAGTGAGCATAAAAAAGAGTCCAACTTGTAAGGGTAACTGCTCTATCCTCACAAGTGAGCATAAAAAAGAGTCCAACTTGTAAGGGTAACTGCTTTATCCTCACAAGTGAGCATAAAAAAGAGTCCAAC
>Ga0209487_1001297_pt1 | contig 21324 bp, 19 predicted proteins | sample Poulit2012_FD_187524 | JGI IMG/M metagenome (GOLD analysis project Ga0209487, IMG submission 187524) | Agricultural soil microbial communities from Georgia to study Nitrogen management - Poultry litter 2012 (SPAdes) (version 2) | ecosystem: Environmental > Terrestrial > Soil > Agricultural land...
CCGTTGATTTCTTTAGCGAGACCATCTTTTAACAATTGTTTGATTTCAGTTTGTACAGCGGGAGCATGACAATCGATAATGCCAATAAGGTCAATTCCCTTCCTGCGACTAGCTTCTTTTAAAATATTCGTTAATGTGAGTTGGTTAGATGCTGTGATTTTTACAGGTTGGTCATACATATCGCGACCAATATGTATGTGTAAATCAGCAAAATAAGTATTTAACATTCTTTTTTCAACCTCATATTTCTTATATACAAAATGGCATAAGCTGTTTTAGCGTCATATATTTCTTGATTTATCACACATTCTTCTGCTTCTTCTAGTGATAGATAGCGAACCTCGATGAATTCATCTTCATCTAATGCAACTGGCTCTTTTAAACGAATGAGTTGGTCTGTGTAGTAAAGATGTATTAATTCATCTGCAAAACCAGGTGAAGTATAAAAAGAGGTTACATATTCTAATTTCTCCGTTGTATAACCAGTTTCTTCTTCTAGTTCACGAAGAGCAGTTATCTCAGGTGGTTCGTTTGGTTCTAATTTGCCAGCCGGAATTTCAATTAATGAGCGTTCTAAAGGTTTTCGGTATTGTTCAACAAATACAATGTTATTATTTTCTTCTGTTATTCCAATAATGGCAACTGCGCCTGGGTGCTTAACAATTTCACGCTTCGATTCGTTCCCATCAGGTAGTAACACATCATCGACCTTAAGGGAAATGATTTTTCCATTAAATATCTCTTTTGTCCGAATTGTTTTCTCTGCAAATTTTTTCATCTGCTTCTCCTTATTATGAACTCTTCTATTTATTTTACCATAATTAAGCGATTTTTAGTTGTGACTTTTATCATAGCACTTTACAATGAAAGTACAATAATGTGACAAGGAGGAAAAAGATGAAACAAAAAATTGGTAAATCATCGATTACTGTACCACATTTGACGTTAGGTTGTATGTCTTTAGGTACAGATAGAAAAAAGACGATTAAAATGCTTTCTAAAGCGTTAGATCAGGGAATTATTCATTTTGATACTGCCGATTTGTATGATTTTGGACAAAACGAAACATTAATTGGACATTTTCTTAAACATCATCGTGACCAAATTGTACTATCAACAAAAGTTGGGAATCATTTTAATGTAGAAACAAAAGATTGGTTCTGGGACCCATCTAAACAATATATCGAAACTGCCATCAAAGATAGTTTGCAACGATTGCAAACAGACTATATTGATTTGTATTTATTACATGGAGGAACAATTGATGATCCAATCGATGAGACGATCGAGGCATTTGAGCAATTAAAAATGGCAGGAACAATTCGTGCGTACGGTATTTCTTCCATTCGACCAAATGTCATTAAAGCATTTATGAATAAAGCTAATATTGACGCTGTCATGATGCAATATAATATGTTGGACCGACGTCCAGAAGAATTATTAGATGATTTACATAAGCACCAAATAAGTGTCCTAGCTCGTGGCCCACTTGCCAAAGGCATACTCAGTCAAAAAGCATTAGAATATATTCATGAAAAGGCAGCAGATGGATATTTAGAATATAATGCAAAAGAATTAAATACTACTGTAACAAACTTATTAGCACTCGGTATCCCTTTGGAGCAATTAGCATTTCAATATATTCTTCATCATCCAGCAGTAGTAAGTGCTGTTTTTGGTGCAAGTAATCTAGCACAACTCATTGAAAACAGTCAGTATTTACATATGGATATGTTAAGTGATGATGTATATAAAGAGGTTCAACAAATTACAAAGCTATTATATTATACAAAACACCGTAAGTGACATGTGATTATTTCTATTCCTCATCTACAATTTCATATTAATCTATTGGTTTTTAGCATTTAAACATGTATTTATCGTGATTTTCTCATACATTTCTTACGTTGAAGTAAAATCTAAAATTGTTAAATAACAAACGTAAGAATGATCTTGCGTTCGAAATGAATCTAAAATGTTTAATATCGAACGCAAGCATCTTCCTACGATGAAATCTTTAAAAATTTGAATAATGTGTGTGTAAAAACGTTCTTTTCCTCTTCCCTATGCTTGATGAATGAATTAATTTCATAATTACCATTTTTAAAAAATGACAAAGATACAGTATTTTAAAATCGGCTTAAAAATTTTTAATCAAAATTGTGCTTGCTGTGTTCCATTCGGATCCACTCCGCTTTCCGCAGGCAATACCTCAACTAATTTTCGGCTGTTGCTGTTCCTGCAGGAGTCTACGTGGATCCGGATTCCACACAGACGAAGTTGATGTTGCTACGCAACCTGAGATTCTTGGTTTAATGCTACCATTATACAAGATTTGGGGAGGTACTTCCTTTTTTGTACTTTGAATCTCTTGCCCTGTAAGGACTAGGAATTATGGAATTCATTCGAATATATAAAAAGTCATAAATGTTTGGAATTAAACTAGATTACTTATTCCTTTCTAAGACTTATGTTAGGACAGAAAAAACATGCAGAATCCGTCAGAGAAAGAGAATGCTCCAACTGGAATTGCATGAATTTTAAGATAAGGTAGAAAATGTTTTCGCTAGAGGCAGACCAGTGCCACATAATTAAACTATTTAACCCTTTTTACTACAGCGGATTGTGACGGATTGTTTTTAATAGGGATAGGAGTAACTTTTACTCTCACTTTTGTCTCCCCTATTACTTCGACTGCAAATTCTCTTTCTACTTCGACATGTATCTTTCTTCCATCCACTATACTGCATTCCATGCAATTTGGTTGTTTTACTACTTTAGCCATTACTTCATGAATATGATCAAATGCATGCTCATCTACCTCTGTTAAAGGAATATCGTCACAATAATGAATCTGTTCTCGAACGACTTCTGTTTTAGAATTATCTTGAAAAGCATACCAAATGTTGATATCATAATGACCTTCTATTTGAACTATATTTCCTGTTTGCTTTCTTGCATGGTATTCATGATTAATAATCCAGCATCCTAGAATACTAGAGGGATGATGATTTGACATGACTTCATCTTTCGATTGAATGAATTTTTTCCCATTTCCACAAACTGCTTTTGTAATGATTTCTCGATAATCTCGTTGATGTGTTGTCATCGTTACTATACCTCCTCATATTGTCACTTGTAGTTTATGCAAGACAAATACCTAAGGTGCATAACAAATCGAACAAATTAACGAATCCATAAAAAAACCTTAAATATTAGTGTAACTAATACTTAAGGTTTCAAGCTTATCTTATTCTGAAGCTGCTTCACTTTCACAAGAAGTTTCATTTTCAGCTTGTGATCCTGTCTTACCAGATAAAATATTCCCACCTGTATCTTTAATAACATGGTTTGTCACTTCACGAGCTATCGTTCCGGAAACAAGTTGTAATACATCATTGACAACTACTTGAATTTCTTGAAACTCTTGTACGACTGGAATATTATCTAATTCTTCTTGTGCTTTATCAATTTCACCTTCAACGATATTTAATGCTTTTTTCTTTTCATATGCTTGTAAATTAACTGCTTGTTTTTGTAACGTTTTGATTTTGGTTACAAGTCGTTGGATTTTTTCATTTTCATTTACTTTTGCCTCTAACTCTTTAAAACGTTCAATTTCTTCTGTTTTTGCTAACATTGCTGCTAATTCTTTTGCATGGCTAAGTACTTCTTGCCTTGAGTACATTGTCATTATTCATTCACCTCTACTGTTGTTTTCATTAATTCCCCATCTAAAGACCACGTTTTTGCTTCTGTTACTTTTACATCAACAATCGTTCCAATAATCGATTTTGGCCCTTTAAAGTTTACTACTTTATTTTTCTCGGTATAGCCAGCTAATACTGTATCATCTTTTTTACTTTCGCCTTCTACAAGTACTTTAACGACTTTACCTTCATATGATTTCATCGATTCTCTAGATTGCTTGTTCACAAGGGCATTTAGACGGTGTAATCTTTCTTTTTTAACTTCTTCTGGAATTTCATCCTTTTGTGCTGCAGCTGGCGTACCTTCACGAGGTGAATAAATGAATGTGTAAGCAGATTCAAAGCCAACCTCTTCCATTAATGTCATTGTTTCCTCAAACTGTTCTTCTGTTTCATTTGGAAAACCAACGATAATATCAGTTGTTAAGGTTACATTTGGTATTGCAGCTTTAATTTTATCAACTAGTTCTAAATAAGATTCACGTGTATATTTACGGTTCATTTTTCGTAAAATATGACTGCTACCTGATTGGACTGGCAGATGAATATGATCTAACAAATTACCGCCTTTTGCTAACACTTCAATTAAATGATCATCAAAATCACGTGGATGTGACGTTGTAAAACGTACACGTGGAATATCAATTTTCCTGACATCGTCTAATAAATCACCAAATTGATAATCGATATCTTCAAAATCTTTTCCATAAGCATTCACGTTTTGCCCTAATAATGTTACCTCTTGATAACCTTGAGCAGCTAAGTGTCGAACTTCTTGAATAATATCTTCTGGACGTCGACTTCGTTCTTTACCACGTGTCATTGGTACAATACAATATGTACAGAACTTATCACAGCCGTACATAATATTTACCCATGCCTTAATTTTGCCATGACGAACCTTAGGGAGATTCTCAATAATGTCCCCTTCTTTTGACCATACTTCAACAACTTGAGCTTTACTAAACATCGCTTCCTCAATTAAGTTCGGCAAACGATGAATATTATGAGTTCCAAAAATAAGGTCTACTTGTTGATGTTTCTGTAAAATTTTATTTACGACAGATTCTTGCTGTGACATGCAACCACAAACACCAATAATTAAATCTGGTTTTTCTAATTTTAATGGTTTCAAATGGCCAATTTCACCAAATACTTTGTTCTCGGCATTTTCTCTAATCGCACATGTGTTTAATAAAATAACATCCGCTTCTTCTGTCTCTGTTGTCGTTTCATAGCCCATTTCTGTAAGTATACCGGCCATCACTTCTGTATCATGTTCATTCATCTGACAACCATACGTGCGAATAAGAAACTTCTTTCCTTTTCCAATCTGTTGCACTTTTTCAGGAATCGTAAAGTCATAGTGAACTTCTACTTTATCTCTTCCACGTTTACGCGCTTTTCGTATATCAGGTGGTTCGTATGTTGTTTGAAAATAATGTGCAAAGTCTTCTGTTGTTTTTTCTGATAACGGTTTGTCCTGATCGGATTTTCTGTCCAAGGACGCCGCTTGCTTAATTTGTGCTTGTTCTTTTCTCTGTTGTTCGTTCATAATAATCTCCTTTCCTCATTACTCATGTATATTCCTATATCAATTTATTACATGTTCCCATTTTACTAGTATATATTCTTTGGCTTAATTTCACAACGATTCCCATTTAAATTCATCGATTAGACGAAATTTCTCCATAAATGCATGTAACTCCCTCATTAAATTTCATCAAAAAAAAGCTACCTCTCCTATGGTAGCTTTTCTGTGTCATATTTTTATGCTATTCATTCATTTAACGTGGTTGAACGATCAATTTGATTGCCGTTCTTTCCTCATTATCAATCGTAATGTCTGTAAATGCTGGGATACAAATTAAATCAATTCCACTTGGTGCGACAAAACCACGTGCGATTGCTACCGCTTTAATGGCCTGATTTAAAGCACCTGCACCAATTGCTTGTAATTCCGCTGTACCATCTTCTCTTAAAACATTTGCTAATGCGCCTGCTACTGAATTCGGATTTGACTTTGCTGAAACTTTTAAAACGTCCATTACTGTACCTCCTTCATTAACTATTATAGGTTTACTGCTACTATATTCTAAGAAATGATACCTTATTACTTCATTATGCATGATTATTTATATATTTCAAGCCTCTTAACAGTTGTCGTATCGTATGTCGACATATACTAAAATATATTAAAACAAATGTTAACTAAAAAATGGATGGTCATCATTAATCATAATTCGTTCAATACTTTTTGCTTGACCTGTATTTATATCTACTTCAATTAAACACCCGTTCAGCTGATTTCTACCACTTTTGTCCACATCAAATCGTACTGGCATGTTTGTTTGAAAGCGATTGATGACAGATTCTTTTTCTACTCCTAGAATACTATCATATGGACCTGTCATCCCTGCATCTGTTAGATAAGCTGTTCCTTTTGGTAATATTCTTTCATCAGCTGTTTGTGTGTGTGTATGCGTACCTACAACAGCACTGACTCTGCCATCAACATACCAGCCAAAAGCTTGCTTTTCGCTCGTTGCTTCCGCATGAAAATCAATGAAGATGAGCTTCGTTCTTTTTTGAGCTTCAGCAATTAATTCATCTGCTTTTTGAAATGGGTCATCATGAGGGTCTAAAAATACTCTACCTTGTAGATTAATAATGGCCACTTCCTGTTCGTTGCTTTTTACATAGACAATACCTTTACCTGGATTATTATCCGGAAAATTCGCTGGACGAATGAGATAGGGGGCATCATCAATAAAATCAATGATTTCCTTTTTGTTCCACGTATGGTTACCCATTGTAATCGTTTGTACACCTTGATTTAAAAATTGTTTATAAATTTTTTCAGTGATCCCTTTACCTGCTGCTGCGTTCTCACCGTTTACAATAGTAATTTGTGGGCGATATTTTTCTTTTAATTTTGGTAAATATTCTGATAGCATCTCACGTCCAGGAGAACCTACTATGTCTCCAATAAACAATAATTTCACTTTTATCCATCCTTATATTGTTAATCTAAGTACCATTCATCTAAATCCCATTATACCATGAAAATAAAATGAAAAAGAAGCAGTTTTAAAATCCACTGCTTCTTTTTCACTTACATGTTACTTTGCATATTCAATTGACCTTGTTTCTCTTATGACTGTCACTTTGATATGTCCAGGGTATTCAAGTTCCCCTTCAATTCGTTTTCTAATATCTCTTGCAATGTGAGTAGCATGTGCATCATCGATTTCATCTGGTTTTACCATAATTCGGACTTCACGTCCTGCTTGAATGGCGAACGATTTATCTACACCTTCAAAGGAATTAGAGATTTCTTCTAACTTCTCTAACCGTTTAATGTAATTTTCTAACGTTTCACTTCTAGCTCCTGGTCTTGCTGCAGATAGAGCATCGGCAGCTGCCACTAGAACGGAAATGATTGAAGTTGCTTCTTCATCCCCATGGTGTGATGCAATAGCATTAATCACTACTGGATGTTCTTTATACTTCACTGCAAGTTCTTTACCGATTTCAACGTGACTTCCTTCTACTTCATGGTCAATTGCTTTACCGATATCATGAAGTAATCCTGCTCGTCTAGCTAGCAATTCGTCCTCTCCTAATTCGGCTGCAAGCAGTCCGCTTAGGTAGGCTACTTCCATCGAATGCTTTAACACATTTTGACCGTAGCTTGTACGATATTTTAAACGTCCCAAGATTTTGATTAAATCAGGATGTAATCCGTGTACACCGACCTCAAAGGTTGCTTCTTCTCCGAGTTCACGAATGTAATCATCGACTTCTCGTCTTGCTTTATCTACCATCTCTTCGATACGAGCTGGATGGATCCGTCCATCTTGAACTAATTTCTCTAAAGCAAGTCGTGCAATTTCACGTCTTACAGGGTCAAACCCTGATAAAATCACTGCTTCTGGAGTGTCATCAATAATTAAATCTATCCCGGTTAATGTTTCAAGTGTTCGAATATTTCGACCTTCACGTCCGATAATTCGCCCTTTCATTTCATCATTCGGTAAATCAATTACTGACACCGTTGTTTCAGCAACATGATCAGCAGCACAGCGCTGTAAAGCTAGTGATAAAATATGTTTTGCTTTTTTATCCGCTTCTTCTTTTGTGCGATTTTCTGCCTCCTTGATCATTACAGCAGTTTGTTGTTTCAAATCATTTTCTAATTTAGTTAAAATAATTTGTTTTGCTTGGTCTGTTGTATATCCAGAAATGCGTTCAAGCTCCGTTTGTTGCTCAACTAGTAAAGCTTCCACTTTGCTTTCCATTTCTTCAATTTGTTGTTGTTTTTCTGTTAGAGACTGTTCTCTTTTTTCTAGAGAAACTTCTCGCTTGTCAAATGTAATACTTTTCTTATCTAGAATTTCTTCTCTCTGCGCAATACGATCTTCTTGTCTTTGAATTTCTACACGACGTTCACGTAACTCTTCTTCTACTTGTTGACGAAATACATGACTTTCTTCTTTCGCTTCAAGAAGTGCTTCTTTTTTAGCGGCATCTGCATTTCGATTTGCTTCATCAACTATTTGTTGTGCTAAATTCTCAGCACTAGAAATTTTAGCTTCTGCAATAGATTTACGAATCAGATAACCAACAACAATACCGACGATTAGGATTAATGCGAGCAAAATGGAGATGAGTATAGGATTGTCCACGTTCTTCACCTCCTATTGCTATGAAATTGTAAAATTCTTTATTGTCGGCATATACCATTTCAATAATGATAATATTGTATAACTTCATTGTTTCATTATACAACTTAATTTTAATTATACCAATAAGCAATGTCAATAGAAAGCTTTTTCTGTTAAATTTACAAAATATTATATATTAATAAAAACTCCCTAACTTTGCAATGCAAAATAAAGGGAGTTTTTGTTTATTCATTTATTTCTGAACCTAATTCTAACTGAAGTTCTTCTTCTTCCGTTTCCGCCTCAGTCTCTGGTGCTTCGTCTAATTTATACGCTTCTCGTATTGCTTGATGAACTTCATCTGCGATTTCTTTATTTTCTATTAAAAACTGTTTTGCATTTTCTCTACCTTGTCCGAGTCTATCTCCTTGATAAGAATACCATGCACCACTTTTTTCGATAATATCTAATTCAGATCCGATATCTAGTATTTCTCCTTCTTTTGAAATACCTTCACCATACATAATATCTACCATTGCTTGTTTAAATGGAGGTGCTACTTTATTTTTAACAATTTTTATTCTTGTTTTATTTCCTACCATATCTGTTCCTTGCTTAATAGTTTCAGCACGTCTTACTTCTAAACGAACGGAGGAATAGAATTTTAATGCCCTTCCACCTGGTGTTGTCTCCGGATTACCGAACATAACTCCCACTTTTTCACGGATTTGGTTGATGAAAATAGCAATTGTTTTCGATTTATTGATTGCTCCAGATAGTTTCCTTAGTGCTTGTGACATTAATCGTGCTTGTAACCCTACGTGAGATGCACCCATTTCTCCTTCAATTTCCGCACTTGGTACTAATGCCGCTACAGAGTCAACTACTAAAATATCTATTGCCCCACTACGAACGAGTGCTTCAGCTATTTCTAATGCTTGTTCTCCTGTATCTGGTTGGGATAAAAGTAATTCATCAATATTGACTCCTAATGCTCGAGCATAATTTGGATCTAGTGCATGTTCTGCATCAATGAACGCCGCTTGACCGCCTTGTTTTTGCGCTTCCGCAATAGCATGTAAAGCAACTGTTGTTTTACCAGAAGACTCTGGACCAAAAATTTCAACTACACGCCCTTTTGGATATCCACCTATTCCTAATGCAAGGTCTAATGCTAAAGATCCACTCGGTATCGTAGCTATCTTCTTCTCAGCTTCTTCACCTAGCTTCATTACAGAGCCTTTACCAAATTGTTTTTCTATTTTTCTTAATGCTTCATCTAAAGCTTTTTGTTTATCGCTCAATACGTTTACCTCCCAAATTAATCTATTTCCATCATACATTGTTTTTATCAATTATACAACTAAAAAAGCGAATGCATGTTCTCGTATTTTTTATATTAGTATAGGATTAAATATTCAAAATTAACACAATTTTTATTGCTAAATTTCAAAAACTATCTAATAGTATAGCATCAATTAACGAATTTCGTTCTTTTAAATATTTTTTAAATAATGTAATAAAAGTTCATAACCTTTTAAAACAGAACGATATCTAATTTGTGTACGATCCCCATGAAAAAAGCATGACTCAACATGTGTATAATCTCTGTCACGATCGTGAAGGCCAATAAATACTGTACCTACTTTTTTCCCTTCAAGCGTATCGGGGCCAGCAACACCTGTAAAGCTAATACCAATCGACGTATCTAAAGTATGTGCGACGTTTTTCGCTAGCTCTGTAGCACAAGCAACACTTACTGTACCTTCATTGTCTAGGATATCCTTATCAACATGAAGAGCATGTAATTTAACATGTTTATCGTAACAAATAACGGAACCTTTATATACAGTTGACGTACCATTTAAAGACACTAATTTATTAGCAAACAATCCACCTGTTAAACTTTCCGCAGATGAAATTGACTTATTATTTTTTTGTAGCAATTGAAAGACCTTTTCCTCCAAGCGCTCCCCATTTAGTCCATAAAAATATGGACCAACTTTTTCTAATATAGCCGATTGCGTTGTACTTAGTAAGTTATCTACAGCTTCTGTTGTATCTGCTTTGGCAGTTAAACGAATCATGACACCATCTTTTTCAGAAAGTGGAGCAATCGTTGGATTTTGTTGGTTTGAAATCAGCTCCTGTAACTGATGTTCGATAGCTGATTCTCCAATACCAGTAAAATGCATGACAGTAGATTTAATCATCATTTCTCCATTCATATTTTTCAAGTATGGAATCACATCATCTTGAAACAGTTGTTTCATTTCACGTGGTACGCCAGGGAGGAAAATCCAGATTTTATTGTCATACTCGACAATATTACCAGGTGCCATTCCGTATTTATTTTCTAGGACAATAGAATTTGCAAACACTCTAGCTTGCCTGCGGTTGTTTGGTGTCATTTCGATTTGTTGATCTTGATAAAATTGTTCGATTTTTTTCATGGATACTTGTTCTTCAACAATTTTTATTTGACTTAGTTGTTGAAAAGCTTCACGAGATAAATCATCTTCTGTTGGTCCTAGACCACCGGTTATAATAATGACATCCGAACGTTCTTTGGCTACTTCTAAAGTTTGTATTAAACGGTGCAAATTATCGCCGACGACCGTATGATAAAATATATTTACTCCATTCATCGCCAATTGTTCAGAAATCCACTTGGCATTCGTATTTGTAATTTGTCCTAAAAGCAATTCCGTTCCGACAGCAATTATCTCTGTATTAATTGTTTTCTTCATTTTGAATCCCTCAACACATGCCAATTTTTAATAAAGTAATCTGCTCCTGACCATACTGTTAAAATTAATGCAATGTATAAAATAATTATATCAATTGGTACAGCTATATACGAAAACGGGAAATTATGAAATATTAAAAATGCAATCGCTGCGATTTGTGAAACAGTTTTTAATTTCCCCATATTACTTGCTGCAAGTACAATGCCTTCTCCCGCAGCAACTAAGCGAAATCCTGTGACAGCAAATTCCCGACTAATAATGACAATGACAATCCAAGCAGCTGCTAAGTCTAATTCTACAAGTAAAATAAATGCAGCAGAAACGAGTAACTTATCTGCTAACGGATCAAGAAACTTCCCCATATTTGTAACCAATTGATATTTACGTGCGATATATCCATCCAACCAATCCGTTAAAGAGGCAATGATAAAAATCATCCCTGCCACGAAATGAGTAACTGGTAATCTATTCGTACCAATATTCCACTCACCCCAATCAACAGGTATCGATAAAACAATGATGAAAATTGGGATTAAAAAAATGCGTGATATCGTTATTTTATTGGGTAAATTCATCTAAAAAGCTCCATTCTTTTTACATATCGTAGTTTTATCATGAATAAAACCCCTCTCTATGTAGTAGAGGGGTAAGGATTTATTCTTCTGTTTCTAAATTAATCCATATTTTTTGATGAACTCGTTCGTTTGCATCTACAGGATATTCTAATTCATCCCCATTAAGTGTGACAATTAAACCTGGAGCATTACCAATATTTAAATAAACACGTTCCTCTCCTGTTAGGTCTATGTCTTCTACTTCTGTTCCTTCAGTCAAGCTTTCTTCAAAGAGTACTTGTTCGTTACCATTTAAAATTTGCACATAGGTATCTCCAGTAGGTTCTAATGCTAAGATGATCTCATCGCCACTATAATAATAAGTAAGTGTTGATAGTGGAGAATTCTCTTCTCCTACTTCTTCCACTTCAAAACGATTCGTATCCGTTTCATCCTCTTCTTCGTCTGGTGCTTCATCCTCTTCATCTTCAGCACCTTCATTTTCATCTGCTTCATCGCTATTTGGTTGTTGGCTATCATTTTTTTCACGAATAATTTCATCATTTTCTTGGGGTGTTTCTACATCACCATCATTCGTTGATGACTTTTGTAGTAATGTATAAGCTACAAAAATAATTCCGATAACTAAAATAACGACGATGACGGTTGGCAAAAATGACAAAATAGATGAGTTCTTCTCTTCTGTACGTTTTGAACGATCAAATCTTGTGTATTGGACCGTCTCTTCTTTTTCTTCTTCAATGGTACTTTCATCAAAATCATCTAGAATGACAGTCGGATCTAGACCGACAGCTTGTGCGTATTCTTTAATAAAAGCACGTGCATAAAAACGACCAGGTAGTGCATGAAAGGCGTCCTGTTCAATTGCAACTAAATAACGCTTTTGAATTTTAGTCGTTTCTTGAATGTCATCAAGGGATAAACCTTGTTCTTCCCTTGCTTCTCTCAGTATATCTCCAATTTGCATTCCTAAACACCTTCCATTTTAAAAATCAAACATGGATCCGCCCATTCGTCCGATTCTTCCTTCGATTTTTTCATATGTAATTTCCTCTTCTTCATCTCGTCTAATTTCTATAATATAATCAAAATCATCTAATGTATATTCAGTTGTTTGAATAAAAATATCGGGATGTTCAACCACTTTTGTTGCAGGAATTTGCATGATTTCACGAATTAACTCCCAATGTTGCTCACTTGCTCGTTGTTGGGAAACAACTCCGTCTATAATATAAATATACTCTTCTCCATATTCTCCTTCAATCAACTGACTACGAACCGTTTGCTTTAATAATGTGCTTGAGACAAATAACCATTTCTTATTTGCACTTACACTCCCTGCAACAATGGATTCAGTTTTTCCAACACGTGGCATCCCTCTGACTCCTACTAGTTTATGACCTTCGCTTTTAAATAATTCCGACATAAAATCAACTAATAAACCAAATTCTTCCCTGACAAATCTTACTGTTTTGCGATCTTCACGATCTCGATGAATATATTTCCCATGGCGAACAGCTAATCTGTCAATAATTCTTGGTTTTCTTAATTTAGTAATTTTAATGGTATCTACTTTTTCTAAAATAGTTTTCAAACGCTCAATATGTTCATCATGTTTGGATAATAATAACATTCCACGACGAGAATTTTCAATCCCATTAATCATAATGATATTAATGGATAACATACCTAACAAGCTAGAGATGTCTCCAAGTAAGCCTGGACGATTATATTGTAACTCATATTCGAAATACCATTCTTTTTTTTCCATTACAATATCCTCTTCTCTTCATATTAGCGTCTATCTAATTTTACCTAATCAAGTAACTATTTGCAATATAATCCATCTCTTTTATCCATTATTCACCTAATTTTAAAAAAAGCTACATCGCATTGATGTAGCTTTTTTAATCATACATTATTTATTTTGTACAAGTTTGATCATTGTATTAGCTATCGCTTCTTGTTCTTCCTTAGATGCAGCATTCCACAATTCTTGTAGAACACGCTCTTCTTCATTTTCTGGTTCAACATGGCGACTTAAATAATCTCCTACATGTTGCGCTACATTCGTAATCGCATCATTGCTCATACCATGATCTTTTGCCTGAGTTAATTTGTTCGCTAAAAATGATTTCCAAGTTGAAAAGTCATCTAAGACAGACATAAATCTCCCTCCTTGTTTTAAGGTTAGTATGTGACATTCATACCTGTTTATGCATTAAAATAAGGAGGTGTTGATCTATGATTTTTACACTGTATCCACTTAGTGTTGCGCCATAGGGCTAGTTAAAACCATCCCCCAGCAATGTTGATGATTTCACCTTGGATATAATTTGACTTTTCATCTAATAAAAATCCAACAGCATGGGCGACATCTGATGTTAGACCCGCTCGATTGACAGGGATATGGGAGATGATTTCTGATTTTTCTGCTTGTAATAAATGTTGATTCATTTTGGTGTCAATAAAACCAGGACTTACCGCATTCACAGAAATCCCGCTTAATCCTACTTCTTTCGCTAATGCTTTAACGAAGCTGTTTTGCGCTCCTTTTACGGAGGAATACATCACTTCATTACTTGCCCCAATATTTCCCCAAATAGACGTAATTAAAACAATTTGCCCATGCTGATTACGAATCATTTGTGGTAAGAAGTAATTCGTAATGAGCCACGGTGCTTTCACATGTAAATGAATCATGTCATCCATTTCTGCTTCTGTTACATCTTGAAACAGTCCATAGTGTGCTGTCCCACTTACGAAAACGATAGCATCAACACGGTAAGCAACAGTTTCACAAAGTTGATGAACCGCTTTACTGTCAGCTAAATCTGCTTGAATGGTTTGTAAAATAGCATCTTCTCGCAGTACATTTTGTAAACGTTCAATCGTATGTTTACTTCGATGATAATGTAAAATTAATTGATACCCTTCTGACGCAAGTTCGATTGCAATCGCATTTCCAATATCACCACTTGCCCCCAATATTAAAACATTTTTACTCATATGATCTCCTAGTCTGCTTGCTCAACTGTACAAACTGTTAGTTGTTCTTTTGTTATCCATTGGTCCATAAACTGTTTTATTTCCTCTAAGGTGATTGCTTGAACATACGTATTAAGCTCAAAGAAGTCTAATTGTACAAAATGATAATATATATATTGATTTGCGATAAATTCTAAAGAATTCATCGACCGTAGTAATTGGCCAATATATTTTTTCTTGATTAATTCTAAATCTTGTTCAGTTATCGACGCGGAAGATATGCTTAATAATTGTTCCATTAGTCGATCTTTTAATTGTGCTGGCTTCGTCGTATTACTACTTATTAACGAAAAACTAAAGCTTTTCTCAACATTCGTACTATATTCAAAACTATCATCAATTAGTCCTTCAGCATACAATTGTTCATAAAATTGGCCACTAGGCGAAAAGAAGTAATCGAGTAACATATCTTGCAACACATCGCGTCGCAAAAATTCTTCTTTACTTAATTCATAAGCAGCTTCTTTAATGCCTACCGTTACCTTTGGTGTAGAAACCGGTAACTGGATCGTACTCTCTTTCGTCTTAACTTCAACAGGTTCTTCTGGAAAATGTTTTTCTACATTTGTAAATGTTGGAAAGGATTTTGCTCGTTGATTTTCTTCAATCATTTCCATCATTTCTTCTACATCAAAAGCACCAATCACACATAATGTCATATTTTCTGGATGGTAAAATGTATTGTAACAAGTGTAGAGGTCTTCTTTCGTAATTTTTTGTATCGAATCAACGGTACCAGCGATATCTATATGAACTGGATGGTTAGCAAACATATTCCGAATTGTTCCCATAAATGCTTGCCAGTCTGCTTGGTCATCATACATCTTAATTTCTTGTTCGATGATGCCTTTTTCTTTTTCAACAGATGCATCTGAAAAGTACGGTTCCTGAACAAAATCAAGTAAAATTTTCACATTTTCGCTCACTGATTTTGTTGTTGAAAATAAATAAGCTGTTTTTGTAAAGGATGTGTAAGCATTTGGTGATGCACTATTTTTTAAAAAGTCCGTGAAAACATCTCTATCTTCTTTCTCAAATAGTTTATGTTCTAAAAAATGAGCAATACCATCAGGAACTGTTATTTCTTCTTCTTTTCCAATCGGAATAAAACTTCGGTGCACAGAACCATAATTCGTCATAAATAATGCGTACGATTTTGTTACTTCTTGTTTTGGAATTAAATAAACTTGTAACCCATTATCGAGCTTTTGTGCTATCACTGTTTCCTCAATCTCTGGATACGCTAATTTATCCATGCACGTCACCCCCTTGTTCTTTTGTTAATAAGTATACAGTGTCTAATTCTATCTTCTTAGCTATTGCTTCGACATCAGGTTTCGATATTTGTCCGATTTTTTCAATTAATGTTTTAGGTGAGAGTGGTTTATCTCCAACTACTTGCTGATACAATAACTCAATGATGCCGTATGGGCTATCTAATGTTTCTTTTAACTCACTTACAATTAATTCTTTCGTTTCTTCTACTTCTTGTTCAGTAAAATTACCTGCTTGCATCAATGCAAATTGATCATCAATAATTGTTTTTGCCTTTTCATAATCAGTCGGCTCAATCCCGCTAAATACGAGTAATAAGCCTTTATGACTTTCTATACGTGATGCTGCATAATACGCTAAACTATGTTTTTCACGTACATTTAAAAATAATTTCGAGTTCGGAAAACCGCCGTATAAACCATTAAAAACTTGTAATGCAGCATAATCTTCATCTTTGTACGTACAGTTTGTACGGTAACCGAGATGTAATTTTGCTTGTTGGATTGCTTGTGTTTCTACAATATCTTGCACGTCACTTCTAGTTCGGACGTCATCTGCAGATAATATTTCCTGTTTATGGTGATTAGGACGAGTAAATACATTCGTTACTTGTGTTTCTATTTCCTCTACATCAATATCCCCTAACACATACAAGTCCATTTCATCTGATGCAAGTACGGTATCATAATATGTAGATAAATTTTCGCCATTTATGGAGTTAAGGTCTTCTTCATACCCATTCGTATGAATACTAAATTTTTCGTCCTTACACATATGATCAATTAATCGCTGATTAGCAAATGACACTTTATCATCATAAATGGATTCGATTTTACTTTTTAATGTTTCTTTCTCACGGGTAACAATTTGATCGTTAAAGCCTGTAGCATCACGATTCGGTTCAAAAATAATTTCATGGAACAAATGTAGCGCTTCTTCCATAATAGTTGACTCATTTTCAATGAAGCGTTGATTAGCAACCTCCATTTGAAAATGCAAAATATGTTCATTGCCTTTTTTCATGCTTGCTAGTGTTAAAACAGCACCATACAATTCATCTAATTTAAGCATTAATGCTTTTTCGGTTGGGTATTGTTTAGTTCCTTGTTCTAAAACATATCGTAATAATGCTCGTTTCGTTATTGTTGAACGATCGAGTGGACTTTTACACTTCAATACGATATTAACTGTTTTAAATTTTTTATTCGGTATAAAATGAAATGTGATACCGCCTTTATTTACCTTTTTTTCAATTATCTCTATCATTACGTCCTCTCCTTTCCAAAAAACGGCTTGATTACTGTTAATGTAACATACTTTACTATATTTTATACAGAAAATAAAAGCTACTGAATAAATTTCATAATTACCATTTTTAAAAAATGACAAAGATACAGTATTTTAAAATCGGCTTAAAAATTTTTAATCAAAATTGTGCTTGCTGTGTTCCATCCGGATCCACTCCGCTTTCCGCAGGTAACACCTCAACTAATTTTCGGCTGTTGCTGTTCCTGCAGGAGTCTACGTGGATCCGGATTCCTCACAGACGAAGTTGATGTTGCTACGCAACCTGAGGTTCTTGGTTTAATGTTGTATTAATTCGATCAACTGCTAATTTGGACGCATTGTACATTAAAGTGACTATGTCAAAGTGAATTTTTGCTCGTTTACCTGTTCGGTAACGAACATTGTTTAATTGAAAGAACTTCTTTAGATATGCATTAACTCGTTCTACAGCCGTACGTCGATTATAGATGGTTTGCCAGGCTTTTGATCCACGAAGCAGGGGCTGTATATTCCCTAAGATTCTTGGTGATTTTCATCTTAAACACTTTTGACAAATGCCTTCCTTAGCCACCCTATGGGTTCAATTTCGTTTCGTTTATTATAAGCAATCACCGATTGCTGACCCATACTGTAAACTAATCATATCCAGCACACTAAAGATAAATAATCCAAAGAATCATCCAAATTACACAAAAAAAGCTTCCAACATTCTGGAAACTTTTTCGAAAATAAATCATTTAAGAGATACTTTATTATATTGTTCTTGCAAAGATGTTAATAAAAAGCTCGCTACCTGTTGCATTCCTTTTTTAGGTTGTTCACTTTCTATGTTCGGATTGTAATTTGTATTTGTATTAATATCATACGTATATACATTTCCTTTACGGTCTTCGATAAATTCGATTCCTGCGACATGAATCTGATGTTTTTGTAAAAATTGTTCATATGCCATGATTAGATTCTCATCTACATTCTCTCTAATGGAAAATAATCCGGTATTACTCTCATCAACCGAGCAAGAGCTAGGTACACGGCATGCTTCAGCTGGACATAATTCAAACCCTTCCGATGTATCAACATTAACTGCATACAATAATTTTCCACCAACAAATTCTACGCGAGTAATTAAATCATTTGGCGAATCAATATATTGTTGTACGAGTGTAATTCCATCGATAGAAGGTTCAAATTCTTCGCTATTAACATGCTGTTTTAATTCTGCAATAGAATGAAATAAATGCACACCTAATCCTTTACCTGCCCTGTTATGTTTAATGATGAAAGGAAGTTGCTGCAATGACTTTCCCGCTTCTATAATTTGTTTTTTTCCTACCGCAGCTATTGTTTTAGGTGTACGAATATGCTCCTTTTCTAAGGCTGCATATTGGGCAACTTTACTTAATTCTAATGCCAACGCTTCTTTCCCATTAAACACTTTCCGGCCATACTGGTCTAGCCAAGCAAATATAGCTCCCGTAAGTTCAGGTGCATATCGATGCCCTCTAGTATGAGCCGAAGCACTCATCCGGCTAAAAAACACACCTTCTGGGGGTATGTCATGTAACGGAATACTCCCTTCGTTTATATGCCAGAGTTCATAAGGGGCATTAATTTTTTGTAATGCTATTTCTAAATGTGCGGTCCAATCATTATTTTCATGCAAGACATATATTTTGCTCATCAAATCCCTCCTTCAGGTGATACAAATGATTTATTTTTGACAAGTGGCATTACTTCTTCCGCGAAGCGATGCATCTCCTCTAACTGTGGTGAAAATTGTAACAACAATAAGTCCACGCCGACTTTTTCATATGCATTAATTCTAGCTGCAACTTGTTCAGCTGTACCGACTAAATGTGGTCGCAATCCTCGATTTGATACCGAATAATCTCGTAATGAGATTTCTTGTTCTAATTTTGATTTCGATTTGAAATCTTTAAATCCCGCATAACCAGTTAAGTCTTCAACTTTTGTAATTCGTTCTAGTTCTTGTAATGCATCTTCTTCCGTATCCCTTACAATCACATAGGCAGCCATTCCAAATGTTTGAAATTGCTCAGGATGTACTGCTTTACGAATTGCGTTCATTTCTTCAATTTTTGCTTTTACCTCTGCAACAGAACCTCCATGCATGACGTATGAATCACAATAGGTAGCAATCGTAGTCTTTGCTAAGTCGCTTTCTCCACCCGCATAAATTTTTGGTCCATTTGATTGTACTGGTTTTGGGGCGAGATTTGCTTTTTCTACAGCATAAAAGTCTCCTTCGAATGTAAAGGAATCTTCCCGCCACATACCTGTTAATACATCGATGAATTCTTCTGTCCTGGCATATCTTTCTTCATGCGAAGTAAAACTACCGTTGTATTGTTTTGCTTCTCCTTCCCACCAACCTGATACAATATTTAACGTAAAGCGACCATTGCTAATCTGATCAATATTTGCAGCCATTTTTGCTGTTACTGCTGGGTTATGAAATAAAGGACGAACAGCCGTCATAATTTCAATTTTCTCAGTGACAGCAGCAAGTGCAGCTGCTGTCGACCAGGCCTCTAATGTGTCTGCTTTCATTCCTTTAATATCGTTTAAATAAAGTTCTGCAATTAATGTCGTATCAAATCCTAGCTTCTCGGCGTCTATTATTACTTTTTTGGCATATTCAAATGTTGCTGGCATCTGTTCGTCGTGTACATTTCAAAGCCAGCCACCAAAAATTGGTAACCAAAACCCAAATTTCATCCGAACATCCCCTCCGCCTTGCTAATCTGTACACGTTTAGCTTGATGACTATGTGGTAAATAGTTTGAACCAGTTAATTTCTTTCTGAATGTACCCTCTTTATAAGCTGTTTGTACCCGACCACGCGCTTGTAAAATTGGTACAACGAAATCAATAAAATCTTTAAATGACCCGGGCGTCACTGTGTACGCAATGTTAAATCCATCAATCCCTGTTTCATCCATCCATGCTTCTAATGCGTCTGCGATTTCAGTTGGATTACCCACAATGACAGGGCCAAATCCACCAACCCCTACAAATGAAGCTGTTTCTTTCACCGTGTAGTGTTCAAAAGCTTTTAATGTTGATCGAATTGCATCATTTTCAATATATGAGATTTTTTCATCTGCTTTTAACTGTGCCATATCAATTCCCGTCCATCCACTTACTAATGATAATGCCCCTTCTTTTGAGGCATACTTAGTATATTCCTCAAACTTTTCCTCCGCCTCTGCTGTCGTTTCAGCGACGATAGGTGTCACCATTGAAATAATTTTAAAATTGTCTGCTTCTCGATTGGTGTGCTTTAAATCTTCTTTAAATAACTGGACTGTTTCTTTAATTTTGTGAATCGAAGTTGAGCTTATAAATACTAATTCTGCATGATCAACTGCAAATTTCCTTCCTCTTGTTGAAGCACCAGCTTGAAATATAACCGGTGTTCTTTGTGGGGACGGCTCTGCTAAATGGGCACCTGGAATAGAAAAATACTTACCTTTATGGTGAATATCATGGACTTTTTCAGGTTCTGTAAATATTCTCCTTGTTTTATCTTGGATGACAGCATCCTCTTCCCAACTTTTTTCCCATAGTTTATAGCATACATCCATATATTCATCCGCTAAGTCATATCTTTCATCATGGGGTATTTGTTGTAATCCTAGATTTACAGAAGCACTCTTTAAATAAGAAGTAACGACGTTCCATGCGATACGTCCATCTGTTAAATGATCTAATGTCGACATTCGTCTTGCAAAAGAATAAGGATGTTCATAAGTGACTGAAGCTGTGATACCGAAACTTAAATGGTCTGTCGCTTCTGACATAATGGGTACAATATAGGATGGGTCATTGAGTGGAACTTGCACTCCATTTCTTATTGCAGCATCTCTCGATCCTTCATACACGTCATAAATTCCTAATACATCAGCAATAAACACAGCATCAAATTTTCCTTTTTCCAATAAGACTGCTAATTCACGCCAATAAGAAGCTTTTTTATAATCCACAGATT
>Ga0209487_1001298_pt1 | contig 21322 bp, 18 predicted proteins | sample Poulit2012_FD_187524 | JGI IMG/M metagenome (GOLD analysis project Ga0209487, IMG submission 187524) | Agricultural soil microbial communities from Georgia to study Nitrogen management - Poultry litter 2012 (SPAdes) (version 2) | ecosystem: Environmental > Terrestrial > Soil > Agricultural land...
CTGCGGCGGCCTCGTTGGTCGGCGACGTGGAGAAGCTCCGCCGCGTGGTCAAGGTGGTCGGATTCGTGGCCTCCGACCCGGCGTTCACTGCCCAGCCGCAGGTGATCAACGGCGCTTCCCAGGTGCTACAGGAGATCTTCGGCGATGCCGGTGTGCACGCCCGCTCCGCGGTCGGGGTGGCCGTGCTGCCGATGGACTCCCCGGTCGAGGTGGAGCTGATCCTCGAGGTCGACTGACCTGCGCCCCCCGGCGTGAGGTGGCAGCGGTGCCGAGAGAACCAGCGGTGCGGGCGGCGACAGTGGCGCCCGCACGATCGTCTGCTGGCGCGCGAACCTCAGCGGGCCCGGTGGGTGAGCCGGTCGATGTCGATCAGCACCACCGAGCGGCCCTGCAACTGCAGCCAGCCGCGGTTGGAGAACTCCGCCAGCGCCTTGTTCACCGTCTCCCGGGTGGCGCCGACCAGCTGGGCCAGCTCTTCCTGAGTGAGGTCATGGGTGACCCGTAGGCCGGACTCGGTGCGTTCGCCGAACCGGCGGCCCAGGTCCAGCAGCGCCTTGGCCACCCGTCCGGGCACGTCGGAGAAGATCAGGTCGGCGACCTTGTTGTTCGTGCGGCGCAGCCGGAGCGCGAGGGAGCGCAGCAGGTGCTGGGACACCTCGGGACGGGCGTCCAGGACCTTCAGCAGCCCCTGGTGGGAGAGCTCCACCAGCTCGCTGGTGGCCAGTGCGGTCGCCGTCGCGGTGCGCTTGCCCGGGTCGTAGAGCGACACCTCGCCGAGGATCTCCCCGGGGCCGAGGATGGCGAGCAGGTGTTCGCGACCGTCCGGTGCCATGTGGCCGAGCTTGACCTTCCCGGACCCGATCACGAACAACCGATCACCCTGGGAGCCCTCATGGAAGATCTCCTCACCACGACGGAACGTGAGTTCGGTGGTGCGCTCACGAACCGCGCGATAGCTCTCGTCACTGAGCTCGGCGAAGAGCGGAGCGGATCGGACCACGGCCTCGTCCATCTGGGGTTCCCTTCATCTCGGTGTGAGGTCAGCCACAGTCTGCCATTCTTCTGGCTCCCGGTCTGCCCGCAACGCTGACCACCGTACAGGCGAACCAACGTGCGACTCCTCGGTGAGGTGCTGCAGGTGGAGGGTCTGGCCGACACTGTCATCGGCTCAATCCAGACCGGACAACCACTCCGTGAGCAGCTCGCTGACCTCCTCCGGCGCCTCCTCGGGCAGGAAGTGGCCGGCGCCGTCGATGCTCACCTGGGAGTAGCGGGCGCGGACGTAGTCCTTGTCCCGACGGTAGGCGCCCCGGTGGTACACCGGGTCGGCCGTCCCGGCCAGGCTCAGCACCGGCACCGTGACTGGCTGGTTCACCCGGGCCAGGTAGCGCCGTCCGTCCAACCGGGGGGTGGAACGTACCGACCAGCGCAGCTGCTCCATCGCGCTGTGCGCCACGAACGGCAGCCGCATCGCGTCGGTGTACAACGCCACGTCTGGGCTCTGCCAGCCTGGGGCACTCCACTCTGACAGCAGGTGGGCCACGAGCTCGCCGTGGGTGATCGACCGCTCCGGGAACCACGGCACCTGCAGGTAGGCGAGCGTCTTCAGCGTGCTGGTCGTGGCCACCCGGGAGGCCTGCCGGTGCAGCGGCACCGGGTGCGGGGCGGCGAGCACCGCCACGGCGCGGGTGACCTGCGGGGCGATCGCCGGCATCGACCAGGCCACCTGCCCGCCGAGGCCGTGACCGACCACCACCGCCGAGGCAGCCCCGAGGGAACGGATCACCCCGCGCACGTCAGCGGCCATCGACGGGATGGCGTACGCGGCAGGCGGCTTGTCCGACCCGGCATACCCACGCAGGTCCATCGCGGCGACCCGGAAGCCCCGGGCAGCCAGAGCCTCCAGCTGGGCCCGCCATGCCCACCAGAACTGCGGAAAGGCGTGCAGGAGCAGCACCAGGGGAGCGGCGCCGTCGTCCGCACCAGAGATCGCCAGGTGGAACCGGCCCCCGTTCGCGGCCACCATCCGGTGCGTCCACGGGCCTTCCGGCAAGATGATGGACGGATCGACTCTCACGCTCACCGAGGCTACCGGCGCTCCGGCACGGACGGATCAGCCGAGAGACGGATCTCTTCTCGACCCCGGGGCCGACAGACCCCGAGGCTGACAGCGAAACGGCCGGTAGCCGAGGCTTCGCGCCCCGGCCACCGGCCGCTCACGTCCTGCCCGAGGGATCAGTCCCCGGCGCTGGCCTGCATGCCCGCGGTGATGGAGTCCATCACGGTGCTGTCGGCGAGCGTGGTCACATCGCCCACCGGACGGTTCTCCGCCACGTCCCGCAGCAGGCGGCGCATGATCTTCCCGGACCTGGTCTTCGGCAGCTCGGAGACCACCAGGATGGAGCGCGGCTTGGCGATCGGGCCGATCTCGTGGGCCACGTGGTTGCGGAGCTCGCCGACCACCTTCTCCCCTTCGGCCTCGGCGGCCTCCAGGGCGTCGCTGCGCAGGATCACGAACGCCACCACGGCCTGACCGGTGGTGTCGTCGGTGGCGCCGACCACTGCCGCCTCGGCCACCCAGTCGTGCGAGACCAGCGCCGACTCGATCTCCGTGGTGGACAGCCGGTGCCCGGAGACGTTCATCACGTCATCCACCCGGCCGAGCAGCCACAGGTCGCCGTCCTCGTCGTACTTGGCGCCGTCCCCGGCGAAGTAGGTGCCCGGGAACTGCGACCAGTAGGTGTCCTTGAACCGTTGGTCGTCACCCCAGATGGTGCGCAGCATCGCTGGCCACGGTTCGTTGATCACCAGGTAACCGCCGCCACCGGCGCCAACCGGCTGACCGGCCTCGTTCCACACGTCCGCGTGGACACCGGGCACGGAGACCTGGGCGGAGCCGGGCTTGGCGTCGGTGACCCCGGGTAGCGGGGAGATCATGATCGCGCCGGTCTCGGTCTGCCACCAGGTGTCCACCACCGGTGTGCGGTCGGCGCCGATCACCCGGCGGTACCAGATCCACGCCTCGGGGTTGATCGGCTCGCCCACGCTGCCCAGCACCCGCAGCGAGGACAGGTCGTACTCGCCCGGGATGTCCGCTCCCCACTTCATCATCGTGCGGATGGCGGTGGGCGCGGTGTACAGGATCGTCACACCGTACTTCTGCACGATCTCCCACCAGCGGCCCTTGTGCGGGCTGTCCGGGGTGCCCTCGTAGAGCACCTGGGTGGCGCCGTTGACCAGGGGCCCGTAGGTGACGTAGGAGTGGCCGGTGACCCAGCCGACGTCAGCAGTGCACCAGTACACGTCCGTCTCCGGCTTCAGGTCGAAGACATACCAGTGCGTGTAGGCCGACTGCACCAGGTAGCCGCCGGTGGTGTGCAGGATGCCCTTCGGCTTCCCGGTGGTCCCGGAGGTGTACAGGATGTACAGCGGGTGCTCGGCCTCGACCGGCACCGGGGTGTGTTCCTCAGAAGCACCCTCGAGGGCTTCGTGCCACCACAGGTCCCGGCCGTCGGTCCAGGCGACGTCCTGACCGGTGCGCTGGACCACCAGCACGTTCGTCACGTCCGTGTCGTCGTGGCTGAGCGCCTCGTCCACGGCAGGCTTGAGGGCGCTCGGCTTGCCGCGACGGTAGCCACCGTCCGCGGTGATCACCACCTTCGCGTCGGCGTCGATGATCCGCGAGTGCAGTGCCTCGGCGGAGAAGCCGCCGAAGACCACGGAGTGCGGAGCACCGATCCGGGCGCAGGCGAGCATCGCGATGACCGTTTCGGGGATCATCGGCAGATAGATCGCCACCCGGTCACCGGTCTTCACACCGAGCGACTCCAGCGCGTTGGCGGCCTTGGACACCTCCCGCTTGAGGTCGGCGTAGGTGATCTCGCGGGTGTCGCCGGGCTCCCCCTCGAACAGCAGCGCGACACGGTCGCCGTTGCCAGCCTCCACGTGCCGGTCGACGGCGTTGTACGCGGCGTTCAGCTTGCCGTCGGCGAACCAGCGGGCGGTCGGGGCGCCGGAGAAGTCCAGCACCTCCTCGAACGGGGTGTCCCAGCTGATGAAGCGTCTGGCCTGATCCGCCCAGAACGCCAACCGGTCTGCCTTGGCCTGCTCGTACAGCTCCGGCGTGGCGTTGGAGCTCGCGGCGAACTCCGGGCTGGGCGGGAACGAGCGGGTCTCGGTGAGGAGATTCTCCAGTGTCGTTTGTTGGTCAGTCACAGTTCCTCCGAGCAGCGTCTGCGGTGCAGGTACTCTCTCAGCCTATGCCTCCTGGCGGTGTGACCGAAGCCCGGACGGCCAGGCAGCGGTGTGGCTGCGACCGGTGGCCCCGTGGCTGCGACCGGCGGTCGGGCGCTTGGAGGTGGTGCCCCGCGTGCTCAGGTGTGCTGCCCTCGGGTCAGGTCTCCAGCGCGGCTTTGCGGCGTTCCTCGCGCCGGCCTTGGCGCCGGGCCCCGTGCGAGACGACACCGACGAAGATGAAGGTGATCCCGTACAGCAGCAGCCGGCCGGAGTGACCGTCGGAGACCAGGTGGTCGAAGATGTTCGTGCCGAACTGGCCGAGCCGGTCGAAGATCATCGACTGCGAGGCGAGGAAGTCGGCGACGATCTGCGGGATGATGAGGAACGCGGCCCCGATGAGGGTGGCGATCGAGCCGATGATGATCGAGCCCACCGAGGACCAGCGCGCCGCCATCAGCATGATGATCAGCGTGATCAACCCGCCACCGAGCTCGACCAGGCCCATCACGTTGACCGCTTCGAGGTTCTGGCTCAGTGAGTAGGAGATGCGCTCGCCGCCGTCGCTGACCAGGTACCAGGTGACCGGGCCGAACACGATCGCGATCAAGATGCCCCACCAGTGCGCGGCGGCACGGGACCTGGGGCCCTCGTCGAAGTCGGCGAACGGGTCGTCCTCGGCGAGCGGGACCGCCTCACCGTCGGTGGCCATCGTGGTGGTCTGGGGCTCGCCGGCAACCTCGGACGTGCCCGCGGCCCCGGTCCCGGCTGCCGCGCCCGCACCGGCGGCCGCCCCTGCGACCCCGGCCCCGGCTGCGGTACCGGAAACGCCGTCCGCGTCCTGGGCCGGCTGACCGGTCTCGGTCGGTTCGGCGCCGGAGGATGCGACCCGGCCGAACCGGCGGGCGCGCTCGGCGCGCAGTGCCTCGTCCTCTTCCTCGGTGGGCAGCTGGCGGGTGGCAGGCTCGGCGCCCGCTGCAGGGGAACCGAACGTCTGCGTCGGGGGTGCGGTGTCCGCCGGTGAGCCGGCAGGAGGTTCGTCGACCGGTGCGGCGGCGGGTTCGTCCACCGGGGGTGCGGCCGGCGGCTCGGCGGCGGGTTCGTCCGCGGCGCCCGGCGCCGGCGGAGGTGCGGCTCCGGCCAGCTCGCTGTCCGGCACGTCCGTGGTCCCCCGGGGCTCTGCGCCTCCGGCGAGAGGATCCGGCGTCGCGGCAGGCGGCGGCGTGCTCGGGACGCTGGCCTCGTCGGTGGACGCCTCGGGCGTGTCGGGGTCAGGCGTCACGTCACGTGCGTCGTCGTTGCTGTTCGGCGGGACGGTGCTCACTGTGTCCTCCACGGTGGGTGATGGATTCACGGTAGCGACGCAACCGCCCGGCACGTGGTGGGGCGCGCCGGTGTTCCGGCAGGACGTCGGTGCAGCGGCACACCGGCCTCCAACGCAACAACGGCGCTTCCGCAGAAGCGCCGTTGTCACCTTCACCGGTGTGGGGTATCAGGCGTGCATCCTCAGGTAGTCGCTGCGGGCAAGCCCGGTCGACCAGTCCTTCACGTGGACTAAACGCGCGTGGGTTCCCACGCCCGGATGAAGTTGTCCCCCCTGTATACACCCTCAGTCGCAGGTGCGAAAGAGGAACGGCACGCCGCAGTGCAGCGAGCCGTACCGGGCCAGGTGAGCTCCGCCGTCGTGCCTCGTTGTCCACAACCCCCTCGCCGGTGCCTCCCGACCGACGGCAGGGAGAGAGATGCTCAGGTGAGCCGAACAGCACAGGACGGAGGCGTGATGGACCAGACGGTACGCGCTGTGGCGCTGCGCTCCGGGGACGCCGACCTGATCGAGGAGGTGCGGGCGGTGCTCGCGCTGGCGGACCTGCCGCTGGTGATCCATCCGCCCGGGGCGCCGCCACCGCGGGTCACCCTGCTGCTGGACAGTGCCGTGGAGGCACAGACCGACGACGTTCCCTGGGTTGCTCCGGGGCAACGCGCCCTCTGGGTGGGGTGCGCGCCCGTGACCACGCCCGACGGCGGTCGTTGCCTTGCCCTGCCGGCGCACGCGGAGGAGCTGCTCACCCGGGCCAGGACAGCCTGCCAACCGCGCCGGGCGCAGGTGGTCGGGGTGGTCGGAGCGCGGGGTGGTGCCGGGGCCACGTCACTGGCTGCGGTCCTCGCCCGCGCGTGTGCGAAGGAGAGCCTGGCCGTGGCGCTGGTCGACCTGGACGGTGCCGGCCCGGGACTGGATCTCACCCTGGGTCTCGAGCACGAGGGTGGGCTGCGCTGGGCAGACCTGGACGGCTCCGAGGGCACCCTCCCGGAGCGGGCGCTGGAGGAGTCGTTACCCAGCTGGTGCGGGGTGCACGTGCTCTCCGCGGACGTCCGCGGCGGACCTGCGGGGCCGTTGGCGCTCGGCGCCGTCGATGCGCTGGCTGCCGGCCACGACGTGGTCGTCCTCGACCTGCCCCGGGTTCATGCGCACTGGGCGATGCACTGCACGGTGCTGCTGATCGTGACCACCTGCGACGTGGTCGGTGGCGAGGCGGTCCGGGCCACTCGCAGTGCGTGGGACGGGGTGGAGACCCGCCTGGTGGTACGCGGACCGGCCCCGGGCGGGCTGACCCCGGAGGAGATCGCCGAGGCTGTTGGGTTGCCGTTGGCTGTCACGATGCGCTCGGAGCGCGGGCTGAGTGCAGGCGTGGAACGCGGAGTGGCACCGGGGGACAACCGGCGTGGTGCCCTGTTCCGGGGTGCGCGCCGGCTGGTGGCCGACCTCGGGCTGGCGTCCTGATGACCGCCGGTATCGATCAGGTCCGGCGCACGGTCCTGGACACGCAACGGCCGGGTGGGGCCGGGGTGCCACCGGGGGTGGTCAGCCGGGCGGTGCGGACCTCACCAGGGGTGCGCACCGATGCCGCCCAGCTTGCCCTGGAACGCGTTGCCCGTTCGGAGATGCTCGGCGCCGGCCCGGTGCTGCAACCGTTGCTCGACGACCCGGCGGTCACCGACGTGCTGGTCAACGGGGACGGCTCGGTGTGGGTGGACCGCGGTGACGGCCTGGAGGTGCGGCCGGAACGGCTGCCCGACCCACGACGGCTGGCCACCCGGCTCGCTGCTGCGGCCGGTCAGCGCCTGGACGATGGTGCGCCGGTGGCTGAGGGCAGGTTGCCGGACGGGACCCGGTTGCACGCCGTGCTCGCTCCGCTCAGTGCGGAGGGGGCGACGATCTCGTTGCGCACCGTGCGTCGGCGAGCGTTCGCCCTGGCCGAGCTGGCTGAGGCCGGGTTGACGGGCCCCCGCGGTGCGCAGGTGCTCGAGGCGCTGGTGGCGCTGCGGGCGAACGTGCTGGTCAGCGGCGCCACCGGGAGCGGGAAGACCACTCTGGTGGCGAGCCTGCTCTCGTTGGTGCCAGGCACCGAACGGATCCTGTGCATCGAGGAGGCCACCGAGCTGGCCCCCACCCACCCGCACGTGCTGCACCTGCAGGTGCGCCGGGCCAACGTGCAGGGAGCAGGGGAGATCGACCTGGCCCAGCTCGTGCGCACAGCGATGCGGATGCGCCCGGACCGGTTGGTCCTCGGGGAGTGCCGCGGTGCGGAGGTGCGGGAGGTGCTGGCAGCGCTGAACACCGGGCACGACGGCGGCTGGGCCACTGTGCACGCGAACGCGGCTGCGGACGTGCCCGCACGGCTGATGGCTCTTGGTGCGATGGCCGGGATGGCCCCGGCGGCGGTGGCGGTGCAGGCACTGGCCGCCGTCGATGCGATCGTGCACCTGACTCGGGATGGCGGTGGCCGGCACGTGGCCCAGGTAGCGGTCCTCCGGGACGACGGCGCAGGCGGGATGCGTAGTGACCTCGCCCTGGTCCGGGGTTCTCAGGGCGACCTGGAACCGGCCGGGGCGTGGCCGCAGCTGGCCCGGCGGCTGGACGGCGGCGCGTGGCCGGGTGAGCGATGAGCACGTGGCTGCCGGTGGTGCTGCTGGTCGTGGCCGGGCTGCTGCTGGCCCAGCCGGGCCGGCGCCCCCGGCCCGGATCCGGACAGAGCCACGTGGGCGCCGGCCGCCAGCCGCTCGCCGACCCTGTCCGGGTGCAGGAGCGAGCAGGACGGCCGGGCGCCCGCGGCAGGATGAGCACAGCGGGGCGTCGTGCTGCTGGCACTCGGCGCAGTGGTGGCGAACGATCTCGCGCCGCCGGCCGCCCGGGTGATGCGGATCTGCCACTGGGTGCGGCACTGGTCGAGGTCGCCGCCCGGTTGCGCACCGGGATGGATGTCCCGCGGGCGTGGCGGACCACCCTGGCCGGCCAGCCTGGCGCGCCGGCGACATTGGCGGAGCTGGCGGACCGGCTGCCTGCCGGGCCGCGCGCTGACGCTGTGGCCGGAGCCCGCACCGCCGTGGCGGTGGCCGACCAGCTCGGCGCCCCGGTGGCGGACGTGCTGGAGTGCTGCGCCCAGGGTCTCGCTGAGGCGGAGGAAGGGGCCGGGCAGCGCCGCAGCGCGATGGCTGCGCCCCGGGCGACCGCCCGGCTGCTGGCCTGGTTGCCGTTGGCGGGACTCGGTCTGGGCGTGCTGCTCGGGGTGGACCCGCTGGTGGTGTTCGCCGACGGTGGCCTCGGCACGGCGAGCCTGCTGCTCGGGCTGCTGCTGATGCTGCTCGGGCGGCGCTGGTCGGCGCTGCTGGTCGGGCGTGCGCAGCGGGCGGGTTCCTGATGCCGGCCGCCACCGCGGTGCTCGTCCTGGTGCTCAGTGCACTGGCCCCGCTGCCGTGGGCGCTGGGTGGGCGTCCTCTGCGGGCGGGGACGGGGCGAGGTGAGCCCGGCCGGCGGGCCGGGGCCGACCGGTGGGTCGATCCGGCTGTGCTGCTGGACATCACCCGGTCGGCGATCGTGGCCGGCGCGAGCGTTCCGGGCGCCCTGGGCGCGCTCGCCGAGGCGCTGCCACCCGAGCAAGGCCGGCCGCTGCACCGGGTGGTCACCGCGCTGCGGCTGGGCGCGTCGTGGACTGAGGCTTGGCAGGGCGCACCCGCCGAGCAGCGGGACCTGCGCCGTGCGTTGGGGCCGGCCTGGGTCGACGGCGTCTCTCCGGTGCCGCTGCTGCGGCAGGCCGCAGAGAGCATCCGGGCCCGCCGCACCGCCCGGGCTCGGGAGGCGGCGGCCAGGCTGGGGGTCCGCCTGGTGCTGCCGCTCGGGCTGTGCCTGCTGCCCGCGTTCGTGCTGCTCGGGCTGGTGCCGGTGCTGCTGTCCACCGGTATCGAGCTGATCGGTGGCTGAGCAGCACCGTGCCCAGGACTCTGGAGTGGTCGGTGAGGTGCCAGGTTGTCCACAGCCCGGGGGTGGGTGCCCGGCCGCCGCCCACCCGGTTCACGCAGGCTCGAAGCACTGGGGCCGCTCCGGGCCCCGACGAGGAGAGGAGAGCCGATGAGAACCGATTGCGGACGTTCCGCGTGGCGTCGCCGGATCCGGGCGGCCGCCCAGCACCGGTGGTCGGCCGTACGCCGCACCGCCCAGGCCGGGATGGCCACCGCCGAGTATGCGATCGCGACGTTGGCCGCGGTGGCGTTCGCCACCCTGCTGCTGACGGTCTTGCGTAGCGACGAGGTCCGCGGCCTGCTGCTGGGCCTCATCCGCCAGGCGCTGTCGATCGGCGGCTGAGATGAAACCCGTCCGCGCACCACACCCGTCCCGGCGTCGGCACCGCACCAGGGCAGCGAGCGAACGGGGCTCGGTCACCGCCGAGCTCGCTGTGCTGCTGCCGGGTGTGGTGCTGGCGATCGTGGTCATCCTCGCGGTCGCGTCCGCGGGAGTGATGCAGGTGCGGTGCGCGGACGCGGCACGTGCCGGTGCCCGGGCCGCGGCACTCGGGCAGGACGATGCGCAGGTCGTAGGGATCGTGCAGCAGCTGGCCGGTGAGGACGCGACGGTCACCGTCAGCCGGTCTGAGGAGTGGGTGGACGTGCGGGTCTCGGCCGAGGTGCCGCTCGGTCCGCTCAGCGGGGTGCTGCACACCGACGTGGTCTTCTCCGCGCTGCCGGAGCCCACCGGGGCCGCCGCACCTCAGGAGGGGACATGAGACAGAAGCTCGCCGGTGGCGCCGACGACAGAGGCTCGATGACAGTGATGGTGCTCGGCGTGATCGCCGGGGCCCTCGTGCTCGCCGTCCTGGTCGGGGGCCTGGTCCGCGGCGTGACCGCCCGCGGGCAGGCGCAGGCCGCGGCCGACCTGGCCGCGCTCGCCGCCGGGGAGGTGGCAGCCGGGGGCGGTGACGCACCGTGTGAGACCGGTCGCCGGGTCGCTGAGCGGAACGGTGCAGCCCTGGTCTCCTGCCAGATCGGTGACGGCGGGATGGTCAACTTGGCCACGATAGTTGCGGTGCAACCACTGCCCGGTTGGCAGCAGGCCGGCCGGGCGACATCACGCGCCGGTCCGGTCGGCCGGCCCTGACGGCCCGTCTGCGTCGCACAGTATGGCGCCCGTCGCGGAAGCGGTCACGAAGGCCGCGCACCGCCGCGAGACGTGCCGTCGGTAGTCGGCGGTCCGGGCAGCGCCGGTGACACCGCTGGCTGCGAGAATGCCGGTGTGGACAGCGGCACCAGCAGCAGCGAGCGGGACACGCTCGCCACGTTGCTCACCCCGCAGCGCGCCCAGGACTGCCTGGTGCACACCCACCACGTCCACCCCCGCCCGGGGGAGTCGGCCGACTGGCCGGAGTGGGCCGACCCCGACCTGGTGGCCGCCTACCGCGCGCGCGGCATCGACAAACCGTGGCGCCACCAGGTCACCGCCGCCGATGCCAGCTGGTCCGGCCGGCACGTGGTGCTGGCCACCGCCACGGGGTCCGGAAAGTCCCTGGCGGCCTGGCTGCCGGCCGTCACCGCGATCCGCACCACCCCGCTCGGCACCAGCATCGCCACCCTGCAGCGCCGTCCCACCGCGCTCTACCTCAGCCCCACCAAGGCGCTCGCGGCCGATCAGCTGCACGGCCTGCAGACGGTGCTCAGCGCTGGAGAGATCACCGACGTGCGGGTGGCCACCTGCGACGGCGACACGCCCACCGACGAGCGCACCTGGGTGCGCGAGCATGCCGACGTGGTGCTGTCCAACCCCGACTTCCTGCACTTCTCTCTCCTGCCCGGCCACCGCAGGTGGCAACGGCTGCTCCGCGGCCTGCGCTACGTCGTCGTGGACGAGTGCCACGCCTACCGGGGTGTGCTCGGTGCGCACGTGGCCCTGGTGCTGCGCCGGCTGCTCCGCCTGGCCGAGCACTACGGTGCCAGCCCGGTGGCCATCCTGGCCTCGGCGACCACGGGGGAGCCGGAGGAGAGTGCCGCCCGGCTGCTCGGTGTGGACCAGACCGACGTGACCGCCGTCGGGCAGAGCAGCGCACCCCGCGGACACACCACGGTGGCGCTCTGGCAACCGGCCATCCTGCCCGGCGCCGAGGAACAGGTGTGGGCACAGGAGCCCGCGGACGGCCCGCCGGCCTGGCGGCCCAGCGGCACCCCCGAGGACGCCCCGCGCCGCTCCGCGCTCGCCGAGACCTCCGAGCTGCTCACCGACCTGGTCCGGGCCGGCAGACGCACCCTGGCCTTCGTGCGGTCCCGGGTGGGCGCCGAGGCGATCGCCGACCAGACCCGCTCCCGGCTGGCCGACAGTGCCCTGCCGACAGCGGCCGGCACCCTGGCCGGCCGGGTGGCTGCCTACCGGGGCGGCTACCTGCCCGAGGAACGTCGCGAGCTGGAACGCGCCCTGCGCACCGGTGACCTGCTCGCCCTGTCCTCCACGAACGCCCTGGAGCTCGGTGTGGACATCTCCGGCCTGGACGTCGTGCTGATCGCTGGCTGGCCCGGTACCCGGGTCTCCCTGTGGCAGCAGATCGGTCGCGCCGGGCGGGCCGGGGCCGACGGGCTGGCCGTGCTGGTCGCCAGCGACAACCCGCTGGACACCTACCTGGTGCACCACCCGGAAGCGATCTTCGAGGCCGGTGTGGAGGCCACCGCGTTCGACCCGGGCAACCCGTACGTGCTCGCCCCGCACCTGTGCGCCGCCGCTTCCGAGACCCCGCTGGTGGCGGCCGACGTGGACCGGTTCGGGCCCGGCACACCGGCGCTGCTGCGGGACCTGGTCGCCCGCGGGTTCCTGCGCGAACGCCCGAACGGGTGGTACTGGAACTACTCCCGCCCGGAGTCGCCGCAGGACCTGACCGACCTGCGCGGCGGCTCCGGGGCCCCGGTGCAGGTGGTGGAGCACGGCACCGGCCGGGTGCTCGGCACCGTGGACGCCGCCCGCGCCGACGCCACGGTGCACACCGGCGCGATCTACGTGCACCAGGGCCGCACGTTCCGGGTGGAGTCCTATGCGGACGACGTTGCGGTGGTCACCGAACGGTCCGTGGGCTACCGGACCCGCCCGCACGTGGACAAGCACGTCTCCATCGTGCGCACCGGCACCGAGTCCGCCTGGGGTCCGGTCACCTGGGGGTACGGCGTGGTGGACGTGACCGAGCAGGTCACCGGGTACGACCGACGGCGTATCCCCGGCATGGACCTGATCGGCACCTACCCGTTGGAGCTGCCCACGCACACGCTGCGCACCACGGCCTGCTGGTGGCACGCCGACGCCACTGTGCTCGCCGAGGCCGGGGTGGCACCCGGTGACCTGCCGGGAGCGCTGCACGCGGCCGAGCATGCGGCGATCGGGCTGCTCGGCCTGATCGCCACCTGCGACCGGTGGGACATCGGCGGTCTGTCCACCGCGGTGCACGGCGACACGTTGGAACCGACCGTGTTCGTCTACGACGGCTACCCCGGAGGCGCCGGCTTCGCCCAGCGCGGCTACTCGGCCGCCGCCCGCTGGATGGCCGCCACCCGGGACGCGATCGCCTCCTGCCGGTGCGCCACCGGCTGCCCCAGCTGCGTGCAGTCACCCAAGTGCGGGAACAACAACTCCCCGCTGGACAAGGCCGGTGCCCTGCTGCTGCTGACCATGCTCACCGGCTTCGCCCCACGCTCCTGAGTATCGCGAACGCCCGCTCTCGCGGGGGAAGCGGTGCCTCGGGTCGCGAAAGCCAGCGTTCGCGGTGCGGTAGGTGCGGTAGTGCGGCGGTGCGGTAGGTGCGGCTGTGGGCGGGGCGTGGGTCAGTGCTCGGGAAGGGCTGCCAGCTCGCGCAGCGGGGCGGCCAGGCGGGACGCCAGGGCTGGATCGTGCCCGGCGACCTCGTCGGCGAAGACCTCCAGGAGCGCGCGTGCAGGGCGTACAGCCAGCCCATGCCGATCAGGTGGCCGGTCTCCGGGTCGTTCGGGGCGGTGGCCGGCTGCGGAGTACCGAACAGCAGCTCGAACCCGGGTTCGGTGCCGCGGAAGGTGTCCTCCGGCCAGAAGGAGAGGTCGACCTGGAGGGAAGAGGCCAGCAGGAACACCCGGTACAGCACACCGCCGGCGATCACGTCCAGGTGGTCGACCGCCCCGCGCTCGTAGAGCCTCTCGGTCCACCGCGCAGCCACGGTGGCCGGGTCGACGTCCCGGGCGACCTGCAGCACCAGGTCGATGTCGGACCAGTCGTCCTCGCGGCCCGCGGCCACCGAACCGACCAGTGCGGCCCCGACCACGTCATCGTCGGCGCGGGCAGCAGCGATCAGCTCTTCGCGCAGCCTCGCTCGGCCGGTGGGCATGAACACGTCGGCAGACTACCGAGCCGCGCGTGCGGCGGACGCCCCTCCAGCGTCCGCCGCACGCGCCTTCATCCCCCTGGTCTGTGCCCCTCTTGCCCGCGAACGCTCGTCCTAGCGGCGCTCCGCGTGGCGAGCCGCGGAAGCGGGCGTTCGCGATGGGTGGGTGGGTTACTCGGTCACCTCGATGGTCTGGCCCTCGCTGACGGCGAGCACCGCCCGCTCCCCGCTGTCCCAGTACGCACCGGCGTCCAGCAGCAGCACGTAGGCGGTGTACTCCCCGGACGGCACGCTCGGGCCGACACCGGTCCAGGACTCGTCGCAGTAGTCCCACAGCTGATGACCAGCCGTCTGTGTGGTGTCCTCCTCAGGGGCCAGCGTGGTCTCCCGGACGTCGTCGCTGCCGAGCAGGGCGGGGGAGACGACGGTGCCGTCCTGGACGAGCACCACCTGCGTGTAGGTGTCCGCGGTCAGCTCCTCGTCGGCGGTGTTCGTCAACGTGACATCGGTGCTCAGTCCGCCGGTCGCCCCGTCGGGCGAGGCCTCGAACGGCCCCGTACCGAAGTCGGCGGACACCTGCCAACCAGTCTCGGCCGACGGTGGCTGCCACGGTTGCCCGCAGGTCGGCTCATACGTCTCCGGTGCAGACAGCTGCCCACCCGCATCCGAAGACTCGTCCTCGTCGCTCTCGGGGTCCGTCGTTCCTTCTCCGTCGGACGCGTCCCCACCCTCGTTCTCCGGATCGGTCGTATCCTCCCCGCTGGTCTCGTCCTGGTCCGGGGTGTCCTCCACGGACCCGATCGCGCCGTCGGTGACCTGCACCGTCGCCGGGTCGGTCAGCCAGGACAGCTCGTCCGCGCGGAAGTCGCCGGCGTAGGCCTCGGCCGGTCCGGTGAACGCTGCTGTGCACCAGGTCACGCTCACCGAGCGACCGGTATCGGCCTCGCCGCCGGCGGGCACGTACAGGTTCGCATCCTCCCGGTCGGCTGCCCGGTCGTCCTCGCTGTAGCCGACCACGTCCCCGGTGTCCGGATCGGTGAACAGGACGTCCACCAGGGGAGAGAGCTCGAGCTCGGTCTCCGAGGAGATCGTCACCGACACGGTGAGCTGGTCATCGGTGGTCTCCAGCTCTGCGACGCCCAGGTCGGGGTGGGCCACGCTGCCGGTCACTTCTTCCAGCGGTTGGCCGCACCACTGCACCTCCGGTGGATCGGTGGCCGGTGGCGGGACCGGCCTGTCCCACGGTCCACCCACCTGCCAGACCACCACGCCGGCGGCCACGGCAGTCACCACCCCGGCCGCTTGCGCGCCGGCCCGGCGGCGGCGCCGCTTGCGCACCCGGCGCACCAGGCCACCCAGACGCGGCTCCAACGGGTTGCCGGTGTCCCGGTGGGCGTCTGCCCGCAGCAGATCCTCGATGTTCATGCCCGCTCTCCTTCCGGCTGCAGCACGGCAGCCAGCCGCTGGTTCGCCTCGTGCAGGTACCGCTTCACAGTGCCCGCGGCGAGCCCCAGCTCATCCCCTGTCTGTTCGATCGTGAGGTCTGCGTAGTACCGCAGCACCACGCAGGCTCGTTGCCGGGGCGGCAGCGTGGTCAGCGCTCGGGCCACGTCCACCCGTGCCGACGCCGACTCGTCGTGGTCCACCTGGCCCGGTTCGAACAAGTGCCGTACCGCGCGCCAGCGCTTGCCTCGCCGATAGGAGTCCAGGTACAGCGTGACGATCGTGCGCCGGACATACGCCTCGGCGTACTCCGGTCCGTCCTCGCTCTGCGACCGGCGGAATCGGCTGAACACCTTCGTCAGGGCGTCCTGCACCAGGTCCTCGCCATCGCTGGCGTTCCCGCACAGCAGCGTGGCGTACCGGGCCAGCGCCGCCCCACGACTGCGCACCAGCTCGGTGAGCACTGCCTCCCACGGTGCCACTGTCCCCCTCCTTCTCCTCCTCGACGGGGTTCTACTCTCCCCAACGCCCGCCACCGTGCAATGGTTGGGTCCGAGTTTTCATCCAGCCTTCACCAGGTGCCTGACAGCAGCCTTGCGCCCACCAGGCACACAAGACCGCCGGAACACCGCCACCAGGTCGCGAACGCCTCCTGGTGCGGCGACACGCCGACCAGCGGCTGCGGATGCGGGTGTTCGCGATCCGCAAGGCGCAGGCAGGTTCACCCAGCTGGGTCCCTCAAGAATGCCAGCACACCCGCTGCGGGCAGATAGACTCACCGCGTTCGCCGGATACCCCGGCGGTAAACCCATCCTGTTCGTCGAGGAGGACGGATGCTCACGCTCGGAACCACGAGCCTCGTCATCGTGTCGGTCATCGCCGCCATCGCGGTCGCAGCCCTGGTCTTAGCCGTCGTCCTCCGTAGGCAGGTGCTCGCCGCCGGCGAGGGAACCAGTGCGATGCAGACGATCGCTACCGCCATCCAGGAGGGTGCCTCCGCCTACCTGAACAGGCAGTTCCGCACCCTGGCGATCTTCGCCGTCGTGGTGTTCGGGCTGCTGTTCCTCCTGCCCGGTGACACCGGGATCCGGCTGGGCCGCTCCATCGCCTTCCTCTTCGGCGCGGCGTTCTCCGCCGCGATCGGCTACCTGGGCATGTCCTTGGCCACCCGGGCGAACCTGCGCGTGGCCGCGGCCGCCACCGCGCACAACGGCCGGGCGGAGGGTGCACGGATCGCGTTCCGCACCGGTGGTGTGGTCGGCATGTGCGTAGTCGGCCTGGGCCTGGTCGGTGCGGCGGCAGTGGTGCTGATCTTCCGTGGTGACGCCCCGGCCGTCCTCGAGGGCTTCGGCTTCGGCGCCGCCCTGCTGGCCATGTTCATGCGGGTCGGCGGCGGCATCTTCACCAAGGCCGCCGACGTCGGCGCCGACCTGGTCGGCAAGGTGGAGCAGGGCATCCCCGAGGACGACCCGCGGAACGCCGCCACCATCGCCGACAACGTGGGCGACAACGTCGGCGACTGCGCCGGTATGGCCGCCGACCTGTTCGAGTCCTATGCCGTCACCCTGGTCGCCGCCCTCATCCTCGGCAAGGCCACGATGGGTGAAGCCGGGTTGGTGTTCCCGCTGATCGTCACCGCCATCGGCGCGCTGGTCGCCGTCCTCGGCGTGTTCATCACCAGGGTGCGGGGCAGCGAGGATGGTCTGACGGCGATCTACCGCGGCTTCTACATCGCCGCTCTCGTGGGTGCGGTGCTCGCCGCGATCGCCGCCTTCATCTACCTGCCCTCCACCTTCGGGGCGCTCGAGGGCGTGGGTGAGGCGCTCACCGACCACGGCGGCGACCCCCGGCTGGTCTCCGCGCTCGCCGTGGTCGTCGGCGTCGTGCTCGCCGGCGTGATCCTGGCCCTGACCGGTCACTTCACCGGTACCACTGCCAAACCCACCCGCACGGTGGCCGCCACCTCCAAGACCGGTGCTGCGACCGTGGTGCTCTCCGGAATCGGCGTCGGTTTCGAGTCCGCCGTGTACACCGCCGGCATCATCGCCGCCGCACTGTGCGCGTTGTTCCTGCTCGCCGGCGGTTCGGTCTGGCTGGCCCTGTTCCTCATCGCACTGGCCGGCTGCGGGCTGCTTACCACAGTCGGGGTGATCGTGGCGATGGACACCTTCGGCCCGGTCAGCGACAACGCCCAGGGCATCGCCGAGATGTCCGGCGACGTGGACGAGGAGGGCGCGCAGATCCTCACCGACCTGGACGCCGCCGGCAACACCACCAAGGCGATCACCAAGGGCATCGCGATCGCCACCGCCGTGCTGGCAGCCACCGCCCTGTTCGGCTCCTACGGTGACGCCGTCTCCACCGCGATCGCCTCCGCCGGGGCGAACGTGGCCGACATGACCGACGGGGTCGTGGCGGCGATGGTCAACTACGAGATCATCTCCCCGGTCACCCTGGTCGGCGTGATCCTCGGCGCCGCTGTGGTGTTCCTGTTCTCCGGGCTGGCCGTGGACGCCGTCACCCGCGCCGCCGGTGCCATCGTGCTGGAGGTGCGCCGCCAGTTCCAGGAGCACCCCGGCATCATGACCGGTGAGACCCGCCCGGAGTACGGCCGCGTGGTGGACATCTGCACCAAGGACTCCCTGCGGGAGCTGATCACCCCCGGACTGCTGGCCGCGTTCTCCCCGATCGCCGTCGGCTTCGGCCTCGGAGTGGGCCCGCTGGCCGGTTTCCTCGGTGGTGCGATCGCTGCTGGTGTGCTGATGGCGGTGTTCCTGGCCAACTCCGGTGGCGCCTGGGACAACGCGAAGAAGATCGTCGAGGACGGCCACTACGGCGGCAAGAACTCCGAGGCGCACTCGGCCACAGTCATCGGTGACACCATCGGCGACCCGTTCAAGGACACCGCCGGTCCGGCGATCAACCCGCTGATCAAGGTGATGAACCTGGTCTCCTTGCTGATCGCCCCCGCTGTGGTGGTGATGAGCGTGCCGGCCGACGCCAACCACGCACTGCGGATCACGATCGCCGTGGTCGCCGGGTTGATCGCAGTGGCCGCGATCATCGCCTCCAAGTTCCGCGCCTCCTCGGTGGTGATCGAGGACGGCGAGACCCAACCTGCTGAGCAGAAGGTCGACGCCCACCGCTGACCGCTGCCCGCCCCCGAGGGTGCCCTGGTGGTTGTGATCCGGCCCGATCGCCACCACCAGGGCACCCCCGTGCCACCACCAGGGCACCCTCGTGTGGTTCCGGGAGGTCGGGGAGACTAGGGGGATGACGACCCCGACAGTTCCCGCTGCCCGTACTGCCCTGGTCACCGGCGCCTCCCGAGGCATCGGAGCCGCACTGGCCACCGCCTTGGCCGCCGCTGGTCTGGACGTCGCCCTGCTCGCCCGCGACGGGCAGAAGCTCACCGCCGTCGCTGAGCGGGTGGAGGCGCTCGGGCGCCGCGCCGTGGTGCTGGCCGCCGACGTCACCGACCGGGTCGCGGTCGACGCCGCCGCCCGGGAGGCCGAGCTCGCCCTCGGCTCGGTCGACCTGCTGGTGAACAATGCCGGCCTGGTGGACGCCGAGGTGCCGCTGTGGGAGGCGGACCCGGAGCAGTTCGCCCAGGTGCTGACCACCAACGTGTACGGCCCGTTCTTGCTCGCCCGCGCACTGGTCCCCGGCATGCTGTCCCGGGGCGGGGGCCGTGTGATCGACCTCAGCTCCGGGGCTGGCACCCACGACTCGGACGTGATGGCTGCCTACAACATCACCAAGACTGCCCTGTTCCGCATCAGCGGCGGTCTGCACGCCGCCGGGTTCGACCGCGGGCTGCGCGCGTTCGAGCTCGCCCCGGGGGTGGTGGCCACAGACATGTCCACCGGGATGCAGATGCATGCCGACCGTACCGACTGGACCCCACCGGAGGCGGTCGCCGAGCTCGCCGTGGCGATCGCCGCCGGAGAGCTCGATGCCCTCTCCGGCCGCTACCTGCACGTCGGTGCGGACACCCTCGAGGAGCTGCGGGAACGGGCCGCCGCCGGCACGCCGACCGGCCGGCGCCTGGTGGTCACCGACTGGGGTGGTCGGAGCTGACCCGCACGAAGAACATCAGGGCCGCCCCCACGGCCAGCACCAGCACGATCCCCAGGATCCCCCAGTACTGCGCCTCCCGGGCCGTGGCCAGACCGGTGACCGCCATCCCGGCAGTGATCGCCACTGTCCACATCCCCGGTGCCATGAAGCTCACCGCCCGCCCAGTGGTGGCGTACAGCCCGAACACCTCCCCCTCCCGACCGGCGGGGATGAGCCGGGCGAGGAACGTACGGGAGGCGGACTGGGCGGGTCCCACACAGACCGCCATGACCAGGCCGAGGGACCAGAACACCTTCGCTCCGCCGTCGTGCAGGAAGAAGATCGCGGTACCCATGGCCACCATGAGGAGCAGCGACACCAGGATCACCACCCTCGGCCCCAGCGAGTCATCCAGCCGCCCGGCAAGGATCGTGGCGATCCCGGCTACCACATTGGCCACCACACCGAAGATGATCACGTCTCCCGGGCTGAACCCGAACGTGCTGGCAGCGATCACCCCGGCGAAGGTGAACACCCCAGCCAGTCCGTCGCGAAACACCGCCGAGGCGAGCAGGAAGTAGACCGTGTTCCGGTCCGCCCGCCACAGGCCCGCGATGGTGCGCCCGAGGTGCACGTAGGCGCCGACCAGGCCGAGCAGCCAGCCGAGCAGCGTCGCCGGCACAGCGCGCAGGCCCCGTGCCCGGCGGTGCCCACCGGCTGACGCGTCCCGGGTGGCGGACTTCTCCCGCACGTCCCGAACCACCCGCAGCACCGGGATGGAGAAGACCAGCGTCCACGCGGCGCAGAACAGCATGGACACGCGCACGTCCAGCCCGTCCTCGCCGGTCACCCCGAACAGCCCGACCTCTGGGTTGATGAACCCGAAGTACACGAACAGCAGCAGCACGATGCCGCCGAGGTAGCCCATTCCCCAGCCCAGGCCGGAGACTCGCCCCACGTTCGAGGGGGTGGAGACCTGGGCGAGCATCGCGTTGTAGTTCACCCCGGCGAACTCGAAGGCGATGTTCCCGCCGGCGAGCAGCACCAGCCCCAGCCACAGGTACTCCGGGGCGGGCAGCACGAAGAACAGGCCCGCGGAGGCGAGGATCACCAGGGCGGTGTTCACCCCCAGCCACAGTGTGCGCCGCCCGGCCCGGTCCGCGCTCTGCCCGGCCACCGGTGCGAACAGCGCGATCAGTCCCCCGGCGATGGCGAGCACTGAGCCGAGCTGACGCCCCGCCTCCGGTCCGAACGCATCGGAGGTGATGTACACGGTGAACACGAACGTGGTGATCACCGCGTTGAACGCCGCCGATCCCCAGTCCCACAGAGACCAGGCGAGCACCGGGACGGTGAGCAGGCGGTGCGGGCGGGTCAGGCCAGCGTCTGCCGAGGAGGGGGAGGTCATGACTCTCACCGTAGGGACTGATCGCAGCCCGGGGGCCGATATCTCGGCGTCTGGTGAAAACCGCTCGTCGTTGCGGCTACGCTCAGCAGCCGGATCGGCGAGCATGGTCCCACCGGCCGGCAGCAGCATCGGCGGACAACCACAGAAAGGGGCGACCGTGATGACGACCTGGCGCACGCGCCCCACCCGCCAGGTGCAGGCCCTGCGCGCGGACCTGCGCGCCGCTGAGTACACCGTGGACCACCTCACCGAGCTGTTCGGCCCGGAGGTGATCGCCGCGATGGCCCGTGAGCAGGTCGTCCCCGCCGTGCGCCGCGCCCGCACCCTCACCGACCCGGCCGCAGTGCTGGCCCGGCTGTTCATCCTCGGCGACCAGGTCACCCCGGCCGAGGTCGCCACCGTTCTGCCCCGGTCGGCAGGCTATGCAGGTGAGCTGGGCCTGCTCACCACCACGACGGGCGGCACGGTGCAGGCACTGCTCGACCTGCGCCCGGTCGACCTCGGCACAGGAGCGCTGTACCTGGCCGCC
>Ga0209487_1001299_pt1 | contig 21315 bp, 22 predicted proteins | sample Poulit2012_FD_187524 | JGI IMG/M metagenome (GOLD analysis project Ga0209487, IMG submission 187524) | Agricultural soil microbial communities from Georgia to study Nitrogen management - Poultry litter 2012 (SPAdes) (version 2) | ecosystem: Environmental > Terrestrial > Soil > Agricultural land...
TGATTGCGACAATTGCAATTTTTTTACCATCATTTTTCTTAATTATTGCTGCGCTGCCTTTTTTAAGTGAGTTTAGACAAAAAACATCGTTTCAAGGTGTTTTAGTTGGTGTTAATGCGAGTGTTGTTGGTATATTACTTGCGGCATTTTATGATCCCGTTATTAAAAGTTCGATTATTAGTGCGTCTGACTTCGCTTTAGCGATGCTTCTTTTTGCGTTATTAAATAAATGGAAATTACCTGCCTGGTCAATTGTTATTATCGGTGTTACTTTTGGATATGTGCTTAATTTATTAGGATTTTAAAAAACGTGTTCTTTACTGATTTTAATTTCAGTAAAAAACACGTTTTTTTTAGGTAAGCTGCTGTTTCGCAAACTTACGATATAGTTCATGATGCTTGATTAACTCTTCATGCTTGCCACGGCCGGTAATTTCTCCATTTTCAATAAAGAGAATTTCGTTTGCGTTAACGATTGTTGATAAGCGGTGCGCAATAACAAACGTTGTTCTCCCTTTCATTAATTCAGTTAATGCTTTTTGGACGATAATCTCAGACTGGCTATCGAGGCTTGCCGTTGCTTCATCCATCATTAAAATTGTCGGGTTACGTAAAAATGCGCGTGCAATCGCGATTCTTTGTTTTTGCCCGCCAGAGAGTTTAACACCACGTTCACCAACTTCTGTATCTAATCCATTTGAAAATTCACTAATAAATTGATCAGCATAAGACATTTTAGCGACTTCCCACAACTTAGCATCTTTAATGGCGCTCGCATTTTCGAGTCCGTACGTTAAATTAGCGCGAATCGTTCCTGCCATCATTGAACTTTCTTGTGAGACGTAGCCGATTTGACTTCGCCAAGCTTGCATCGACATTGCTGTAATAGGGAGTTCACCAATCTTTATTTCACCTGCGGATGGTTCGTAAAAACGTTCAATTAAACTAAAAATTGTTGTTTTCCCACCACCACTTGGGCCAGCCAAGGCAATCATTTCACCCGGATTTGCAGAGAAAGAAACGTCTTTAATAATTGGTTCGTCTTTTTCATAAGCAAATGACACATTTTCAACGTGGATAGGTTGCTCACTAATGTCTTTAGTTTTACCTGTTTGACTAGCTTCAAGTGGTTCGTCTAAAATTTCAACAATCCGTTCTGTCGCACCTTTAGCTTTTTGTAATTGTGTAAAAAACATCGTGAGCGACGTCATCGGAACAATTATTTGAAATAAGTAAAGTAAAAATGCCACGAGTGTTCCCGTTGTCATATCACCACTTGAGACGCGTAATCCGCCGTAAGCAATAATGCCAACGATAACGAACATAACGACAAACTGCATAATTGGTGCTATTAAAGCAAAGATACGTGCTTCTTTTAATCCTAAAGTAAGTAATTTTTGAATATCTGATAACCCTTTTTTCTCTTCAAATTCCTCAGCAGTTGAGACTTTCATTAAGCGGATTTCACCTAAAGTTTGCTGCGTGTTACCTGTGAAAGTAGCCGTTTCGTCTTGTAAATCGCGTGAGATTTTTGTCATGCGCCGGCCAAGTGGAATCATAATGATAATAATGATTGGTACGACAATTAACATAATTAATGTCATTTTCCAGTCCATAATGAGTAGGAGCGTAATCGCACCAATAATTGAAAACACACCAGAAATGGAATCTGGGAAATGTTGCGCAATTAAATCTCTTACAATACTTGTATCATTAACGACGCGGCTGACGACTTGTCCGCTTGAGGTTTTATCATAAAAATGAGTTGGCAAACGAATGAGTCGCGTCCACATTTTATCACGTAAACTAGAGACGACTTTTTGACCAACTGCTGCCAGTAAATATAAAGACAAACCACCTAAAATGGCTTGTAAAATAAACGCAATAGCAATTGCGACGATAAGTAACGGACTTAATGACGCAACAGAGAACCCGTCAACTAAATTTTTGGTTAATAACGGAACAGCGAGACCTGTGAGTGTCGTAATGACACTTGCTAATAAACCAAAAAATAATGAATATTTTGGTATATTTGTTGAAAGTATGAGTGAAAAGAATTGTTTAAGACTACTTTGTTTTTCTTCCATATATATGACATCCTTAACTAATTTTCTATGTCACAATAGAATAACACGTTGACTTAAGAATAGCTATTTAGCTAACTTTACGTAAAAAAGAGCTCATCTTAAATGTAAGATGAGCTCATGATAGATTTTATTTTACAATTAAAACAGGTGCTTCAACGCGTTTGACAACTTTGTGGCTGACGCTTCCAAGAACCATTTCTTGCAGCGCGTTTAATCCGCGACTACCAATGATAAGAAGATCCGTATTTGATTCGTTGGCATATTTAATAATTGTCGGTCCTGGATAACCGTTTAAGATATTAATTTCATAGTTAATATTTCTTCCTTTTAATTTATGCTCGAAAGGAATTAAATGCTTACGTCTTGAATAATCAAGGGCGGTTTTACTTTGTGAATGTAGGACATCAGATTTAACTTTGTCAAAATCAACTACATAAACTAGGTCGATCATACTTTTTTCACCCATTGAAGCAATTTTAATGGCTTCATCAGCTGCTCTAAGTGAGTTATCTGATCCATCAACAGCTAATACGATTCGTTTATACATTGTTATTCCTCCTAGGAAAAGTCATACATTTTGAGTTGATTGATAATTTTTTCACTGGATTGATTGAGTCCGGTAATTTCAACTTGGTTATTATTTTCACGGTACTTCATAATCGCTTGATCCACAGCACCAACACCTGAGTCATCCCATATATGTGCATTTGAGAAGTCTATAACAATCGTCTCATTTTTAACAGTAAAGTCAAAGGCACCGATGAAATCTTCGACTGAAGCAAAGAATAATTGACCATTTACTTCAAATACAGTGCGTGACGCTTCAACTGTTTCTTTTACTTTAATTTTTGAAATCTTAGCAACAAAGAAGATTGCACTTAAGATAACTCCCGCAATGACACCTTTTGATAAGTCACTTGTTGCTACAACAATAATCACGGTGACAAGCATGACGATGGCATCTGTACGGGGTGCTCTTCTTAAGTATTTAAATGAGCCCCAGTCAAATGTGCCAATGGAGACCATAATCATAATCCCAACAAGCACAGGCATTGGAATTTGAACGACTAAATCGCCTAAGACAATGATTAAGAAGATTAAAAAGGCTCCCGCAACAAATGTTGATAAACGGCCACGTCCACCAGATTTAACGTTAATCACCGATTGTCCAATCATCGCACATCCAGCCATACCACCGAAAAACCCTGTTACAAAGTTGGCAATCCCTTGACCACGTGCTTCTCTATTTTTATCACTATCAGTATCCGTCATATCGTCAACAATGCTCGATGTGAGAAGTGTTTCAAGTAAACCAACGATTGAAAGAGCAATTGAATAAGGGAAAATAATTGCTAACGTTTCAAAATTAAGCGGTACGTTAGGAATAAAGAATTCAGGCAGTGATTTTGTAATTAATCCTAAATCACCGACTGTGCGTAATTCAAAATTTGAATAGATTGCAACAGTTGTTAAAACAATAATCGCAATTAGTGGTGCGGGAATTGTTTTAATAAATCTTGGAATAAGATAAATAATAGCTAAAGTAATTGCTACGAATACATATGTCATCGTAGAAATACCAATAAAATGAGGCACTTGGGCCATAAAAATTAATATAGCTAATGCATTAACAAAACCAATCATTACTGCGCGCGGGATAAATTTCATGACACGAGCGACTTTAAAAATACCGAATAATACTTGAATAACACCTGTTAAAATAGTTGCAGCAAGTAAGTAGTCAAGTCCATGCTCTCTTACTAAAGGTGCCATTAATAAAGCCATTGCACCTGTTGCAGCAGAAATCATCCCAGGACGTCCACCTGCAAAAGAAATAATAACAGCAATTAAAAACGATGCGTATAAACCAACCATCGGGTCCACACCCGCGATAATCGAAAACGCAATTGCTTCAGGAATAAGTGCTAAGGCAACGACGATTCCTGAGAGAATATCTCCACGAATATTCGAAAACCATTCAGCTTTAATTTTACTAACCAACTTAACATCCACCTTTTATAATTTTCTTCCGACAAAATCAGTATAGATAGTTTAACATTTAATAAGCTGAAAGGGAACTTGAAATAGTTTTAATATGGTATACTTAAACTAATTATTTTAAACAAGGTGGTATATTAAATGGAAACAATCGCAGAAGGAAAATATATCCTTAATTTTAAAGTATTGCATAAGGAATTAGACCAAGCGTCAACTATGGCGAATTATATAGCTGACTCTGCAGTATTAACAAAAGGAGCAGATTTTTTAACAATTACTTTAATGCTCATTGATAGTCAAACAGTATTAGGTTTTCAAATTGAAAATAAAGGTGATTGGATCGAGCCAATTAATCAAAAAATGGATGATGAGAAAAATCGCCGTTATGAATTATATGAGCTTGAAGAAATCAGTGAAATCATGGGTGCACGTGTGCAATATGAATTAGGTTATGAAGGAAGAATTATTAAAGGTGATGAAGAATTACGCCTTGAATTTGATTTAGATAATTTAGAACCAATTGAATAAAAAATCCCGTAAGAGTGAGACGAATCACTTTTACGGGATTTTTTATTTAATAAGCCATCCAACCAGCATCAGTTTTAATCACTTCACCGTTTACGAAACCAGCATCATCTGAAGCTAAGAATAAAGCGACTCTGGCAACTTCGATTGGATCACCACTACGAGGGTTATTTGAGGCACCGGACATGACCCGGTCCATACCAAACTCATTAGACTCCCCACCAGCAATTTCGGTGTTCACGCCACCTGGGGCAATCGCGTTACAACGGATACCTTTTGTCGCATATTGGAAACCAACATTTTTAGTTAAGCCAACAACAGCATGCTTTGCTGCGGTATAAGCTACACCCGCTCGCGAACCATGGAGTGCTGCAGCTGATGCCATGTTAATAATGACACCACTTTCAGCTTCGAGAAAAACGGATAAAGCTTTGCGCGTTGATCTCATCATCGATTTAGTATTAATCGCAAAAACGTTATCCCACAATTCATCGGTAATGTCTGCAGCAGGTGTCATCTTATCCATAATGCCTGCGTTATTTACTAAAATATCCAGTTTTCCATATGTGTTAACTGCTTGATCAATCATGTAATCAACATCTGCTTGCTTTGTAACATTTGCGGCAACAGCGATTGCTTTGCCATTTTCATTTTCTATTTTTTCTACAACTTCTAATGCGCCTTTTTCATTGAGATCAGAGATAACGACACTTGCTCCTTCTTTAGCGTAAAGTTTTGCAATTTCTTTGCCAATTCCTGAAGCGGCTCCGGTGATAACTGCAACTTTTCCTTCGAGCTTCATTAAATCTCCTCCTTAAATAGAATGCGCTTACTTACTTGTATTATAGGCTTCAGAGCGATTTCTGTCAAAGCGAATTGCTGAGCACTTTGCAATTAAAAGTAAAAACTTATAAGCTAATCATTACTAAGAGTAATTTTGTTAGTAATTATTGGGGGAGTAATGATGCGGTTATTACGAGCGGGCCTTCATTTTTATATTATTGGTTTGATCATTTTAACATTAGGTATTGCTTTAACTATATTATCTCTTTTGGGCACTTCTCCATATGACTCTTTATTAGTCGGGTTAAACCGGACGTTTGGTTTTACAGTTGGGACGTGGGAAATTGTCGTTGGCGTTTCAATGTTTATTTTTAATACGATTGCCGAAAAAAGACGTCCAGAATACTTTGCTTTAATTACTTCGATTATAACTGGTATCGGGATTGATACGTGGTTGTTTTTATTGAATGACTTAGTCTTACCTACAACTTTATTAAGTAAGTTTATTTTTTATGGATTCGGACTTTTCTTTACGTGTCTCGGAACTGCCTTATATTTACAATCATCAATTGCACCAAACCCGCTAGACGGGACAATGCTCGTTGTTTCAAAATTAACGGGTAAAGATTTTATGTATTCACGCGCGCTAATTAGCATTGTTTTAGTAACGCTTGCCTTTTTCTTTGACGGAGCAATTGGTATAGGAACATTAATTAATGCGCTCTTTTCTGGATTGATTATTAGCTTGTTCTTACCACACGTCGAACGACTTAATCAAAAGATTAAATACAAAATTGAAAATATTTAAATATTAATAAGGTCTTTGTTTGACAATTTAAAAGCAATCACTTATGATATTTATTACATTCAAAAACCACTAAAATTTCATAAAATTATCAAGAGCGACTGAGGAACCAGGTCCAACGACGTCCGGCAACCCCTTTATGAGGAAGGTGCTAAATCCTGCAAAGTATTGATTTACTTTGAAAGATAATGAAATCTATCTACTAGTATACGACTTCATTATTGTAATGAAGTCGTTTTTTATTGGTTTGAGTGGTAGCAATTATATATTTTAATAAATTATTAGGAGGAGAAAAAATGAAGAAATTATTACTTTTATTAGTTTCATTAACCCTATTTACAGTCATCTTAGCAGGATGTGGTAGCAATAACGAAAACGCAGAAAATAATACCAATACAGAAGAAGATACAGAAGCATTAAGCGAAGAGTCACTTAAAATTGGTGTTGTTAGTGGTCCAGATGAACAAAACTTTGAAGTTGTAAAAGAGCTTGCAGCTGAAGATGGACTTGAATTAGAACTTGTTTCATTTTCTGATTACATTATGCCAAATACAGCACTTGCTGAAGGTGAAGTTGATTTAAATAGTTACCAACATGAACCTTTCTTAAACGAATATAATGAAGATCATAATACAGATTTAGTGCCTGTTTTTAAAACGTATTTAAGTGCGATTGGTGTATATTCAAATGAAATTGAAGATATTGAAGATACGCCAGAAGGAGCAACAGTCGGTATTCCAAATGACCCGTCAAATGGTTCACGCGCACTTGTTTTATTTGAAGAAGCAGGATTAATTAAAATTGATGAAGAAGCAAGAGATAGTGCAACGCCAAGTGATATTGTTGAAAATGAACGTAACTTAGAATTTACTGAGTTAGAAGCAGCTCAATTGCCAACAATGTTAGATGAAGTTGATTTAGCAGTTATTAATGGTAACTTTGCGGTATTAAATGGATTAGACCCATCAGAAGATACAATTTATTTAGAGTCATCTGACTCACCTTACGTTAACGTCGTCGTTGCTAGAGAAGAAAATAAAGATGATCCAGTTATTGATCAAATTAAAGAATATTATCAGTCAGATGAAGTTAAAGAATTTATGTTAGATGAGTATGACGGAGCGGATCAACCTGCTTGGTAATGAAAAACGACTAAAATTAAGAAAGTAGGAATAAATTTGAAAAAATTATTATTGTTACTAACAACATTTATTTTAGCAACTTTTGTATTAACAGCTTGTGGTGATGGTGAAGCAGAAAATAATAACGCAAATTCAAACGATAATTCAGAAGCACTAAGTGAAGAGTCATTAAAAGTTGGTGTAACGGCTGGACCACATGAAGAATTCTTTGATATTGTTAAAGATTTAGCAGCAGAAGATGGTTTAGAAATAGAACTTGTGACATTTTCTGATTACGTTATGCCGAATACAGCATTAGCTGAAGGTGAAATTGATATGAATAGTTATCAACACGAACCTTTTTTAATTGAATATAATGAAGATCACAATACTGATTTAACAGCAGTATTTCCAACGTTATTAAGTGCGATTGGTGTGTATTCAAATGACGTTGAAGAGATTGAAGATACGCCAGAAGGTGCGGAGATTGGAATTCCAAATGACCCGTCAAATAGTTCCCGAGCGCTTTTATTATTTCAAGAAGCAGGACTCATTAAACTGGATGAAGATAAACAAGAGAACCCAACGCCATTAGATATTGTTGAAAATGAGCGTAATGTTGAATTTTTAGAGCTTGACGCAGCGCAAATTCCAAAAATGTTAGATGAAGTTGATTTAGCAGTTATTAATGGAAACTTTGCGACGTCAAATGACTTAGATCCTACAACAGATTCAATTTTTACTGAATCAACTGATTCACCTTACGTAAACGTATTGGCCGTTCGAGATGAGAATAAAGATGACCCAGTCATTGAACAAATTAAAGAATATTATTATACTGATGAAGTAAAAGATTATTTGCTAGAAGAATATAATGGTGCTTATCAACCAGCTTGGTAACTATTAAGGTAGGGATTAGGATGATTGTTTTAGAAGACGTATCGAAAAGTTTTGAAACAAAAACAGGAACAGTTAACGCTGTTAAGAATGCGAATGTTCACGTTAAAAAAGGTGAAATACATGGTGTGATTGGGTACAGTGGTGCAGGAAAAAGTACATTAATCCGCTGTGTTAATTTACTTGAAAGACCAACCAGTGGCAAGATTTATATTGAAGAAAAAGAAGCGACCGGGCAATCACTTGAAGCCCTGCGTCAGACACGCCAAAACATTGGGATGATTTTCCAAGGATTTAATTTATTAAAAACGGCGACTGTTTATGACAATGTGATGATTCCACTTAAATTATTAGGCCTTTCTAAAAAAGAAGCAACAGAACGCGTGAATAAATACTTAGATATTGTAGGGTTAGCCGATCGTAAAAAAACGTACCCGGCTCAATTATCAGGTGGACAAAAGCAACGTGTTGCCATTGCACGAGCGCTCGCACAAGAGCCGTCTGTCTTATTAAGTGATGAGGCAACGAGTGCGCTTGACCCTGAAACAACGGATTCAATTTTAGATTTACTATTAAAAGTCAATGAAGAGTTAGGGATTACGATTTTGTTAATTACGCATGAAATGAACGTCATTCAAAAAATTTGTGATTATGTTCATGTGATGGAAGATGGGAATATGATTGAACAAGGACCAACCCTTGATTTATTCGCTCAACCAAAACATACAACAACAAAACGCTTTTTAAATACATTATCACAACGTCAATTGTCTGACTCATTAATTGAAGAGTTAAATATTGCAGGTACGGTTGCTCGCCTCACATTTATTGGTGGGTCGACAGGGGATCCATTACTTGCTTCACTTACTGAAAAGTTTGGTGTGAAACCAAATATTTTATCAGCGAATATTATTGAACTAAAAAATGGCATAATAGGTAATATCGTCATTCATTTATCAGGTAAAAAGTTAGAAAATGAAGCGGTATTTGAATACTTAGAAGCAAATGATGTTATTGTAGAGGAGTTGACGATCGAATGAAAGAATTCCAAGACAAGTGGACTCCGTTGATTATAGAAGCATTAAAAGAAACGATACAAATGACCGCTATATCAATGTTTTTCTCAATCATTTTTGGGGTTGCGATGGGACTTATCCTTGTATTAACACGACCAAACTTTTTATTCGAAAATAAAATTATTTATAATATATTAAATGTGATTGTAAATATTTTAAGATCAATTCCATTTATTATTCTCTTATTCTTTATTTTACCTTTTACGAAGTTAATTGTCGGAACGGTCATTGGTGTTAAAGGTGTTATTGTACCTCTTGTTATTTTCACAGCACCATTTATCGCAAGACAAATCGAAACAGCGCTACTAGAAGTTGATCCAGGTGTTATTGAAGCTTATCAAGCGATGGGAATCAAACGTCGTTCAATAATTTGGCATGTGCTCCTTAGAGAAGCGCGTCCAGCGATTATTTTAGGACTCACCATAGCGACAGTCAGTCTCATTGGTGCAACAGCAATGGCAGGACTTGTCGGTGCTGGTGGACTTGGGGACTTAGCTTATCGTTACGGACATATTCAATATGAAGTTGAAGTCATGTATGCGACTGTGTTAATTCTTATTATATTAGTTCAAGCGATTCAAATGCTTGGGAATTATTTAGCTGAAAAACTGAAAAAAGATTAAAGAAAAGCCACTTCTTCTTGAAGTGGCTTTTTTAGTGAATAAAATCTAAAAATGCTTTATTTTATTTTGTTTATGTAAAGTGCGGCGCGTGTTATACTCAGGTTAGTTAATTATGAAACGAGGATTGATTATGTTGTTAACAGCTGAGAATTTACAAAAATCGTATGGCGATAAATTATTATTTGATAATATAGATGTCTTAATTAAAGAAAATGAACGAATTGGTTTAATTGGTGTGAATGGAACAGGGAAATCAACTTTTTTAAAGGTTCTTGCAGGACTTGAAGAACCTGATAAAGGGAAAATAATTCATCCTAATGATTACCGGATTGAATACTTACCACAAAATCCTTGGATGGATGAAGAAGCAACAGTAATTGATTACATTTATGCAGGTGATGCTGATGTGATGGTTGCGTTACGTGAATATGAAAATGCGTTATTCAATTTAGAAAATGACCCAAATAATGAAAAGTTACAAGAACAGTTAATGAAAAAACAACAATTAATGGATAAGTATGATGCATGGGAAGCGGGAACGGTTGCTAAAACTGTTTTAACTCAACTTGGCGTTACCACTTTTGAAAAGAGAGTAAAGTACTTATCAGGTGGTCAGCAAAAGCGTGTTGCCATTGCAAAATCACTCATTCAACCTGTTGATTTATTAATTTTAGATGAGCCGACAAACCATTTAGATAATGAGACAATTATGTGGTTGGAACAATATTTAGCAAATTATCAAGGGGCTTTATTACTTGTGACGCACGACCGTTATTTCCTCGACAGAATTACGAACCGAATTTATGAATTAGATAACGGTTCGTTATACGTTTATGAAGGCAATTATGAAATGTATTTAGAGCAAAGATTAGAGCGTGACCGGTTAGAACAAGAAATGGCTGAAAAGCATGATAATACGTTGAAGCGTGAGCTTGCTTGGTTAAATCGTGGTCCAAGAGCCCGTTCGACAAAGCAAAGAGCACGGATTGAACGCATTGATGAGTTAAAAGAAAAAACGTTTAATACAACTGAAGAAAATGTTGAAATCCAAACAGGTTCAACCCGTTTAGGTAAACAAGTGATTGAAGTAGAAAATTTAAGTAAATCAATTGCTGGTAAAGAGTTATTTACTAACTTTAATCATTTAGTTGGCCCAGGTGACCGGATTGGTATTATTGGACCAAATGGAACTGGTAAATCAACGTTACTTAATGTGATTAGTGACCGGATAGAAGCTGATACAGGTGACGTAAAAATTGGTGAGACTGTAAAAATTGGTTATTATACACAAAATGAAGAAGAATTAGATGATGATAAACGAATTATTGAGTATATTAAAGAAATTGCTGAAGTCATTTATACAACGAACAATAAATATATTACGGCTGAACAAATGTTAGAACGTTTCTTATTTTCGCGTGATCAACAGTGGTCATATATTAAAAGTTTATCAGGTGGGGAAAAAAGACGGTTATATTTACTCAAAGTATTAATGACAGAACCAAACGTTATTATGCTAGATGAACCGACGAACGATTTAGATATTAAAACGTTAGGGATTTTAGAAGACTATTTAGAGAATTTTCCAGGTGTTGTGATAACAGTTTCTCACGACCGTTACTTTTTAGATAAAGTGGTTGATGAGTTAATTGTTTTTGAAGGTGAAGGAAAGGTTAGTCACTTTTATGGTAATTACAGTGAGTATGCTGATCAGTTAAAAACAAAAAAGCAATCAGCAAAACCAGCTAAACAAGTTGAACAAACTGCGCCAAAAAAGAAAGAAAAAACACGGCTTTCTTATCATGAAAAAAAAGAATGGGAAACAATTGAAGATGAAATAGAGACGGTGGAAGAAAGAATTGAAAGTTTACAAACACAAATAGCTGCAGAAGGCAGTAATATTGAAGCAGTACAAGACTTGTATACAGAACAACAAGCCTTAGAAGAAAAATTAGAAGAAAAAATGGAGCGCTGGGAAACATTATCATTATTAGTTGAAAGTTTTGAAGCAAAATAACTCAAGACATGTTTATCACTTTAAGTTAAGGGTATACGTGAGATATAAATGTAAGTAGGAGTTGTTGCGTGTGAAGCGGTTCATGAAACTAATTATCATTGGTGTTCTAGCTGGGGCAGTCCTTGCAGAATCTCTACGTCTATTATATTTAACAACAGGTATTAATAGTTATAATTTATTATTTAACTTTGATTATGTACCATTTATTGGTATGTATTCTGATACTGCCGGATGGACAGGCATGGCGTTTCATTACATAGTTTGTATTGGAAGTGTGATTGTAAGTTATTATCTATTTAAAAAATATCGAATCGAAAAAGATATGCTGCCGTATGTTAGCTTATTTTTCTTTGGTTCACTTATTTTATATTTCCTTACTTTCTTTTCAGCAGAACAACCTGCGTGGAATGACTGGTATGCTTTTGGTAGCTTTGGTCTTGCACATCTTGTCTATGGAATTATTGTTGCTAAACTAATCCAAGAGTGGGTTGTTGAATATTTGTTTTCTGATATTTAAAAAAAGAAACTTATCATGTATACTATTTATTATAAGAAATTATGGAGGTGTCTCTAATGGAAGATGATTTTAATAGCGAAGAATCACTTGATTTAAATGATATATTTACAGATGAATTTATGAGTGAATATACAGATTTTGAAAGTTTTGGCGAATTTTTAGCTGAGGCTCCTGTTCGCATAGAAGATCAAGATGATTTTGATAATATGGATATGAGTGAGATGGACGCATTTGTTGCTGAAGTAACTAAATTTGAAGCATGGGAAGACATGCAAGGTGAAGCGGTTAGTTTATATACAATTAATCAACTTGGTCTGTAAAAGTTTTTACTTAAAAATGAGGAGCGAATAATAGTGGGAATTGATGGAACGAAACGAAGCAATATTGAGATTGGTTCAGACGTAAAAATTGTCTTAAAAAAAGACCAACGAACAAATAAATTAACAGCAGGAAAAGTAAAAGATATCTTAACGAATTCACAGTCACATCCACACGGTATTAAAGTGCGTCTAGAAGACGGACAAGTAGGCCGCGTAAAAGAATAAGCTTTAAAAAGGCGTTTTTAAAACGCCTTTTTTTATAACATTAATTAAAGTAGTGCGTCAAAGGAGGATAAGTAAATGATTAGGTTTGATAATGTCTCAAAAAAATACGGTGATGTTACAGCAATTAAACAAGCCGATTTAGAAGTAGAAGATGGGGAGTTTTTAGTCTTAATTGGTCCGAGTGGTTGCGGAAAAACGACGATGTTAAAGATGGTTAATCGACTTATTCCACTGACAACAGGCACACTTTTTATTAATGATAAACGTATTAGTGATTATAATATTAATGAGTTACGCTGGAATATAGGGTATGTCTTACAACAAATTGCATTATTTCCGCATTTAACGATAGCACAAAATATTGCGATTGTTCCTGAATTAAAGAAATGGAAACGTACTCAAATCGATGAGCGTATAAAAGAATTAATGGAACTCGCGGGTATTGATTACGAAAGCTTTAAAGACCGCTACCCAGACGAACTCTCAGGTGGTCAGCAACAAAGAATTGGCGTTATTCGAGCGCTTGCGGCAGATCCTGATATATTAATTATGGATGAACCATTTAGTGCGCTCGACCCAATTAGTCGCGAAAAACTACAAGATGAATTTATCGATATTCAAAAACAAATTCAAAAAACAATTATTTTTGTGACGCATGATATGCAAGAAGCGTTAAAGTTAGCTGACCGGATTTGTTTTTTAAGGGAAGGTGAAATTGTACAAGTTGGTACACCTGAGGAGATTGTTAATCATCCTAAAAATGAATTTGTCGAGTCGTTTGTTAAAGGTGAAGTGTTCGATATTAAAAAGTTAATTAAACCACTTGAAAACGAAGAGTTAGTAGGTACAGTTAAACAAACTGATTCATTAGAAACTATTTTAAGTGTTTTAACAGAACATGAAACTATAAAAGTAACTGACAAAACAGGTGTCATTGGGCAGTTAGAACGTGGAGAAGTATATAAAGAAATTGCGCATGAATTAGAAAGTGTAGGTGGTTAAATTGCTTGATGTGTTAATGGACCGAAAATCAGATTTATTAACAGCTTTAATTGAACATATTGAATTGTCATTTATCGCGTTATTTTTTGCAGTATTAATTGGTCTGCCATTAAGTATTTATTTAACGCGCCATAGAAAAATTGCTGAACCGATTATTAACGTCGCTGCTGTCTTGCAAACGATACCTTCGCTTGCTTTACTCGGGTTAATGATTCCGCTATTTGGAATTGGTCAATTTCCAGCAATTGTTGCCCTTGTCGCTTACGCGCTGCTTCCAATTATGAGAAATACATATACAGGAATTGCTGAAGTTGATCCATCTCTCATTGAAGCAGCCGATGGTTTAGGCATGAGCAGGTTTAAACGACTGACAAAAATAGAGCTTCCACTCGCACTCTCAGTTATTATGGCAGGTATTCGAACGGCAATGGTCTTAATTGTGGGAACGACGACACTTGCTGCTTTAATTGGTGCAGGTGGTTTAGGTGACTTAATTTTACTAGGGATTGATCGTAATAATGGTCAATTAATCTTACTTGGTGCGATTCCTGCTGCTATACTTGCGCTTATTTTTGATTTTGGATTACGTGGAATTGGTAAATTATCTTATAAAAAGTCACTCATTGCATTTATTGTTATTATTTTAATTGCTCTAGCAATCGTTCTTGCCCCGCTCTTTAATAAGTCGTCTGATGATACGCTTGTTATTGGTGGTAAGTTAGGTGCAGAGCCTGAGATACTTATTAATATGTATCAAATTTTAATTGAAGATGAGACAGATTTAAAAGTTGAATTAGAACCAGGTTTAGGTAAGACATCATTTGTATTTAACGCACTCCAAAGTGGTGATATTGATATTTACCCTGAATTTACTGGAACGGCGATTAATGAATTTTTAAAAGAAGAAGTTGAATCTAAAAAAGATGAAGAAGTATACGAACAAGCAAGAAGTGGTATGCTTGAAGAATTCGGATTAGTATACTTACCTCCAATGGCTTATAATAATACGTATACGTTAGCAGTTAAAGAATCGTTAGCAGAAGAAGAGGGCCTTGAAGATATTTCTGATTTAGATAAAGTTAAAGATGATTTAACTGCCGGATTTACGTTAGAATTTAGTGACCGTGAAGATGGTTACTTAGGTATTCAATCACTTTATGGCATTGAATTTGGTAACGTCGTAACAATGGAACCTAAATTACGTTATACAGCAATTGAAAATGGTGATATTGATGTGTTAGATGCTTACTCGACAGACAGTGAATTAGAATCATACGAGTTAGCAGTATTAAATGATGATGAATCACTCTTCCCGCCATATGAAGGGGCACCGTTATTAAGAGAAGAAACGCTTGAAGAACACCCTGAATTAGAAGATATTTTAAATCAACTAGCTGGTAAAGTAACGGATGACGAAATGCGTGAAATGAATTATCTTGTTAATGTTGAAGAAGAGTCACCAAAAGACGTTGCAGTTGAATATTTAAAAAATATTGATTTAATCGAGTAATATAGAAAATATGAATAAAGGAACATACTTATGCCACTAAAATCACAATTTAAGTTAATTATTAGTAGTTTAATCGTTTTATTGCTACTGCCTATTTTGGTGTATCTTTTTGCTGGTGCAGAAGTGCAACAATTTATGCGCGATTTTTCAAGTTATTTCGCTGCGCTTTTAAGTATAGTAGGTATTTACTTATTATTGCTTAACTATATTAAACAAACAGAATTGCGCACTCATGAAGCAAATAAACAATTAAATCGGGGCTATTTTTATATTGAAAAAGTTAACAGGTTAGCTGACTTTACTGATTTAAAGACAGATAAAGTAAGTCAGTTGCTCGTGACTGATAACTTTACGTACTATGAAAAAAGTGAGTTAATGCCCTTTTATCAAGTGAATTTAGTGACAGAAGCAAAAATGATCATTAATTTAGATATTCAAATTGAATATATGGATTTAAGTTTTGTTGAAAGGTTGTATGTTGCTCGCTTAGACGGAGAGACACAACTTTTTATACCACAACGGCTTAATCAAACGGTTGATCAAACAGTTTATCCCGTTGATTTAAAAACAATAACTTTACATTACGAAACATTAGCAGGTGAAGCGATGCGCGTCGTTTATGAAGAACAATATAAAGTTTTAAGTTGTTACGGAACTGACGCACAAGGTGAAGAAATTAAATTGTATAGTGAATATTTAGAAGGAACTAAATTACGAAAGTTAAATTAATGACTTGAGTGCTTAAATAAGTACTCAAGTTTTTTTATTAAAGCCATCATTATTTATTGTATTATTCTTTAGAATAAAGGATAATGGGCATGTTAATGAAAATAAAAAAATGAGGTAAAGTTATGAAATTTATTCGTTATGTCCCAAGTGTTGTTTGGATGGGAACTATTTTTTATTTATCACATCAACCAGCTAATAAGTCAGCAGAGACAAGTCTTGGAGTAGTTGATTTTGCATTAAACATTATTCCAGTTCCGGAGACATATGAAAAAGAATTCCATGCGTTTGTTAGAAAATCAGCACATTTCTTTGCATATGCTTTTTTAGCAATGTTGATTTATTATGCTTATAGAGGTAATCACCGAATATTTTTCACATTAATGATTAGTTTACTTTATGCCATAAGCGATGAATTACATCAATTATTTATTCCCGGACGAAGTGCTGAGGTTCGTGATGTTTTAATTGATGTATGTGGTGCGGCTTTTGGTTTATTAATAATTAAATTAGGAATGAAGATATTAACTAGGAGAGATTAGGATGTTTAGAATTAAAGCAGTACATATGCCATCATTACTAGAAGCGATTGTGATGGTTGTTATAATGATTAGTTTAATGAGCGTGAGTATTATTTATTATGAAACACCACCGCATATTGCTTTATTACTTGCGATGTTAGCTTTAATTACATATGGATTAATTAAAAAGGTAAGTTATAAACAACTTGAGTCAGGTATGGTTGAGGGAGCTAAAGCAGGTATTGCAGCCGTCTTTTTATTTTTTATGATTGGTATTTTAATTGCTTCATGGATGCTCGCTGGTACGATACCAACACTTATCTATGGTGGTTTTGAACTTGTCACACCGAAATACTTTTTAGCAATTATTTTTGTCGTAACAGCCATTATTGGAATGAGTGTGGGGAGTTCGCTAACAACGGTTGGAACAGTTGGACTTGCCTTTATTGGGATATCAACAGCTTTAGGTGTTTCTTTACCGATGACTGCTGGAGCAATCGTCTCAGGTGCATTTTTTGGTGATAAAATGTCACCTTTATCTGACACCACGAATATGGCATCTTCAATTTTAGATGTCGATTTATTTGATCATATTAAAAATATGGCTTGGACAACTTTACCAGCTTTCTTAATTTCATTTATTTTGTTTGCTTTATTATCACCGAATATGTCAAAAACAGATTTTACAAAAATGAATGAATTCCAAAATAGTTTATTAGATACAGGACTTATTAATTGGTACGCAGCACTGATTCCGATTGCTGTTTTGTTATTTTTATCAATTAAAAAAGTACCTGCCTTTTTAGCGTTAACAGCAGGATCAATTACTGCCATTATTATATCGTTATTTACTAATCCACAAGGGTTTGGTAGTATTTTGTCAACTTTATTTGGTGGTTATGTTTCAGAAACGGGTAATGCAGAAATTGATGAGCTACTTACACGTGGCGGTATGGAGAGTATGCTGTTTACTATAGGTATTGTTTTATTAGCACTTAGTTTAGGTGGGTTACTATTTTCTTTAGGAATTGTGCCAAAATTACTTCAATCAATTGAAGATATGTTAAAAACAGTGAAGTCTGTTATTTTATCATCTGCTTTAACGGCAGTTGGCATTAATGTATTAATTGGTGAACAATATTTGTCTATTTTACTTACAGGCGAAGCATATGCTTCACAATATGACAAAGTAGGTTTAGCTAAGATTAATTTAGCGCGAGTAAGTGAAGATGCTGGGACAGTCGTGAATCCACTTGTTCCGTGGAGTGTGTGTGGTGTCTTTATTGCGAGTGTTTTAGATGTTTCAACAATAAGTTACTTGCCCTTTACATTCTTTTGTTTATTAAGTCCTTTACTCACTGTTATTTTTGGTATGTCTGGAAAAACTTTAACGTACTCAAAGTAAGTAATACCAAGGCTTCACACAAATTTAAAAAACTTATAAAAAACTATTGCTAAATGATATAAAAGATGGTATATTTCTAATACAAATTTAATAACAACCTCGTTAGGTGAGGCTACTGTTAAGAAGAAATGTTGCTACCCAGAAATGTCGAAAGACACCAATGGGTTAACTAGAATAATCGACTTAAGGTTATTTTTAACGTAACTGGAGTAATGTCCTACGTCTAAACAGTGCTAAAGCTCAAACGATTAGGGGTGAAATAAATACACATCTCTAAGTGTGCGCGCTTTTGAGGGTGTATTTTTTTATTGTGGTTAAAAAAGGGGGGATGAGTCATGGCCAGTGATGGTGTTCCGCAACGAAGATGTCAGTATATTTTATTTAATTTAGTTAATATTAAGCGGGATAGAAACGAACTCATCCCCTTAAAAGACACAATTTAAAGCGTCTCATAACTAAATTGCTTCTATCAATTAGCCAAGTGGGCGAAGGAGGTAATGTTATGTTAAAAAAATATGATTTAACAACAAAAGAACATTATGAATTATTTATGGAAATGAGTCATCCAGAGGTTTCGATCTACGTCAGAAATTATATGGATGATTTTAATGATTATTTAGCAAATGTCCCTAATATATTAGAGCGTGAAGCACGTGGGGAAATGATTGTCAGAGTTATTTTTAATGAATGGAATAAGCCGGTTGGTATGATTACACTTTATGATATTACTGAAGATGGTGGTTTTTTATCCACATGGTTAGGTAAAGCACATCATGGAAAAGGGTATAACCAAGTGGCAAAGGAATTATTTTTAAATGAAATCTTTGAAGAGTCACCGATTCAAACAATCTTTTTAAAGGTGAGAACAAATAATTATCGTTCGCAAAAAGCGGTTTTAAAATTAGCTTATATAACGCAAGTCGATGAAGCTTATGAAACTATTTTTCAAATGATTAATCAAACGAAGCTTCAATATCATTTATATACGATTACAAGACTTTCATATTTAGCACATTTAAAGCAACAAGAAGTAGATTATATTTCTGGTGTTGAAGAAACAAATCTATATATTTAGGCTACTTAAAAAAGTAGCCTTTTTTTTATATTTATCTTTAATGATTTATGTTAAGCTAAGATTAAGCAAAAAGGAGCTAAAAAATGAAACGACTCGTTATACTAATTTTAGTAATGACTGCATTAGTTGCTTGTGGTCAAGAAGAAAATAATAGAGAAGATGAAACAGAAAATGAAGCAACAGAAGAAAATAATAATCAAGACATAAGTAAAGGTTCAGAAGATAATGAAGTACATATAGAAAAAAATAATGATAGTAACAAAGATCAATCAGAAGAACAAAATTCAAATAATGAAACAGTAGAAAAGCCTGCAGAAAAACCATCTGAAAAACCATCTGAAAAACCAGAAAAAGAACCTGCAGAGAAAAATGAAAAAGTAGAAGTTGCTACTGAAAATATTATTTGGGCTCAAAATGACCGAGATTATGCAACTTTAAAAGGTTATTTAGGTCAAAATATAACATTAGACGAAAAAAATAAACTGTTAAAAATAACGAATGTTGATTATCCTCATGAAGCAGAATTATTAGAAGGCATAAAGAAAGAAAATTTAGAACATCGTTTTACTGAAGAAAAAGGAAACGATCGAATAGTCGGATTTGCCGTAACGGATTATGAAACAGAGTTAAGTTATACGATTGATTTTACAATGCGTGTAGGTAAAGATAGTTGGAAAATGTTAAATATGCAAGTCAACAAATAAAAGACAACAAAAAGTTGTCTTTTTTTGTTTAAAAATTAAAAAAACGGGAAAATAAATAGGAAGAGGTGATATTAATGGAAGAAAAGAAAAAAACATATTATGTTTCATTAAGTAATCGGGAAATAAGTGATATTGATACACCTGAAACAGAATTTGAAGTCTATGTTAAACCAAGTGAAATGGTTAAATTTGAACGTTTAATTCAATCTAATAAAGAAAATGATTTTATTTTTGCAGCAAAAACGATGCCATTTAAACCATTTGCTGAACACGAAGCAGACGAAATGCGCGAAGAAACACGTGAGAACTATATGGAAGCATACCACTTTCTTTATGAACATGGAACAGAAGAAACGCGCGAGAAATTAAAAGAAATAGGTTATGATAAATAAATGAATAAGAAGTGAATAGGAGATATGCTAAATTGGAATAATTAAGTATATCTTCTTTCAATTATAAGTAAAATATGAGAATATATAAAGAGCTTAACGTGTTTAAGCTCTTTATTGATGCTTATACATAAATAAAATTATTAAAAAGTTTAAAGGAGAATGACGTGTGAATATTGGAATAGACAAAATAGGCTTTTATGCGCCGCACTTGTATATTGATATGGTCAAACTAGCTCATGAACGTGGAGATGACCCTGGAAAATATACAAAGGGGATTGGGCAAGACGAAATGGCTATCCCTCCTATTACGCAAGATACAGTGACAATGGCAGCGAATGCTGCGTATGAATTAATTGATGAAACAGATCGTGAAAAAATTGATTATGTCATTTTTGGAACAGAAACAGGTATTGACCACTCAAAATCTGGAGCAGTTTATGTGAGTCATTTACTTGGTCTAAAAAATGAAGTACGTGCAGTTGAAACAAAACAAGCATGTTATGGTGCAACAGCAGCTATCCAATTAGCTAAAGGACATATCGCTTTAAATCCTGAGAGTAAAGTACTTATCTTAGCATCTGATATTGCTCGTTACGGTTTAGCGACACCAGGCGAAGTAACGCAAGGTGCAGGAGCAGTAGCTATATTAATGAGTAAAGATCCAAGAATTATGCGACTTGAAAAAGAAACGACTTATCAAACAGAAGATACAATGGACTTCTGGCGTCCGATCTATTCAGAAGAAGCATTTGTTAATGGACAACATTCAAATAATAAGTATATTGAGTTTTTTGCTGACTTGTGGGAAGCATACACTAAAAAAACAGGTCGCGATTTTGCTGATTTTGAAGCAATTTGTTTCCATTTACCATATACACGTATGGGAGAAAAGGCATTAAAGCCACATTTAGAGAATATGACTGAAGATGTAGCTAATCGCCTGCAAGCTAACTATAAACTTAGTACAAAATATAACCGTTTAGTAG
>Ga0209487_1001300_pt1 | contig 21311 bp, 17 predicted proteins | sample Poulit2012_FD_187524 | JGI IMG/M metagenome (GOLD analysis project Ga0209487, IMG submission 187524) | Agricultural soil microbial communities from Georgia to study Nitrogen management - Poultry litter 2012 (SPAdes) (version 2) | ecosystem: Environmental > Terrestrial > Soil > Agricultural land...
TGGATGCCGTAACCGAATCTCTTTCCGTCTCGAATGGGCTGTCATCGATCCCTGGTCTCATCGGTTTGGCGCGCTCGTTCCAAGACGTGCCGGCTAAGAACGTCATGTTCTACACCGTGCCCTGGACTGCTTATCCGCAAGACCCGAACCGCATTATTTGGGCTGAGGATGCCCAACTGCTATGGGATGCAATCGCCGCGGACCGTCCCATTCTTGAAATTGAGGACGACGACACTGACCTTGGGGATGGAACGTCGGCTCACGAGGGCTCAAGCGGAGATAAAAACGCTCCAGATGAAGGCACCGAGCCGAGTGACGAAGAGACTTCCGAGCCGAGTTCACCGCAATTGCCCAGTGGCGATGCTTGGAACCCGCTCAGTGGGGCGGATGAAGAAGACGCGTGTGGCTAGTTAGGGCCGGTCGTTGCGCGCTGGCAGTAAGAAGCCGATGCCCCAGCTCGTGTGCATGGTCGCAATGACTAGCGGGAGCCGTAGTTTGGCTGCGTTGCTCAGTCCGCGACTTGAAGCCGCCGATCCTCCGACGACCAGCACGGTGTAACCGAATGGGGCAAGCCAGCCGAAATTGAGCCATTGGAACACCCCGGTAGAAAAGGCACCAACGATTCCAGCAGCGGTCCCAATCGTTAAACCAATCACCGCCGCCGGTGGAGCGAGATAGCGCAGCCCCGCCGTTTCGGGGTAGGCCCGAATAACATGTCGGCGCCAACGGCCGGTCCGAAAAAACTGCTTCGCGAGCGCTTTCAGGTTGCGGCGCGGGTGGTACCCCACTTGCAGAGAGGGGTCGAACCAAACTTTTTCGCCGGCTTTGCGAAGACGATAATTAAGTTCCCAGTCCTGAGCGCGCGCGAAACGCTCGTCGAATCCGCCGATGCGCTCCAGGGCTTTGCGCTGAAAAACACCGAGATACACCGTGTCGGCAGGTCCGGCATGACCGCCCGTGTGGAATGGGGCCGAGCCAATGCCGAGCGGGCTCGACATCGCCCGGGCAACGGCTTCGCTAAACGGGTTCGTGCCTTGCGGCATCATCATTCCGCCGACATTGGCGGCCCGAGTTTCGAGCATCACACTGACAGCTTCGGCAACATAACCATCGGGAATGATGCTGTGGCCGTCAACGCGGACCAGGATGTCGTGGCGAGCAGCTTTTATTGCAATGTTTAGTCCAGCGGGTGTCGCTCCGGTCGGGTTTTCAACCACCGTTATGCGGCTATCTCGCTCGGAAAGCTCTTCGGCGATCTCCATCGTGCGATCGTTCGAGGGCCCCACCGCGAGAACGACCTCGAAGGGCCCAGAGTATTCCTGCGCCAGAATCCGGTTGACCGCGAGTTCGAGATCCTTTTCCTCATTTAATATCGGCAGGATCACCGAAACGCCGGGCACAGAAGCGACTGGCTCAGCCGCGCCCTCAACGGAATTGGTCTTCATCGAATCGAGCATATCCGCGCCATGACAGCTAATGGTTAATGGCTCGAGCATTTAGCCCCTAGGCCCCACGCTAGAACAAGATCTGTCGTCTAAAGTGAGCATATGAAAATTTCGGTTATTGGGTGCGGCTACCTAGGCGCAGTCCACGCGGCCGCGATGGCCAGCCTCGGGCACGATGTTGTCGCGATCGATATTGACGAAGAGCGCATCGCAAAGTTAGCGGCTGGAGAACCACCCTTCTTTGAGCCGGATTTTCCAGAATTACTTGAAGCTGGCCTCGCCGCTGGGCGCCTTAGGTTCACCACTGATTTTTCGCAGGTAGCAGGCGCTCGCGTTCATTTCATTTGTGTTGGAACGCCACAACTGGATGATGGCTACGCCGCCGATGTATCCCAGGTAGATGCGGCTGTGACGGCAATCATTCCGCACATTTCTCAGCATCCAGACGGCCCCGTTGTCGTCGTTGGTAAATCCACCGTCCCGGTAGGAACCGCGCAGCGCTTGCAGGATTGGCTCGATCGTGACACCGATCCAGCGGCAAGCACGACTTTGCTATGGAACCCCGAATTTTTACGCGAAGGCTTCGGTGTGGTCGACACCCTCACACCTGATCGCATCGTGTACGGGCTCCCTTCTTCTCCTCACGCAGATGCTGCCGCCAACACTCTTGATGAGGTTTATGCTGAGGCGTTACGCCTCGGGATTCCGCGCTTGAAAGCGGACTTCGCGACAGCGGAACTTGTAAAAGTGGCGGCAAACTCTTTTCTCGCTACCAAGATCAGTTTCATTAATGCCATGGCAGAGTTGTGTGATGCGTCGGGCGCTGATGTCACGAAATTGGCCGAGGCTATTGGCCTCGATGAACGCATTGGCCCGAAATTCTTGCGAGCCGGTCTCGGTTTCGGCGGCGGGTGCCTGCCGAAGGACATTCGCGCGTTCATGGCTCGTGCTGGTGAACTGGGCGCCGATCAGGCTCTGACGTTCTTGCGTGAAGTGGACGCAATCAACTCCCGACGTCGCGACGCCGTGGTGCAGATTTTGAGCCGGAAATTCGGCGGTCAACTCTCAGGACGACGCATTACGATCCTTGGTGCTGCCTTTAAACCCGGTACCGATGATGTGCGAGATTCGCCCGCACTTGAAGTGGCTACCCGCTTGAGCGGCCTTGGAGCGCAGGTGATTATCACCGATCCATTTGCTCTCGATAACGTTCGGGCGTTGCACCCAGAGTTGCAAGCGGTCGCGGACGTTGATGAAGCATTACAGGGAGCCGAAGCCGTTGCGCTCCTGACCGAATGGCCGGAGTATAAAAAGATGGACCCATCGCACGCGATCAAGCAGGTGTCGGATCCCTATGTCTTTGATGGACGAAACGTACTCGTTCCCGACCAGTGGCGAGAAGCTGGCTGGACCTACCGTGGCTTTGGGAGGCCTTGATGTCGGCTGACCCGCCGAGTTATCGACCGCAAGGGGCTCCCCGCCCTCGACCAGATGGTTCGACTGCTCGTCCGGTTGGTGAACAGCCTCCCCGTACCCGCGTCATGCCTGCGGGAGAACCACCCTCATACGCCCCCGGAAGCGGGCGTCGCCCGGTCGACCCCACGCCCACCCCGCCGGAATATGCAGTTTCGGCTCCTGGACCTGAATATGAGCCACCGAGCCCGCCGCCTCCAAGCCCATCGGCTCGCCCTAAGCGCCCCCGCCGCGGCCGAAAAGTTGGCCTCATATTCGCTTTTATTATGGTTCTACTACTCGCGTGGCCCATTGGCCTCGCTTTCTGGGCGAATGGAAAACTGAATCACGTCGAGGCACTTTCTGGTGCCGCTGACAGCCCTGGCACAACCTACTTACTTGCCGGGTCAGATTCTCGCGCCGACTTGGAAGAGGGGGACGCCGGTTTTGACCGCACTGAAGGCGCGCGCACAGACACGATTTTGCTGCTTCACGTGCCGAAAGACGGCACCACGTCACTGATTTCTCTGCCTCGGGACAGCTATGTAGAAATCCCTGGGCATGGCTCTTCAAAGTTGAACGCTGCTTATTCTTGGGGCGGGCCTAAGCTACTCGTCGAGACGGTAGAAAACCTAAGCGGCTTGACCGTTGATCACTACGTCGAGGTTGGCTTCGCAGGAATAACCAACGTTGTCGACGAGTTAGACGGGGTCGAACTCTGTTATGACAACGATGTAAACGACAAGCGGAGCAAGCTGAAATGGAAAGCCGGCTGCCACACCGCCGACGGCAAGACGGCTCTGGCATTCGCGCGCATGCGCTATGCGGATAAGGAAGGCGATATCGGCCGCACAAACCGGCAACGCCAGCTCATCGCCGCAATTACTTCGTCAGCTATAAGCCCGGGAGTTATTTTCAATCCCGGCAGTCAGGTCGGATTGATTAAGGCCGCTACCGGGTCGCTGGTAGTGGACGACGACACGAACGTTTTGAACTTGGGGAAACTAGCGTTGGCCTTCCGGAAAGCCACTGGTTCGGACGGGTGGAGCGGCACCCCGCCGATCACCTCGCTCAATTTCCGGCCCGGTGGCGTTGGTTCCGCCGTGCAATTGGACAGCGAGGCGCTCCCTGGCTTTTTCCGCGACGTCGCTGCAGGAAACCCACCCGCAGAGGACAACGCAGCCAAAAACTAGAAGTTACTGAGAACGTGGGCCGGAAGCGAACCTCTCGCGCGCTTCTTCCAGACTCCGGACAAGCACCTCAGCTCCGTCTTTCCAATCGTAAGAGGCCTTCACGGCCTGCCAACCGCGTCTTCCCATTTTTGCAGCTAATTCGAGGTCCGTAAAAAGCGTTTCAATGTGGGCAAGAGCCTCATGCGCGTCGCCGAAGCCGGTAGTAAAGCCGCATTCTGTTTCAGATATTAACTTCGCGGGCAGTGGCAGCGGAGTGCTGATAACTGGCACGCCGTGGCCCATGTACTCCAGAACTTTTGTGGGCATCGAGTGTCGATAGTTCGGAAGGTCTTGTAGGAAAGATAAGCCGGCTAAAGCTCCGTTTAAAGACTCAAGAGCGACCGTTTGAGGCTGAAAACCATGCCAAACTAAATTCCCACGCGCGTGCGCGGACTCCATGAGCGCTTGAGATTCTGAATCCCACGCGGGCCCAATCACGTGCAAAGACACAGTCATATCCGCACGTTGTGTTAGCAGTTGTCCCAATTCGCATAAAACGTCGGCACCGCGCGCTCGCGTAATGCTCCCCAAGTAAACGACCTTTTCACGTTCGGGAGGAACTGGGACATCTACCGGCATGATGGTGTTTGGAATAACTGCGTGCTCAACTTTGAAACGCTCTTGGTACTCGTATTCAGCTAATAAGAGCGGAAACTTCTTCTCTGCTCGCCGTTCAATGCTCCGCACGGCCCCTGCAATCGGCGCTCGGAGCAGCTTCGGAATCCATCCCTTAGCTTCGATAGCTGCAGCGGTGTCCTCGTGTACGTCCCATACAACGTTACGTACTCCGGTACCCGGGAGCGCGAATAGTAGTTCCGGATCATGAATCAGCACGACATCGTGTGCGCTAGCTAGGCGTTTTATCAGCTTGCGAGCCCCTCGTATTGCCCCGAGCCGACGCCTCCCCGTTGCGCGCGGCAAATTGATCGTAGTGAGTCCTGCACGTGCCGTGCCGGTTATACCGAAAGCATCGAACGGCGCGGCGTACGTAACGGTGATTCCTCGGTCCAATAAAGCCTCGATTTGGCGATATCTGATTCGAGCATCATCCGGATTATGGACGATAGTCACGACCAGCACGCACATTGGAGAATCCATTGGGTTCATCAACCAGTTTTGTCGTCCGTTGCTTTGCGAACAGGCGCTGTGGCATCGATTTGCTCGAGCTTTTCTTTTTTAGATTTTTTAGCCGCTTTTTTGGCTTGAGCTTTGGCGTATCGTTTTGTGTACGCAGATACGACTTCTTTTGCTGGCCCATCCATGATGAGCTCGCCTTTGTCCATCCAAAGCGCTCGATCACACACGCTCTTGATCGTCGAAGCAGAGTGGCTTACTAGGAATACCGTCCCCGCTCGTTCGCGGATCTCAGTGATTCGCTCGTGGCTTCGTTCCTTAAAAGCCGCGTCTCCGGTCGCCAACGCCTCATCGATCATCAAAACGTCGGGGACCGCTGCGGTGGAGATCGCAAAGCGCAGGCGCGCTGCCATGCCTGATGAATACGCACTCATGGGCAAATCAATGAAGTCACCAATACCGGCGAATTCTACGATTTCGTCAACTTTTTCAGCCGCTTCTTTCGGCGTCATCCCGAGCGCTTGCGCACCGATCATGATGTTGCGATAACCCGAAAGCTGCCTCATGAGTACGGCATTAACGCCCAGCAGGGAGGCTTCACCTGAGATATAAACGCGACCGCGGGTCGGAGGAATTAAACCGGCCACTGCGCGCAGCAAAGTACTTTTCCCCGAGCCGTTCCGGCCAATAATACCGATTGTTTCGCCGTGATTAGCGACGAATGAAACATTTTTTACCGCGTGTACTTCGCGGACACCCGTGGCAGGACGGCGGTGTATTACCTTTTGGAGGAGCGTCCGCTTAGCCTTTGGGTCCGGGCGGCCCGCCTTCGCGCCATAAACTCGGTAAACGATATCTAATTCCGAGACAATGATCGACGGCGTTCCTTGCAGCCTATCCTCGACCATATTTCGCCTCCGCCTGCCAGAACACGATATATCCGACGACGAACAGCCCCACTGCCCAACCGGCGGCCACTAACCATAGAGACAGTGCCGGCGCGAATTCACCTAAAAGGCTTTGGCGCACCATAGTCAAAGACGCGGCAATCGGCTGGTAATACATGATATTTCCGAGGATACCGGTCCCTGCATAGGCTTCGATGCTAAAGAATACGCCGGAAATGTATCGAAGCAGGCGAATTGTCACTGGGATGAGATTGCCGAGGTCTCGAGATGTCTCCAGAATTCGCGCCGCGATCATTGCCAGGCCACTGTTAATGAGGAAAATATTTATCAGCGCAAGTGGCAGGAGCAGCCAAGTCCATGAGGGTGATTCACCCGTCACTACGACAATCAAAAGCAGGACTACAAAAGCTGGAATAACTGCGACCAATTCGGCCAGCGCAACCGACAAGGGCATGAGGCATCGCGGGAAGCGAAGCGCCCTAATAAGCCCGGTGTTTCGCACAATCGACTTTGAACCTGCTGTCAGGGTGCTCGAAATGAATACGAACGTGAAAATCCCGCTCGTTAGAAAAGCAACATAGTTGGTCGTGCCTTCACGTGTTCCCAGAAGCAGCCCGAATACGAGCCAATAAGCAAAAGCCAGCAAAATCGGGTTGAGTACAGCCCAAATTTGCCCCAAATAGTTATTCTGGTTTCGCGCGACCGCTTGTGATGAAGCGAGAGTCCAAAGGAACCTACGCTTCTCCCAAGTCTGCTTCAGGTAGCGTCCAAATGGGGGGCGAACGCCGACCCGCGTTAGTGAGTACTGGTCCGCGAGTCGTTCTGCTTCTTCTGCTGAAATGCTGCGGAGCGATTCGTTTGAATCATCCCGATTTTGGGTCACAGCCTGTGTACCTTGTCCCCTCGTGGCGTCTTGCCGCGCGTATCAAAGAACTCTTGCGAGGCGGCTGCCAGAGCGTTGATGTCGTAGTCGGAGTGGTCTTGAAGCAAGATTGTCAGATCAGCGCTTTGCACGGCATCAGCAACGTCACCTGCGCGCGAGACGCGTCCCTTCATGGCGTCCCATTCGTTGATGAACGGGTCGTGGAATTGAACGTTGGCGCCGGCATTGAGCAACAACTTCGCAATCGGGACGGCAGGTGATTCCCGCTGGTCTGCGATATTGGGCTTATAGGTAACGCCCAACAACAACACCGTCGAGCCGCGCAGCGACTTCGAGTCGTCATTCAAAATATCTTGTGCCCGTCGCACCACATACTGCGGCATCGTGGCGTTAATCTCTTGCGCCAGCTCAACAAACCGGAACGGGTAACCCAGCTTGGCCCGCACGTTATGTGAAAGATAGTTCGGGTCAATCGGGATGCAGTGTCCACCAACACCGGGGCCGGGGTAAAACGCTTGGAATCCAAATGGCTTGGTCTTCGCCGCATCAATAACATCCCACAAGTCGATCCCCAACTCGTGGCAGAACTGCGCCATCTCATTGACTAGCGCGATATTGATATGACGGTAAGTATTCTCAAGAAGCTTCGCAGTTTCTGCCTCCCGCGTACCGGAAGTCTTCACAACCGTGTCAATAAACTTCCCGTAAAACTCCACTGCCGCGTCGGCGCAGGCCGGTGTGTGCCCGCCCACAACCTTGGGCGTGTTCTTCGCCCCGAACTTTTCATTACCCGGATCAATACGCTCCGGAGAGAACACCAAATGAAAATCTTCCCCCGCCTTCAAGCCGGTGCTCTCAAGAATCGGACGCAAGACCTCATCCGTCGTCCCCGGGTAAGTAGTTGACTCCAAAATAACCAACATGCCCGGATGTAAATTATCGGCAATCGTCTGCCCCGCACTCTTCACATAAGCAAGATCAGGCAAACCATCAGAAGAAAGCGGCGTCGGAACACAAATCACCGCAACCTTCGCATCCGCAATCCGCCCCGGCTCCGTAGTGGCCTCGAAACCACCCTCAAGCATCTGGGAAATATCTGCATCCGACAAATCATCAACGTGCGACTTACCCGAATTCAAACCATCAACAACCGCCGCACTGGCATCAAAACCCAACACAGCAAGGCCAGCCTTTGTAGCCTCCTGAGCCAACGGCAACCCCACGTAGCCCAAACCAACAACCACTACGTCCAAAGCCATGCTCGTTCCTCTTTCTCGCACTGCTGACAGCTCGTGCTGCTTCGCTGATGAATCGATGGACCGGTACTACCTTGCAACCTGCACTAGCCTACTTGCTCTTCGTCGGTTGAAAAGAGTCAAGCCCTCGCTAGATTTCGAGCAGAGCGTCGATCGCTTGGGCGATGCGTGCTCGGTTTTCGGTGTCTCGATATGCGAAGACGCGTTCCAGGCGCTCAGTATAAAAGTCTTCTCGAACAAAGTTCTGTTGCGCGTAACGCCGGAGCGCATCAATGACTCCCCGAACATCCGTAACCACGGGCCCGAAGCCGTCGGCTTCAAAGTCAAACCAAGAGGACGCTCCGTGCATACTCCCATAGTCGTCACGGTCAAACTGTGCATAAATGATCGGTGAGCCGACATATGCCACGTCAAAGTGAACTGACGAATAGTCAGTGATCAAAGCATCCGATTCTCGCAGCAAAGCGGGAATATCAGCGGTTTTAGCATCGCGCACTTCCACACGCCGGCCGGCGAACTTACCTGGCTCAAAATTCGCGGCTAGATTATAGTGCGGCACCATGATCAAGTTAAGATCGTAATCCGCAAGAACTTTCTCTAACTCATCACTGTTTAAGAAGTCATTCATGAACCGCTCATAAGCGGATCCTTCGTACGGAACTTGGGCGCCAACAGCTCCCCGAAATAGTGGAGGAACCAAATATCGTCGCCATGTGGGCATGAAAAGGATCTGCCTGCTAGCTGGCGTACCATTCATAAGCAGGCGGTCAAACCTCGCTAAGCCAGTCTGCGCTAGTTGATGGGAGTAGCCCGACGTCTCCGCGAGCGCTGCATGCTCTGGCTCACCGGCGGTTAAGAAAAGGTCATAACCTCCGTTAGCGCGTTTGACGGCGTAGGGGCTCAGATGAATACCGTGCTTTAAATAAACCCGCCGGGCACCGAGCCTCCATGTTGCTTGCTTCATATACGCGCCAGGATGCCACGTCCTTGGAAGCATGTGCTTAATTGAGTACGCATTCGCTAAGACTTCAGCGTGCAGCATCAAAACCTTGTGGTGAAAGCTGGAATGTAAAACGACGTTTCCCAATTGTTCGACGCTATTTCTCATAATACTATCTCTGTTTATTATGTAATAAATAGGGTCATCAGGTCGATTTTTACGCAGATATTCAAAAAGAGCAGCTCCATTGTCTCGCGCAGTTTCTGGTCGCTCACCGATCAGCCAAATGCCGGCGCTCGGCACGAAAGGGCGCGTGACCATTCGAGCGGTTCTAATCCAACTGAATCGTCTTAGTCGCAAGCTAAAGGCAACGTCACGCAATACATTTCGAGCCCTCCACCGCGCTCGGGACAGGCGAGTGTTTGGAGAAACTCGTATGCGGGTCGCTGGCTTACCGGCCGCAGGGAAAACCTGACAGAGGCGACTGTCCGCCAGCTGTCGCGGACGAGCCTCCGCGAGCACGCCAGCCGACGGATCGAGAGCAAACGAGCCAACACCTTCACAAGCAAGTTGTAAGTTGAACTCTCCGTTAGGAATCACATTGAGCGGAAATGCAAAGTCGAAGGCCGAACGCGACCACTCGCCTGTTGTACTAACTCTCAAAGTAGCTGATGCAACAGAAAAAGCGATCTTTTGGCCAGCCCGTGATCGGAGGACGAGGTAGTAACGCGTCCCTGCTGGTAAGTCGGCACCTCGTAGCCGCACTCTAACCAGAAGCGCATCACCGTTGCAGTCAACATATTCGCATATTGGGTGTATGGCCATAGCGATCACACTCTAGACCGACGGGGTCAATAAGGACTACCCTGCCGGTACGATGATGCCATGCCCACACGTCCAGTCGTAATATTCATGACCAGCAACGGGGTAGGCATGGGGCATCTTTCCAGACAACTGACGACAATTATTAGTGACGAACACCGCATAAAACCAGTCTTGTTCTCCCTGTCGGGCGCCCTGCCGAGGATTGCACGTTCACACTCGGCAGGCGAGCTGCCCGAACTACATGGAAGTGGCATACGTTATGAATATTGCCCTAGTCGTGAATCACTTCATTTACCCGCAAAGGGATGGCGGCGGAAGTTCAGAGTTTTTTATCGCTCCTACCGATGGCACCCCTATCTGCGCGACCGACTTGTGGCTCTTGTAGAAGAAGTAGGAGCACGAGCAGTTGTTTTCGACGGGGTGGTCCCCTACTCAGGACTTCTCAAAGCGCGCAAGAGACTTCCCGGCGTTCATTTTATCTGGGTGCGCCGCGGGATGTGGCAGAAAGCTACGCCCGAACATCGCCTCAACCTTTCTAAAAATTTTGATCTAACCATTGAACCGGGCGACTTTGCTGCGGCCTATGACGAAGGCCCAACCCAACAGCGAAATGATGCCGCTAAAATCGCTCCTATAAGCCTGACCGACGTGCTCATCGCATCGACAAAGAACGATGCACGCGCGTCACTGGGATTGCCGACGACAGGTCGGATCCTGCTACTAGCTCCCGGCTCTGGCGCACTTGGCTCAGTCAAGAACACAATCGATGCAATTCGCGAATTAGTTGAGACGCATCATTCGAGTTGGTGTATCGCGCTCACCCGACAGGCGATTGCTAGGCACGATATAAAACCCGGACGAAATCTCTACGTATTGGAAGACGTTTATCCGCTTGCGAGATACCTAAAAGCTTTCGACGCCGCTATAGGTGCCGCAGGGTATAACTCCGTACACGAACTTCTCAGTGCTAGAGTGCCGACACTGCTCGTACCGTCGCTGAATCACGCCACAGATGATCAACGAGCTCGCGCAGAAGGAGTCGCTGCCCTTGGAGCAGCACTCATAAGTCGGGGCAACCTGGAAACTGAAACCGCCGATCTCCTGTCAGACACAGTCCGCTTCGAGTTGAGAACGGCATGTGCGCGCCTTCCATCAGCGTCAGGCGGACGCGAGGCTGCCGAATTGATCTATGAACAAGCGCGAAACGCCTGCGACTATTCCAAAGGTCGCCGGCCCAGAGCGCCGAAAAGACCGATTATTGAGACACGCGCTTCGATCAAGAGAGGCGACATTTCCGATGTGCTCTTTACAGAAAACGTTCCTGAAAACTTTTTAAATGAACCCATACCCGTTGAACATATTATAAGCAATTCGTCAACAAGCTACCGGAAAGAACGTCAGCGTATTGCTGACTGGCTGTACTCCTTTGACAGCTGACTGGCGAGCCGCCGATGACGGAAAGATGCGATTTTCCGCTTCACCATACCCAATCTCTTTCGAAATAAACCCGACACTCCCGCCCATTTTCTTCGGTATGCCGAGGAAAAACCCCACAAGACCAAAGCGACGCCCGAATACTTATTTATATCGGCTCCCACTTCTGAACCTCGCACCCAGTGGCGTGCCGTGGATATGTCATGAGACAGATACTTAGAATCGAAGTCGATATCCGCCTTTGCTAAATCCGAAATTGTAACCTGGTTTCGGCGTAAAAATTCTTTTGTCCAGTAACTCACTCCTTCGTTCCGGCGCTGGCCAGGAATGAGGACTCGCATAAGCAGCAAACCGCGCGATCGAAGAGCCATCCTGTTAAGAGTGTCGTAGTCAAGAACCACCGGTGGGCTGACAATCACCACATCAGTTTCACGATCTGGTAACGCCGCACCGTCTATCTCCTTTACGTGGAAGCGCCGAAGACGCTCCATCTGGGCCTCTTCAGCACCCAAGCACCAAATACGCCTGTTACGGCGAACTAAAGACTGGACTGTGCGCTCTATCTCTTGCACCTCACGAGCATGCGCATTAATCACAATCTGCAGTCTCTTCATGATCTCCATAGTACGCATCACCGATCGCCGATTAAGAACGCGTATAGTTTTCCAAGTGGACCTAAGTGTTGATAATCCAGTAGGGCGTGTACCGAACGGAGCAGCCCCTCGGACGATCCAGTTACGCCTCGACCAACAGGGATGGGCATTGGGACATACCCATCGGTCATGGTCGACGCCACTTGAAACTCTTCTTTCGCGCCTCGACACCTTTCACTCAATTGACGTCACGGGCGTACCGCCCGCGGAAAATGCAGTTACAACCGCGAAATTTCTGACGCGCGCCATCTGCCGAGGAACCGCGCTCACTTCAGCTCCACAAGAAGTAACTTCAGCGCTTCCTTCCGAGCTCGCGCCGACGGTTGGAACGCCCTTTGTCGGCCAGCCTGGTCAACTTCTTTGGGACATTGCTGCCGTTACCCAACGCCGGGTTGCACTCGGTCCAATTATTCCTAAGTTACCGCCAGTAAGCTTGGTTCTTGTATCGCGACGGGCAGATCTCGTGGCACCAATGATTGAGAAACTTGCTGAAACAAACTATCCCAATCTCGAAATAGTTGTCGGACTGCATGGAATTGCAGATTCTAATGCTATCGGTTCGCTCGAAATTGACGTACCGCTCACGGTAAAGAGCTTTCCGAAGGATGACATATTTGGAGACGTGGTCAACCAAACGTTTAATCTGGCATCAGGCGAATTAGTAACAAAAATCGATGATGACGATTACTACAGCCAGGATCATATCTGGGACCTCGTCGCGGCTCACCAATATTCCGGTGCGTGCCTCGTTGGAAAAAGCACGACCACCATCTATGTCGAAGAGTTAGACGCGACGGTACGACGCAACTACGGCGTGAGAGAAGCATATACACACCGCGTAGCGGGAGGAACTATGCTCCTAAGCCTGGATGATCTTCGCGAACTAGGCGGTTGGCCTTCCGTGCCGAGGGCCGTCGACACTGCACTGATCTCAAGAATTCTCGAACATGGAGGAAATATATACCAGCCTCATGACATCGGGTACGTCTATGTTCGCTCCGCTGACGGGGGGCACACATGGACGACGAACGCTGCAACATTTTTACGTAACGCCAGTGAGCAGTGGGTCGGGTTATACATGCACGAAGAGTTAGGGACGCACAAATGACTGTCGACATGGCACTGCCGGATCAATCCCATGAGGACACCACAATTCTCTTGATCTGCAAGAGTTCACAGATAGATATCCTCATAGAATGGTTGCATCATAAGAAAGCTCTTGAAGCTCTGCGGGAAATGCCGGTAAAGATTATCACCGAAGCTGACGACGCCGACATGATCCGACAGCAGCTGCCGAAAGGCGATAATATTTCTCTATGCGAGATGCCTGCGGATGAGACTCGTGCGAAAAGAATTTTGGCACAGGCTTACGCTCGAGTCTATGAGTCATTAGTTACGCCTTACTTCATTATTCAGCGCCTATCAAAGAAAAGGCGGGATCAGCCCGAGGCGCTCCTGAACCGACTGATAGCCACTAAATTTCCACTCCCCGATATCAACGACTCGGTAGCCCCCATTCTCCTTCCCACAACTCAAATGAATAGAACCGCTGCGAGAGCCTACGTGAATTATGCACGCTCGCAGAAACCGGAATTGCCTGTTCATTGGGTGCAATACCTCGGCTACATTAGCTTTCTTACGACGTCTGGCACCATCGAAGCAACTGATCCCGTGAAGGAAACCCGAACCGTACGAGTTCATCTCCGCCTTTACAACGGACGCTTTAACAACACTGATTACCCTGAATGGTCATACGACCTTGTCCTAGTAGGAAAAAACCGAACTATAATCTGCCGCGTCCCCTTAAATCCAAAAATGTGGATCGACAGCAACGGGGAGACACGCTGGGAAGGATACGAAGGTGAAGTGCCGCTTGACGATATTCCCAACGGTGATTTTGAATTTGCGCTGACACCAAATAGCTCATATCTCGAAGGCAGAACGCCTCTGAAGAGTCTGCGACCGAGACCTGGGGCAACTACCCCTGCGAGAACAGTGCCCAGTGTTGGTCCGACCGGAAAAACAGGCATCCATCGTTATCTGGTACACACGACCGGACAGGCGAACTCCACCTGGCTATCGAAACAAACAGGAGACGCCGAAACAACTCATAAAATATGGCGCAAGCGGCTTTTCAAAAAAGACATGCGTGCGGTCATTCGTCGAGACGGTGGTCTAACAATCACTATCGCGCTGATTATCTACCGTTTGACAAAGCCATTTTTTAGAAATCGCGAAGTATGGATCATTGGCGAGCGAGCCGATACCGCGCAAGATAATGGCATGCATCTTTTTACACACATGCGGGCTACCGAGCCCCACCGAGAAGTATATTACGTCTTAGATCGCGACAGTTCCCATTTTTCGCAAATGAAAGAGCTTGGCAACGTGATCCGCCACTCGTCGTTTCGCCATAAGCTACTCACATTGCATGCCTCCGTTCTTGCTAACGCTTACTCGTTAGCTCACATGGTACCGTCACAATGGCGGGCCAGAAGGTATTTTCTCCATCTGTCGTGGCGAACGAAAGCGTTACGCGTCTATCTCAAGCACGGAATTAACACAGGCGTTAACGCACTACAGCGCGGCACGAACGGCTATGACCTCTATATCACCGCTAGTAGTAAAGAGACCGCAGCTGTACTCGAAAGCTCCGGATACAACGATGAGGTTGCTGAGACCGGGCTTGCGCGTTACGACAACCTCGCTGTGCCTCATCCAAAAGAAAAAACAATTCTTTTCATGCCGACATGGCGTCGCTACCTTGTTCCGAAGTTATTTGGTAATGGCGAGGCCACACACGCTGAACTTGCTGGCTCTCAATACGAAAAGGGCCTTTTAGAATTCCTGGAAAGCCCGCGCCTTCAGGGGATTCTCGAGTCCAATGGCTATCGCCTAAGATTTTTGCCCCATTATAACGCGAAAGCTCATTTCTTAAGCCTATCATTCGCCAATCCCTATATCGAAGTCCTCGATGATAAAGATATTGATTTTCAAACGGAGATCAAGAGCTGCTCAATATTCGTCACCGATTATTCATCGGTTCATTTCGATGTCGCATACATCGGCACCCCGCTGATCTACTATCAATTCGATGCGGCCGAGTTCATGAGCAAACACGCCTCTCAATCATGGTTCAGTTTCGAGACGGATGGGTTCGGCGAGGTGTGCTATACGTTAACCGATATATATAGTGAATTAGAGCGCCTGATAGCCACAGGTACTTCACGCTCAAAAAAATACGAGATGAGAGTAAAGGATCTCTTTCGATTCACGGATACACAAAACTGCTCACGCATAGCGAGATCAATAGAAGACAAGCTAGCTAAAATGAGCGATTAGCCAGCAGTATCGCCGAATGTAACCTCTAAGTGTCCAGCCTCATGCAGCTCTCCTAGAATACGCCCGAGCGCACGATCAAATACTTTACCCATTCTTATATCCCAGTTCGTCAATAAAAGCGGTGTGTGTCCCGGATTCTGGGTGATCTCGCCGAAAACTGGCCCCTCTGCCGTTGAGAAAAAGTCTATTCGAACAAACGGACGCCGAATAGAACTAGATATTGTCGCGGCGGCTTCAAGAATGTACTCAAGATCAGTCAAATCAGCTAGGTCACGACCTTGAGGCATGAATGGCCGCGCTTGGGACTTCACTTCTGAGCCATCAGGCAGATAGAATCGGGCACGGGGCTTCGATTCGGGGTTGCGAGAGCCATCATCCGCACGTGTTTCAAGGAAGCCGACTTCACCGTAAAAGCAGAATACTTTTACATCATCAGGCAACTTGTTTGGGTCGCCGTCAGGCCGCGAAAGAAATTCTTCCGCAAAGTAGACGGCACCGGGTCGCTGTTTCGCGTGCAGTTTATCTATAACATCGGTTTTAGTTATTTGCTTTCCGGTGATGAAATCATGATAATGTTCTCCACGCCGTTCAAGCGGAAACACTGAAATCCCGCCACCCCCATGGCTACTTTTGATTACGCATCGCGTAGGGAGTGAATCCCAAGGAATGTCCCCGATCGTGTCCCATGAGCCAAATATATGGGGCACCCGGACGCCATGAGATTTCGCGAATTCCCTCGCGGCTGGCTTGGGGTATAGCTCTAGGATCGGTTCGATAATTCCCTCTCGCTTATATGTACTGAGGTTCAGACGTTTAATGAAGCGCGCCGCTTCAACGAACGTGGGCCGTCCATGATCTTCTCCTTTAGAAGATGGATCATTAGCAGCGCGTAAATGAGGGGGCAGGGACTCCCTAGTGAGGACCTCTACCTGCTTTGATAGTTTCTTGTGTACGCGGGTTAACGTCTTTTTCCGTTGCTGCGCTTCACGGATCGCTTCAAGACCGGCATCCTTTTCGCTGTTTTGTTGCACCGTTACCCCTACTCTTTCGGTAGCGTATTCGTACGCGAGTTTGACAACTTTCCCCAGATATTGTTTAACGCTCCATCAACATACGCCGGAAAAATAGTCTTAGCGTATCCAACTTGAAATATCTGTCCCAGTCGCGCATTCCATTCATCTGACAGAATCGGAATATCACGAGGCTCCGGGTTTATGCGAACTAAAATTAATTCTTGCCTACGATACTTCCAAATCACGGTTACGTAGGGCCGCGGTACATTCAATGAGATCGTGTTGGCATCCACGGTTAAGTGCTGGAGTAGTTCTACAGAAATACCAATTGGCGGGCTTTGTATGTCTCCATTGACTGATATTGGGCTGAAATCTGTTAACGCATCGAAATATAGTGATCTTTTTCCGGTTTGTAACTCGATCAGAGCAGATTGGCCTTTGAAACTGTGAAGTATGACCGACTCAATGTCGTCTCGAGAACCGGACAACTGCCTTGCAGTTGGAACTCCATGCGACTGCAAAAAGCGGCTGAAATATTCTTCGTCTTCAGAAAGTTTCCGCACGTAAGTACCGATACCGCACGGGGCGGCTGCATTCAGTGCTCGTTCAAAGAGCCGCTGGCCGATGTACAAAGAGGGCTCACCCTGCAGTTTCTCGATCTTGTCACGGGAGATTTTTTTTCGGCCTGCATTATGTGCGATTACTTCTTGAAGTTTCTTGCGCTCGAGTTTTAGCTTTTCGACACGGCGCTCTAGATCACTGACGTCTAGGTGTATCCGTTCGGACCCGAGACGATTATCGAGGCGTTCTGGCTGATTCATAGCCGCTCCGTTTCAACCTTTGGCGGGACGCCACAAGACACGAATAGTCCACTTATAGTAACAGCATGAAACCGTTACAAGTGCACATGGCGAGTGCCGACTTATATAAAGTCTTGGCTTTGTTTGCGAGCTTCACCGGCAGCATCTGCTGCCCCATCAAGCTAGCGTAAGAAGTTCGGTGCGCGACCTGAGAGGCATGGCTACGAGGGTGCAAGTATTACTTGGCATATCATGTAAATATCTAAAACTGGAACGCATTGATTAATATTGAATCGGCATCAAACTGACCTAACGACGCGAACATGGTAATTAAAATTTATACGTCGTCAGCCTGACCAGCTTGCCGTATTTTTTTTACGGCAGGAACTAATTCTCGTTCTAGAGCAGGCCTCAATGATCGAATATATGTATCTGTTAGGTGGGAAGCTTGACGATAGACCAGCACGTTACCCACAACTGGAGCGCATACCTCCGTTGGACACACGTACTTGTTCAGGTCAATCATAGTGCCATCCACAGCCTCACTAGCGAGAGTGAGCACGCGTTTACCACTTGCTTTTTCTCCGTCGGACCGCATGAAAGTGCAAGCGGCCAGGTTAGGAAAATTATCCGCAACACATTCGTAAATGTTTTCTCCCGGCGATGGGTTGTCCATAATCGTAATCAAGCCGATTCCTGCATCGGTAATAATCTCCCGCGCATCTATCATTCCATTGACCATTACGTCGCCAGACGTCTCCGTAGACTCACCGGGGCTTATTAAAGCCTCGCGCGCTCGGCTCGATGTAATAACTACGTCGGGAGCTATTTCATCTATTTCGTTCAGGACATTCTTATTCCAGTCGGCGCAACTGGTGTAAGGATTGCCCTTGTTACTTTGTACGGCTGTGCCAAACGCGCAAGCCGACTTGGTGAACGCGAACATATGCCAGCCATGCTTCTTTGCAATAGTATCCAGGGCCGGTTCCCATTGTTCGATCTTGGAGTCACCGACCACGACGATCTTAACCGCTCCAGTTGTGTCTCCCCACTCACATCGAATTGGGTTTGCCTCGAGCTGATCGGCATGGCATCCATTTGAATATGCTGGAGGAACATCGGCTGTTGCATCGACAGCGCTGGGGACGAACCAGTCAATATTTTGAAGGTCTTCTACTGGATCAAAATCTTCGCCCTTTTCATTGAATATTGCCGCTCCCAGAGCTTCAGACTGCGAGCCGCCGTCGCCGCTCGGTCCAGTGCCATTGGTATTGGGGACAGCAACGATGAGGCCTAAGCCAGCAATAACACCAATCAATGAGAAGTTAGCGCCTAACGACAATGCCAAGCGGTTCGACTTGGCAATGGGCGGCGCGAAGCGGAAGGGGTTCTCAACCAGTTTGTGCCCCACATAAGCGGGAATGAATGCCAGGGCCGTGATCAAAAGCCCCTTCTTCGCGCCAAGCTCGCCCCAGTATGCGGTTGCAGCGACTAATAGCGGCCAATGCCACAGATAAAGGGAATACGACAATCCACCAACCCACACGGCTGGCCGCCAACTCAAAAGAAGGCCCGGGCCATACTTTGTCGCGGTAAAGCCAGCGATGATGACCGCTGCCGTTCCGAGCGTGGGCAAAAGCGCCGCATAACCTGGCCAGGCAGTCTCGGCCGTGATCACGAATCCGCTTAAGACAACGGCACCGAGGCCCAGCCATCCGAATATGGTCGAAAATTTCGGGGAAAACTTCTTCCACAACGGAACACCGATCGCAACGAACGATCCAATGCCCATCTCCCAAAGTCGGGTCGTTGTCACGAAGAACGCACGCTCCGGGTTCGCGTCGGTCAAGTACAGCGACCACACGAATGACGGCACGATTAGGAAGAAGATACCGATGCCGAGCACCACGCGAGTTCGGGCGGCGGCATGACGACGCAGCCACCACGCCAAGAAAACAATTAATAGGGGCCAAACAATGTAGAACTGCTCTTCAACAGCCAAAGACCAAAAATGCTGAACCGGAGAAACACCGACGTCCTCGGCCAAATAGTCAACTGATCGCCCCGCGAGGACCCAGTTCACCACATACAAAGCCGAACCAATGATGTCCCAGCCAAACGTTTTCCACTCCACCACGGAAACTGTGAGCCACGTCAAAACTGATGTAACCGCCAGAACAAGGCCAGCAGCAGGCAACAGACGTTTCGCGCGCCGCGCATAAAAGCGCGCCAACGATACTCGCCCATCTCGTTGCACCTCGCGAACGAGCAGACCCGTAATCAAAAATCCTGAGATTACGAAGAAGACGTCAACGCCGACAAATCCTCCCGGAACAAACCTGACACCCGCGTGGAATACAAGCACCAGTCCGATAGCAACGGCCCGCAGACCCTCAATGTCGGGACGGAAAGCTTTCCGCTGAGACGCCACAGTAGAGGAAAGAGAAATAGCGGACATGCGCAGAGATTTCCTTATGGGAAGCTAGGCAAAGGCAATAAGACTCGCCCGGTGATTCTATACGATGTCGACGGGTCACCGTACCGCTTCTGTGAGGACCACTATTGACATATTCGATTTCGGCTACCGAGCCGGGTCTACGTGTTTGCCATGCAGTACATGTGGTTCGCTGGACCTATGAGTTATCAGGATCCAGAGGTCATCCGCCGTCTTCTCACCGAAACGAAGCGCTGGGCAATCGTCGGGTTGTCATCAAACCGTGAGCGTGCCGCTCATACGATCTCAGCGTTTCTCCAGCGGGTGTTGGACAAGGAAATTGTCCCCGTTCACCCTAAATCCGAGGTTGTTCATGGCGAAACCGGTTACGCAACGCTGGCTGAAGTACCGGGCAGCATTGATGTTGTAGACATCTTCTTGCGCCCTGACCTGGCTGACGCAATGGTCGACGAAGCTATTGCGGTCGGAGCCAAAGCGGTATGGCTGCCACTTGACGTGGTGTGCGAACCTGCAGCAGAGCGCGCCGAAACGGCTGGCCTTGACGTTGTCATGAACGCCTGTCCAGCAATCGAGGCGCCTAAACTCGGGTTGTCTTGATCCATCCCGCTCGCTTAGCCTCCTTCCGCAGAGAGTTCTTAAGTCCAAAGACCTCGAGCCTCATCGAGCACCGACCGTCTATGTCTACGTCTACTTTGTCAATTCTTGGTCAAGCGCATAAAAGATTTCTGGCTCTGGCAGCGGAGCGAAGGAAAGCGCAAAAGCTTCGGTCAAGTGGTGGGTGCTCCATCACGACAGCATGATGACCGGTCAAGTCGTCGCCGAACTCAACGGTGATTCTCCCGCTCTGCAGCGCCTGGACACGTTTTAGGAGTTCCCGCTGGCGTTCCCACTCATATGGGGCTCGACATCGAAATCAAGCCCCGACCTAGCCGGAAGCCGTGAAACCACAACCGACGGTAGACCTCATGACTGAGGCACTAAAAGCCCAAGTGCCCAATAATCCCATTTTCCCGTCATTCGACACCGGTTCGCTGCGCAACGTGCGCGCTCGCCTCCCCCCAAGCTGCGATCGGGTTCGTAACCTGGGCGCGCTATCCTCTCGAATTCGCAGTCATAGCGGCCGCTGTAATGAACGCCGACGCGGTGTGCGTCCACGTCTCCAGTCTGGGTACACCTAATTCTTCTGACATGAAGCGCCAAGAGATTGCTCGCTCCCTTAATACCTGCCAGGAAAACAACCTAGATGTCATGGTTTGGGGAGCCAAACCAGACGATGTTCCCCGCCTCCTCGATCAAGGAGTCGACGCCCTGACTGTCGACCACGTCCGCGAAACCCGCCGCCTCATCGACACGCACCCCCCTGCCAGGTGAGCGAATGGCGAAACAATTAGCCCCGCCGTCCAAAATCATCTCCCTACCGCACGCCGGCGCCCTTCATTTGCGGCTTCTTCCCGCCCAGCCACGCGCGCATACGCGGCCCCAGCGGCTTTTCCACAAACTGATAAATCGCAATAGCCAGCGCGAACGATACAGCGATAGCCAGCGTCACCGCCAGGATCGGCGCCATCTGATTGCGGACGAGCGAGATGAACCACCATC
>Ga0209487_1001301_pt1 | contig 21307 bp, 18 predicted proteins | sample Poulit2012_FD_187524 | JGI IMG/M metagenome (GOLD analysis project Ga0209487, IMG submission 187524) | Agricultural soil microbial communities from Georgia to study Nitrogen management - Poultry litter 2012 (SPAdes) (version 2) | ecosystem: Environmental > Terrestrial > Soil > Agricultural land...
AAAAATGCTAAGTGAAATAGAAAGAGGCGAAAGTCTGTTAATCCTTTCCAGAATGGACTATTTATATTAAAATAGGAGACAGTAAAATGTAACTACTTTAATGCCATAGGTGGACAAGGAGATTTGACCATATGTATCTTGCTGATATGAGTATGAATAACTGGAAAGATTTTGAGTATGAACAATTAGAAGCATTCATTATGGAATTATTAAATGATTATGAGAAATTAGGACCACTGCCAGGCATATTATTACCTTTTATCGAAGCTTTTTTACCGTTTTTACCCTTATTTGTGTTTGTATTTGCTAATGCAGCTGCATATGGGCTTTTGAAAGGGTTTCTTTTATCTTGGGCTGGTTCAAGCTTAGGGTCGATTATTGTCTTTTTAATTATTAGAAAACTTGGGGATCGCAAAGTTTTTAGGAAAATTCGTGGTAATAAACAAGTAACAAAAGTGACGACATGGTTAACACGGCATGGGTTTGGTCCGCTGTTTTTATTATTATGTTTCCCGTTTTCGCCTTCATCTGTTATTAATGTGGTTGCAGGGCTGTCGAAAATTAGTACACAACAATTCGTGCTTGCGGTACTGTTAGGGAAATCAGTCATGATCTTCTCGATTGCTTATATTGGCTCAAGCATCTTTGAGTTTGCCCAGAATCCGGTTCGAACGATTGTCGTGGGTGTTTGTATCGTATTGTTTTGGATCATTGGGAAGTATGTAGAAAAGCGATTGCAAAAGAAGGCAGAATTAAGAGCCGTACGTGAACAAGATGCCGATGAATAAAAGTGTCCTGTTCAATCTTACTTATAAAAACTACTTTAAGGCCTCTATCTTTGGTAATATTAAGATAGAGTCTTTTTATGTTAATGAATTTCATAATCCCTATTTATAGCTATATCACTCCAATGGCGAAGTGGCATAGCTGTTTAGGGTAATTATGAAATTCATTCATGTACAGTGAAATTCATTAGAATAGAAGGGGAATATAAATGGGACTTCGATTTTTGTTAGGGAGAGCTGGTTCAGGCAAGAGTGGCCGTTCATTAGATGAAATCAAGGCCATGTTAGTAGAAGAACCAAGAGGGCCGGCTATCTTTTATATCGTTCCAGATCAGATGACATTTCAACAAGAGTATGCCTTATTTAATGATGAGGATGTCCAGGGAAGTATCCGGGCACAAGTTGTTAGTTTTTCAAGGCTTGCTTGGCGCGTTCTCCAAGAAACAGGAGGCGGAACAAAACAATTTATTAGTTCCGTTGGGATTCAAATGTTGCTGCGCAAGATCATTGAAGAGAAAGATACAGGCTGGCAAGTATTTCAAAAGGCAATGAAGAAACAGGGCTTTTTAGATAATCTTGAAAATATGATTACTGAATTTAAACGGTATCAAATTACACCGGAAATGTTGCAATTGCAAATGAAGGAGCTGGGGGAGTCTGCCCATCTGGATCCGGGTGAAAAGTCGTTAACAAGTAAGTTGGATGATTTATCCTATGTGTATGAAAAGTTAGTTATTGCGCTTCATGATAAATATGTGGATGCTGAAGATCAATTGCAATTACTCGCAGATAAAATTAGCGAGACGACATTGTTGGAAGATGCTGAAATCTATTTCGATGGGTTTCATCGATTTACACCACAAGAGTTGCATGTTATTGATGTATTAATGAAGAAGTGTAAACGAGTTACCGTTGCTTTAAATATGAATAAGCCACATGAAGAAGATGTATCAGAGTTGGATTTATTTTATCAAACAACGGAAACATATGAAACGTTAAAAGAAATGGCGCAAGAAAGTCAGATTAAAATAGAAGAAGATGTTGTGATGGATCAAGCGAATGGCCGTTTTAAGGAGCGACCTTATTTCGATCATTTGGAACGTTATTTTGATGTGCGTCCAGCACCGGAATTTACGGATGAGGCTCCACTCCAAATCGTTGAGGCTGTTCATCCACGGGCAGAAGTTGAAGGGGTTGCCCAAGAAGTGCTTCGGCTCGCACGGGAAGAAGGGTATCGTTTCCGTGATATGGCTATTTTCATTCGAGAAACAGATGAATACCACGATTTAATTGCGACTATTTTTGAAGATTATGATATTCCCGTTTTTATTGATGAAAGAAGAACGATGCTCAATCATTCACTCATTGAACTGTTACGCTCACTATTTGATATTGTCGAAAGTAATTGGCGGTATGATGCTGTCTTCCGTTTGCTGAAAACAGGGTTTATTCCAGCAACTGATCAGGAATACCCGTTGACACATGACGCGATTGATGAGCTTGAAAACTATGTGTTGGAATACGGAATTCGCTCGCGTGAAAGATGGTTCGGAACGGAAGAATGGAAGTTTCAGCGGTTCCGTGGCTTTGAAGAGGCTGTACAAACAGATGCGGAAATAGAAACACAGCGAAGGATCAATCGCTATCGTGCCCAAGTGAAACAAGCCTTACAGCCATTTGATGAGCAAATTAGGCAAGACGCGACGATTCATGACTTGTGTAAAACGACCTACGTATTATTAGAAGAACTTGAGATTCCTGTACAGCTTGAGCAGATGCGTGAGCAATATGATGAGCAAGGGGAAAATGAAAAAGGACGCGAGCAAGAACAAGTATGGGATGCTGTTGTTCAATTATTTGATGAAATGGTTGAAATGGCAGGGGAAGAGACCATTTCGCTCGCAACATTCCGGGTAACCCTTGAGGCAGGTTTTGAGTCCCTAAAATATGCTCATGTTCCACCAAGTATTGACCATGTCATTGTCGGTACGATTGACAGATCGAGGATCAGTGGGATGAAGTGTTCTTTCCTACTCGGTGTGAATGAGGGAGTCTGGCCAATGAATCCGCCCGTTGAGGGGATCATTAATGAACAAGAACGGGGAATATTAGCGGTTCACGGTTTACAATTAGCAGAGAGTAATCGTCGTAAACTTTTAGATGATTGGTTTTATATGTATATTGCCTTTACATCTGCGCAAGATTATCTCTGGGTCAGTTATTTGCTTGCAGATGAATCGGGGAAAGCCAAAATGCCTTCGCAGCTTATTAAACGGCTGAAGGATATGTTCCCCGCTTCGAGTACACCGGTTTTATTACAAGATCCAGATGATCTATTTGAAGCGGATCGATTTATTACGACACCATTTAAAACACGATCTGCCTTAACAGCACAATTAGCACGCTATCAAAATGGTTATCCAATTCAGCCAATCTGGCATCATGTGCTGGACTGGTATATTAGGAATCATTCCAAATATGAGGCAACATATATCGTTTTACAAAGTTTGTATTATCAAAACACGCCGGTTAATTTATCGAAGGAAACCGTCGAAAAGCTTTATCCGAAAAAGATTGATATGAGTGTATCGAGATTAGAAACCTATTATCGGTCTTCTTATCAACATTTTGCTCAATATACATTAGGTTTAAAAGAGCGAAAGACATATAAACTAGAGGCACCCGATATTGGGCTGTTATTTCATGAGGCATTAAAGAAGATAACAGAATGGATCCAGGAAGAAGGGAAGGAACTTGCCAGTTTAAACAAGGTTGATGCGAATAAATACGCGAATAAAGCTGTTTCTAAATTAGGCGGTATTTTACAACATCAAATCTTACGCAGTTCAAATCGAAATCAATACATTCAAACGAAACTTCAAGAGGTGATCGCACGGACGGTCTTTATTTTAAGCGAACAAGCGAAACAGAGTGAGTTTGTGCCGATCGGTTTAGAACTTGGTTTCGGTAAAGATCAAACACTCCCACCAATTACCATTCCATTACCAAACGGATTTGAACTTAGTTTGCGGGGGCAAATTGATCGGGTTGATCGAGCTGATCATCATGAAGAACTTCTCTTAAGAATTATTGATTATAAATCAGGTGCAACAGGTTTAGATCTTGTTGAAGTGTATTATGGATTGGCTTTACAAATGCTTACCTATTTGAATGTTGTATTGGCTCATTCTGAACAATGGTTAGGGATCAAGGCGACACCGGCTGGGATCTTATATTTTCATGTTCACAATCCGATGATCTCAACGAATGAACAGATGCAGGCAGAGGATATTAGTGATGAAATTCTAAAGAAATATAAGATGCAAGGGCTCGTACTTTCGAATGAAGAGGTCGTCAACATGATGGATACATCACTCGAAGTTGGCTCCAGTCCGATAATTCCGGTCGGTATGAAGAAGAACGGGGGATTTAATGCCTACTCGAAGGTGGCCGATGAAGAGACATTTCAGATTCTGCAATCCCATATTAAAAAGTTAATTATTCAAGCAGGTGTTGATATTACGAGTGGTAGAGTTGACTTAAATCCGTTTCAATACAAAACAAAAACGGGTAATCAATGGGACCCTTATTTATCTGTCTCACAGTTCGATCCGAGCTTAAAGGAAAATAAATACAGAATGCTTCGAAATATGACGGATGAAGAAGTATTGCAGAAAATGAAACAAGAGGAGGGGAAGTAGTGGTCAACTGGACAGCAGAACAAGAAACGGCGATTTATACAGAGGGAACGGACGTGCTCGTGTCCGCTGCAGCAGGTTCGGGAAAGACAGCGGTGCTTGTGGAGCGGATTATCCAAAAAATCTTGACGAAAGAAAATCCAATTGATATTGATGAATTACTTGTTGTTACATTTACAAATGCTGCTGCACAAGAGATGCGTAATCGGGTTGGTTTAGCGCTCGAAATGGCATTGGAGGAAGATCCAACTTCCGTTCATTTGAAGAAACAATTGTCTTTGCTACAGCGGGCATCGATTTCTACACTTCACGCATTTTGTATGAATGTCGTTAGACAATATGCGTATCTACTAGATATTGATCCCGGTTTCCGGATTGCAAATGATATGGAAGCCGATTTAATGAAACAAGATGTGATCGATGAATTATTTGAAGAATGGTATAGCAAAGAGGGAGAAGAACTTGAACAGTTTTATGCAGTAATCGATCGGTTTTCAAATGATCGAAGTGATGTTGCGGTTGAGGATTTAATTTTATCATTATATACATTTTCCATTCAGAACCCTTGGCCAGAAAAATGGCTCGATCAATTAGCAGAAACCTATGATGTGCAAGAGAATCTAGAGGTAGAAGTTCCTGCATGGCTTACGGTCATTAAAGATGAAGTAAATCGTCAGTTTAAGGCGATTGAAGAGGAATTGAAGCGTGCAGAAGACATTGCCAATGAGCCAGATGGACCTTATCACTATTTAGAGGCAATTGAGTCGGATAAAATAAATGTTGAAGAGGCTTTAGCACGTATCCATTCATGGGATGATTTACATGCTTATATGGTGACGAGTAAGTTTGCGACTCTTTCAAGAAAAAGAGTCGACTGTGATGCAGATAAAAGAAAGAAGTTCCAAGCGGTGCGGAACAAATACCGTAAACGTTGGAATGATATGAAGAGTAATTTATTTAGTCGGGATTTATCCAGTCATGTCGATGATATGCGGGAACTCGCCCCCATTATTAGACAGCTAGCAGTATTGGTGAAGCAGTTTAAAACAATGTTTACGGAACAAAAACGTGAGAAAGCGATCGTTGATTTTTCCGATTTAGAACATTATTGTTTAGCATTATTAGTTGATGATTCATCAACCTATGAACAGATGAATCCATCTTCTGTGGCCACTGAATATAAAAAACAATTCAGTGAGTTGTTAGTGGATGAATATCAAGATACAAATCTGGTACAGGAAACGATTATCACCTTATTAAGTGATCAAATTGGTGCCGGAAATATGTTTATGGTCGGTGATGTGAAACAAAGTATTTATGGTTTCCGTCATGCGGAACCATCGCTGTTTATTGAGAAACACAAACAATTTTCAGATGTTTCGCATCCTGCTCAACGAATTGATTTAGCGCGTAATTTCCGAAGCCGTAAACAAGTTCTCATCGGGGCGAATTATATATTTAGACAAATTCTTGATGAAGAACTAGGGGAGATTGATTATGAACAAGAGGCAGAGTTAATCTATGCGAATAAAATGTATGATACGATGCCAATGCCAACGCCAAATCCTGAACTCATTATTATTGATAGGGAAGCGAATGACGAACCAAACCAAGCTTCCGAAGACGATGAGGACTATCAAGATTTAGAAAAGGCGCAATTGGAAGCGAGAGTCTATGCGGATAAAATTAAATCATGGATTGGACAAGAGGGGGATGCCCCACTCCAAATCGTTGATAAAAATGTGCAAGCCCAGCGGGATATCCAGTACCGTGATATTGTAATTTTACTTCGCTCCATGACATGGGCACCGACCATTGTTGATGAATTAAAGAAGCAGGGAATCCCCGTCTATGCTGAACTATCAACAGGATATTTTGAAGCGATTGAAATAAAGATAATCCTTAGTCTGTTGAAAGTGATTGATAATCCGCGCCAAGATATTCCATTAGCTTCAGTGCTTAGATCACCTGTTGTTGGCTTGGATGAAGAAGACTTGGCCGTTATTCGCTTAGCTAATCAGGGCGGCTCTTATTACGAAGCGTTACTGCGTTATCGTCAACTCCACACCGATGACACGGCAACAAAAATAACGCACTTTTTAGAAAAGTTAACAGATTTTCGCTTAGCAGCTAGACAAGGTGCTTTATCGGAGTTAATCTGGCAAATCTACCGTGAAACAGGGTATTATGATTTTGTTGGTGGTATGCCGGGGGGAAGACAACGCCAAGCAAATTTGCGGGCTTTATATGATCGGGCAAGAGGATATGAAACAACCTCCTTTCGAGGGCTATTCCGCTTTCTGAGATTCATTGAACGGATGGAAGAGCGCGGGGATGATCTTGGGGCAGCACGGGCTTTAAGTGAACAAGAAGATGTTGTCCGGATTATGACGATTCATAAAAGTAAAGGGCTAGAATTTCCGGTTGTTATTATAGGCGGGATGGATCGCCAGTTTAATATGCAAGATTTAAACAGAAAGTACTTGCTAGATAAAGATCTTGGCTTTGCAACAAAGTTTATTGATCCGGTGAAACGAATTACGTATCCGACTTTATATTTCAATGCGATCAGACAAGAGAAGTTACGTGAGCAATTAGCGGAGGAAATCCGTGTGTTATATGTTGCGCTTACACGAGCAAAGGAAAAGTTAGTGATGGTTGGGAATGTGAACTCATTCGCTAAGAAACAAGAGAAATGGCAACCGATCTTAGACTATAAGGAGTGGGTATTGCCGGTACAGTATCGTGTTGACGCTTTAACTTATCTGGATTGGGTTGGCCCAGCATTAATTCGTCATCATGAAAACACTCTATTACAGGGAGATGAGAGTACCGCAAAAGATGTGCCACAAGATATTCAACAAGATCCATCGACATGGACAGTCTCTGTGATTCATGGAAGTGAGCTAGCGAATCGGGGGGAAGTTGCTGAAGGAGAAACTGATGAACAATTGGAAAATCATATTGTCGATTGGCAACCTCTTTTATTAGCAGATCAAGCTACAACCGATGAAGTAGAAAGTCGTTTAACATATCGCTATGCTTATGAAGAAGCAGCAAAATCAAGGGCAAAGCAATCGGTGACTGAAATTAAGCGCCAACGTGAATTGAAAGATGAATACAGTGGGAATCAACTTGTCGAAACATTTCAAGCACCAATTATAAAGCGTCCAAGTTTCATGCAGAAGGAACAACTGATCTCCGCTGCTGAGAGGGGTACCGTCATTCATACGATGATGCAACACTTACCCTTAACCAAATGTTTAAAGCGAGTTGATATTGAGGAGTATATTGAATCATTTATAGAGCGTGAAATCCTGACGACGGAAGAAGCTGAAGTGATTGATATTGGAACGATCGAGGCATTTTATGAAACGGAGATTGCTCAGATGATGATCAACGCTGAAACGGTCTATCGAGAAGTACCTTTTAGTCTCTCGTTATCAGCGAATGAGGTGTATGCATCCTGGACAAGTGACACAGATGAGAAAGTCTTGATTCAAGGTGTGATCGATTGTCTCATCCCTGTAGAGGATGGTTGGATTATACTTGATTATAAAACAGATGCGATTCCTGATGATGTAACAGAAGAGGTTAAGGGACGCCTTCGTAATCGTTATCAAACACAAATGGAACTTTATCGTCATGCGATTGAGACGATTTGGAAACAACCTGTTCAAGCAACTTACTTATATTTCTTTGCTAAACAGCTCGTATTACATGTACCTGACAATAAACAGTAACAATTTAGACATCATTTAGACACGAATAAGATTAAGATCAAGCCATTTTTCACGATTTGGCTTGGTCTTTTTTTTGTTATTATCGGGCTGTTCATCGTGTAAGCAAGCGAGTAATTAGGTGTTAAGCCTATTATGATCGTGTTTATATAGGCATGGAATATAAATGCAAGTTGATCAGGGAGACGTGAAATAGCAATCGGTGATACATAAAAAGGTATTCACATGATGTGTGATGTTTATCACTCCTTTACCATCATGAAATAAGTAAACTAAATGTAGTACTAAATGAGGAGGCATACACATGGAACCTACAAAAGTTAAGAAGATGGAAAGGGAAGCAATTGAAGTGGGTGACGAAGATGTAAATTCACTAAAAGGTACGTTGTTTGCAAGCGTTGTTTTTGTTGGCGGCGGGATCATCTTTTTTATTGTATTACTATTCGTTATATATATGACTCGATTATAAGGAGGAATGGAAAATGAAAATGCACCGTTTTGAGGAAATCTGGCTGGTGTTCGCTGTAGTAGTAATCGTTATTTCAATGGTTGTTACGGGTTATCAGACATTTGCTCTCGATATGGGACCACCAAGTAGTAAGGAAATAATTGATCCAGAAAAAGTAGATGAAACAGCACCATTCGATGAACCAGGCGTATTTAAAACTGGCGACAACGAATACGAGGTTGTGATGACATTAGAAGCATTCTCATTCACACCGGGGGATATTGAAGTGCCAGTTGGCTCAACAGTAAACTTCATCATGACATCAAAGGATGTTGTTCATGGGTTTCAAGTCGCAGGAACAAACTTGAATGCGATGATCATGCCAGGCCACATTCAGGAAATATCACAAACATTTAATGAACCAGGTGAATATTTAGTGCTCTGTAATGAGTATTGTGGAACAGGTCACCAATTGATGAGTACAACAATTACGGTTAAATAAGGAAGGGGGAAATGGAAATGGAAACAGCAGCAAAACAAAATCGAGTGAAAAAAGCAAAGACAGTATTAGGTGTCAATCCAGATGATGCACGCCTTACCTTAACATATTTCTCTTTAGCATTTATCGCACTACTTATTGGTGGAGTTTTAGGATTACTCCAAGGGCTTGAACGGGCAGGGCTCCTTGAATTACCTGTTTGGCTTAATTATTATGAAGTGTTAACAGCACATGGATTCTTGCTAGTTCTTGTATTTACGGCATTGTTTTTAGTCGGTTACTTATATTCAGCGTTATCTCATACGCTTGGAGGGCTTATCCCTGCCGTTAGGAAAATGGGATGGATTGCATTTGGCATGATGGTCGTAGGTGTCATATTCGTTGTTACAACAGTCGTTATGGGTGAAGCAACGGTTTTATATACCTTTTATCCGCCTATGCAAGCATCACCATGGTTTTATATCGGGTTAGTATTTATTGTCTTAGGGGTTTGGCTAACTGCATTTGGAGCCTTTATAAATGTTGCCCATTGGCGGAAGAGACATCGGGGACAACATATCCCATTACTTTCATTCTTTGTAGTCGGTATATTCACGCTCTTATTCTTCGGAACAATTGGTGTAACGATTGAAGTGCTTACGCTTATTCCTTGGGCATTTGGTTGGAAGGAAACGGTAAATGTCATGTTAAGCCGTACGTTGTTCTGGAGCTTCGGTCATACATTAGTTAACGTTTGGTATTTAACGGCTGTATCCGCATGGTATGTCATTGTACCGAGAGTAATTGGCGGCAGGTTGTTTAGTGATACATTAACACGGGTCGTTGTTATCTTATTAGTTATCTTAAACATTCCAGGAGGGTTTCATCACCAAATCATTGATCCTGGATTTTCAGAAGGATTAAAATTCATGCACGTCTTTATGAGTCTATCAATTGGTTTCCCATCACTTATGACTGCATTTGCTATGTTCGCAGTCTTTGAGCGTACAGGAAGGAAAAAGGGTGGCAAAGGGTTATTAGGTTGGCTTAAGAAGTTACCATGGACTGATGTTCGATTCTTAGCACCAATGATTGCTATGATCGCCTTTATCCCAGCAGGTGCGGGTGGAATTGCCCAAACGAACAACCAACTAAACCAAGTTGTTCACAACACCTTATGGGTTACCGGTCACTTCCATCTTACTGTTGGAACTTCCGTTGTATTGACCTTCTTCGGGATCATGTATTGGTTAATTCCGTTTCTATCAAAACGTACATTAACACCTAGAATGAATAAACTAGGAATTATACAAACGATTATCTGGACAGTTGGTATGTTGTTCATGTCTGGAGCCATGCACACGGTAGGATTGTTTGGTTCACCACGGAGGACCTCTTATTCAACATATGGGGATAACGCTACAGCATTAGGTTGGGATCCTTATTTACTCTTACTGGCAGTTGGCGGTGTACTCCTTATGATCGGAGTCATTCTAATGGTCTACATCGTTTTCCATCTCATGTTCAGAGCGCCTAAAGGGGAAACAGAATTCCCGATTGCTGAACCGGAAGATGATGCTTCTCCAACACCAAAATGGACAGAACGTTGGGGTCTATGGGTAGTATTGATGTTAGTCGTTGTTTCGATGGGGTATGTTATCCCACTCACCGATTTAATTATGAATGCACCACCAGGATCACCACCTTTCCAAACATGGTAATGAATGAATAAACAAAAGAGATAGTCAGATGATTGTGGCTATCTCTTTCATAATTACTAAAATCAGCAACATTGATACGGGTGTGGCACTAAACCGGTATTATGAAATTTATTAAGAAAGCTAGGCAATACATTATGTTCAGAATGGATGTGATCACAATGTTCAAAAACAGACATCAAATCATAGCGATGACGATTGTTATCATATTTGGCATTGGGTTATTCTATATCGGTACAGACGGCTTTCAAGCATATACAGCGGAAACAGCACGGACGAATAAGTTGGTAGATGAGAAACCAAAATTTCCAGATGTGACCTTGGAAGATAGTAAAGAACGCGAATATTCATTTACAGAATTTGCTGGTCAATATGTCATGATTACTTTTATTTATACAGCATGTTCCGATGTTTGTCCGCAATTGGAAATGAATTTAGCAGATGTGTATAACTCCATTCCTGAGCAGTATATTGGCGAGGATATCGTCTTTCTTAGTATTAGCTTTGATCCAACACGTGATGATCCGCAAACATTAGAAAGATACCGTCAGTATTTTGGTAGTGATGGAGAGACATGGCGGATGGCAAGGATTAATGACCAAGAGGAGCTTGATGCGTTATTAAATGAATTCGAAGTGATTGTAATTCCAGATGGTGAAGGGGATTTTGCACATAATTCAGCGTTTTATTTAGTTGATCCAGATGGCTATCTTCAAGATGTTATGGATTTCACGGAAATAGAAGCAGCTTCTGAAAAGGTTAATTCCATCCTTGAACAAGAAGAGGGGGAATAAATAATGAAACAAGCAAAATATGGACTTATCCTCTATCTATTTTTAATGCTTCCTCCTGTCATCACATTATCAGAGTCGATTATGAGCATTCATATGCACGTGCAAATGCCGCTCCTTGCGATAGCCGGTATGTTGATGACACCATTATTACAGGATAAATTTCCCCAATTCTTTAAAAAGTGGAATGAAAATGGTGTTGTTGGGATGACAATTGTTCTGATTATTATTGTGTATTGGCTCATCCCCCGAACAATGGATGAGGCCCTGACACTTCCCTATGTAGAAGTATTTAAATTTATAAGTTGGCCGTTTTTAGTTGGCGTGCCATTACGTGATAGTTGGGGGAAATTGAACACATTTGGGCAAGGATTTATATTTATAAGCATTAGTATTATTTTTAGCGGTATGGCTTGGTTATATATTGCTTCACCAAATCAACTTTGCAATAATTATTTAATCATTGAACAACGTGCTCTCGGTTGGGGATTTTTACTGATTGCGGTATGTATCCTCATCTATTTTGTCCAATTGATCTGTATTGATCAGTCCCAATATGAATAAAGAGGTCACATCATCTTAAAAAATAAGCAAGAGGTAGTTCAGTTATGAACTTCCCCTTGCTTTGTTGTGTTTATTTGCAAAAGATGGGCAACCAATCCTTCATTCCTTTTGCAATACGGCCTTAATATGTCCTAACGCCCAGTCCAATTCCTCTTTACTGATCATTAATGGTGGAGCGAAACGGATTACGGTTTCATGCGTTTCTTTACAAAGCAAACCTTTTTCCTTAAGTTCTTCACAGTATGGGCGGGCAGCTTCAGTTAATTCAACACCGATAAACAAGCCTTTTCCACGTATTTCTTTAATTAGTGGATTATTAATTTTCTTCAATTCATCCATCATATACGTACCTAACTCCAAGGAGCGGTCAACGAGTTTCTCTTCCTCTAAGACGTCGAGTGCAGCAATGGAGACAGCACAGGCTAATGGATTTCCGCCGAATGTTGATCCATGTGAACCTGGATTAAATACACCAAGAATTTCCTTGTTTGCGACAATACATGAAATGGGGAATACACCACCACCTAGAGCTTTTCCAAGGATTAAAATATCTGGTGAAACATGTTCCCAGTCACAGGCAAACATTTTACCAGTACGGCCAAGTCCAACTTGAATTTCATCTGCCATATAGAGCACATTATTTTCTTGGCAAACATCATATGCTTCTTTTAGAAAACCTTCTGGAGGCATGACAATCCCGGCTTCACCTTGGATTGGCTCAAATAGAAAGCCAGCCGTATTTTCATTAATCGCTGCTTTCAACGCCTCGATATCACCATACGGAATCACTTTAATCCCCGGAAGCAATGGGCCAAATCCACGCTGATATTCCGTTTCTGACGATAAGGATACGGCAGTCATTGTCCGTCCATGAAAATTACCTTCACAAGCAATAATTTCCGCTTTATTTTCGGCAACGCCTTTAACATCGTATGCCCAGCGTCTAGCTGTTTTAATAGCCGTTTCGACTGCTTCAGCACCCGTATTCATTGGGAGTGCCATGTCTTTATTCGTGAGTTGACAAATTTTTTCATACCATGGTCCGAGTTGATCATTATGAAAAGCTCTTGATGTTAACGTCACAGCATCAGCCTGTTTTTTTAAGGCAGCAATAATTTTCGGATGGCAATGTCCTTGGTTCACTGCTGAATAAGCACTTAGCATATCCATATAGCGATTACCTTCAGGATCTTCTATCCAAACCCCTTTAGCATCTTGAATGACGACTGGAAGTGGGTGATAGTTTTTAGCGCCATATTCCTCTGTTTGTGCAATAATTTGTTCACTATTTTGTACCATGAAATCCCTCCAAAAACAAAAGTACGGTTCAAATTCAGTATAACAGTTTTGGATATCCTTTTCTTGTTAAACCAATAACTTATTTGCTTTCGCTTTGCATAGAAATGGAGCAACTAATAAGGCACGAGATGGGAGGGAGTGAAAAGAGATTATAAAATGCAGTGAAATAGAAGACATGAATAATGCGGAAAGTAGGTAACAAACTTAGCAGGGCACAATTTAGTCGCGTTGCAATCAACTTATAAACAAGCTCATGATAGCAGTTTGAGTCGTCTGACTCATAACAAACTAGATGGACAGCACATAAAATGATCATGAAAAAGTTTAGTGTTGGTGATGATAAGGGAATACATTGATAGGGCTTTCGGGACTTATTTAATAACATCCAAGATACTTGATCTAACCATGCGAAGGTATCATTGGTAGAATGCCCCAAAATCATGTATTCTATTGGGTATGGTGTAGACACCGAATATTTAGAGGAGGGTATTTAATATGGCGCATATGCATATTACTTCATGGGTACTTGCACTAGTATTGGTATTTCTAGTAACGATGTTTTATAAACAGGGAAATGAAAAGGTTGGAAAGATCCTTCATATGGTTTTACGTCTTGCTTATTTGTTTATTCTGTTTACAGGAGGAAGCTTATTAGGTGACTACTTCTCCAGTACGATTGGACATACAGGTGAATTGGTTATTAAAGTGATCGCTGGTATATGGGCGATTGCAGCTATGGAAATGGTCAGTGTTAAAACAAGGAAGAGAGACGAGACGACAAGCTGGTGGATTCAACTTGCTGTCGCTGCAATCATTGCAATCGCACTAGGATTTACTCGTTTACCATTAGGTATTTTACCATTATAGAAGAGTTCTAATTTGTTTTATAGATTCCCTTATAAGTAGACAGATTAAATAAATGAGATCTGACTACTTATAGGGGGATTTTTTGTATTGATTTTAATGAATTTCATTAAGTTACGGTGATTATGGAATTCAATAATTTATGTATTGTTTTCAACAAATACTCGTTTTTGTTGATTATTATTTTAAAAACTTAATAATGAGGAGAAGATACTTAAGACTAACTTGATGGAGGAAATTGCATGAAAAAAAGGTTATTATTACTTATTACTTTTCTTCTCTTTATTGCCAATCCAATCATGGCAGAAGAAAAGCCAGATATAAATGAAGAAATCATATATGATATTCTGGTAGACCGATTTAGCATCGGAAATCAGGCACTGAATGAACATGTTCGACCAGATGATCCACTCGCCTATCACGGTGGAGACATTGTAGGCATAACAAAGAAACTTGATCATATCGAAGAGCTTGGATTTACAACGATTATGTTGTCACCAATTATGGAGAATGTGGAGAACGGTTATCACGGCTACTGGGTCGAGGATTTTTATGCTGTTGAAGAGCAACTCGGAACAATGGAGGACATGAAGAAGCTGGTAGAAGAAGCACACGGTAGAGGGATCAAAATAATCCTTGAATTTGCACCGAACTACGTTTCCATTGATCATCCATTTGTGAATGAAGCTGATAAAGCTGCTTGGTTCAAAGAAAATAAGCGTAAGGCATCTCCGGCTACAGAGTGGCTAGATGAAGTCGCTGTATTTGATACAGAAAATGATGAGGTGATTGATTATCTCATCGATGTCGGCGAATATTGGCTAAAAGAAACAGGTGTTGATGGATTTAAGCTTCATGATGCTGACGTATCTTCAGAACTCTTTTTGAACCGTTTTGCTGAAGATATAAAGGGAAAATATCCCGACGTTTATTTATTAGCAGGGATCTCGGAAGAAAATAAGCATAACGAAGCAATTTTAAATGAGGCTTATTTTGATGGTAAGGATAATCAAGCAATGCTGGAGAAAATGAACGATGTTTTTACGGAACCAGATAAGCCTGTTTCGGTACTGTACGATGAATTGGTGGAGCATAGTGAGCAAAGAAATTTATTAACCGTTGATAATAAAAACACGGCTCGTTTTTCAAATAACTTTGCCGATAAAGGCCGGAATGCATTAACAACTTGGAAGTTAGCTATGACCTACATGTACACGACACCAGGTGTGCCAGTTATTTACCAAGGGTCAGAAGTTCCCATGTATGGTCCGGGTTTTCCGGAAAATCAATCATTAGTTGAATTTACTAGTATAGATCAGGATTTAGAGGAGTTTTACGAGCAGATTTCATCACTTCGCAAAGAGTTTCCCGTGTTAGTTCATGGAGATATCGAATTGATTGATTCGAGTGGGGCAATGAGCTTATTTAAACGAACATTCGAGGGCGAGTCGATCTATGTTGCGATCAATAATGATGAGGAAACACAGACCATTACACTAGAAGATGAAGATGTTGAGTCCGGTCAGCAGTTAATGGGTGTCTTAGGGGACAATCTTATTCGGGAAAACAGTCAGGGAGAGTTTAGAGTAAGTGTTCCCCGAGAGACAGCCGAAGTATTCATTGTAGAAGAAGATGTTGGATTCAATTGGTGGCTAATCGGATTCATTGTTGGTGTGTTTGTATTGTTTGTTTTCTTCATTAATTTTGCATCACGCAATACAAAAAAAGAAGCTAACTAAGCTTCTTTTTTTTGCGCATATAGGAAACCCAGATGAAACTTACTCCGATACATAACAATATACTTGCGAAAAGTAATCCCTCTGTATAAAAGGGAAGGGAAGGTCCACCTATCCAACTCATAAGGCCCATAATAAACAAATAGAGCTCGTTCATAAGCCAACCAGCAAGAAAGATGGTAATCCCATATGAAAATAGTTTACGGTTCGTATCGATCACCTTTATCATTTGCAACTGTGTTAAAATGAATAAGCTTATAAATCCAAGTAATGTAAAGTGTAAATATCCAATAATAACACTGCGGGTATTGAAGACGAGTTTGGCGAGGTACGGAGATAGTAATCCGAGTTCCATCACACTCTTAAAAAATAATAATAAAAACGTTAATAATAAGGTGAGGGATGTTATTTTTGCCATCCGACGTCGAATGGGTTTCCAACTGATCCCCATTCCATATAAAATAAACAATACACCAATCGATTGACCAATCAGTCCAATTGCAGCTAGGCTATTCAGAAGCGGACTTAATCCTACATAAGAGATAGCAGATAAAGACCACGGGAATAGAGATATAAGATAGATCCAGAAACCAATTCGAAATGCTGTTGTCTGCAGCTTGATCCTTTTTTGGTTGATAATGAATATAAATAGACCAATTAAGAATAGAAATAACCAACCATTATATTGAAAATGTAAATATATGTAGATGGTCATATCGAATAGATCTGTTTCCTGGAGACCCATTGCTCCTAAATACCCTAATCCGAATGGGGCGAGTGTCGATATGAACAAAGCAATTAATGAACCATGAATAAATAACTTACCTACATGAGGAAGATGATCCTGCTTTTTTAATTGTCGATAAATATAAACGATCGCCCAATATTCCACAAATATATGTATGGTAGACATGATGATTGAATACATGGCATAGCCTTCATACAAAAAGGCAATAAACATCAAGATTGAAACGGTGAAAATCGCCAACATAAGGAATATCGCGTGCCTTTTATTTTCGATTTGTGGCCATAAGATCGCTAAAAAGATGATGAAAACGCCAAGAAAAGCCCAACCTAAAATAGCGAGATGGGAATGCCCATGTAAAACATGATCATAAGCAATCAGTGGATTGGAAAGGAATGGATACCATCTCATCCACATTCCAGAAACAGCAGTAACCATAAACAGAAAAAAAGTTGCATGAACGAAATACCTCGGCATTTCTTTTATTCCTCCTTTTTCATCAACTATATCTATCATCAATTACTTGAAGGAAAGATGCAATCGAAGGCAAGAAAAGATGGGAATAATTCATAAATTTATGTCTAAAATAAGAACAATAGAAGGTTGATAGGTCATCTGTTCTAAAATGTAAAAAACCGATTCACAAATCGTTTTTTGTGAACCAGTTTGTCTAGCTTATTTAATGAATTTCATAATACCGGTTTAGTGCCACATCGTTACAACATATAGTTGCGTTAAACCGTTCTTAACTACATGCCGTATCGATGTTGTTGATTTTGGCAATTATGAAATTCATTCTATTTATAAGGTTTATTTAAGAAATAAAGTCCGATTGTACCAGGGCCAGTATGTGCTCCAATTACAGACCCAATCATTTCGATAATAACTTTTTTCGCACCAAATTTATCTTTGATCATGGCAGCTAATTCTTCTGCTCTTTCAAGATCGTCCCCATGGTTTATCCCGATGACTTGATTTTCAAGATCGATGCCACGGTCTTCCATAATTTCTAACATACGATGTAGCACTTTTTTCGATCCTCGTATTTTTTCAAGCGGAACTAATTTACCATCTTCCACATGTAAAATAGGCTTAATTTTTAATAAGGATCCGACAAATGCGGCTGTTTTACTAACTCGTCCGCCACGGTATAAATATTCTAAGTCATCAACCGTAAAGATATGCTCCATATGTTGTGCATGGTATAATGCCATATCTATGATTTCTTCAGTAGTGGCACCTTCTTGCGCGAGTTTTGCAGCACGAATTACGGCAAGGCCGTAACCAAGAGAAGCGCATTTCAAATCAACAACATGAATAGGAGCCTCTGGATGTTCTTCTTTAATTTCCTGTTCCACCATTTTTGCGGTCTGGTATGTACCTGATAACTCTGATGAAAAAGCTAAATAAACGAGCGGTTGCTCCTTCTCCATATAAGATGTGAAGATCGTCTGAAAGGTTTGTGGAGAAACTTGGGAAGTCTTTGTGTCTGCTCCCTCTTTCATGGCATCATAGACTGTCTTCGGCGTGATTTCCGCCCCATCCTTATACTCCTTACCATGCAAATGAACCGTTAAGGAAGCTCTATCGATATCATATTGTTCATAATAAGTATCGGTTAAATCAGATGCAGAATCAGCAAGAATTTTAACATTCATTTCTTTCCCCCCCAATTCTATAGTAAATTCTTGTATTTACTCTATATTAAGGCTATAAAGGGTTATAGTCAAAGTATTATTGTTATTTATAAGAATGAATTTCATAATTACCAAAACCAGCAACACCGACACAGTATGTAGTTAAGAACGGTTCAGCGCAACTATATGCTGTATCGGTGTTGCACTAAAGCGGTATTATGAAATTCATTAACCATGACTAGCTATTCTACTTCGCTATGTAGCTATAAATAGAAATTATGAAATTCATTAATATGCGACAACATTCAACAAATCATGTTAACATGATGAAAGGCTATGTTGATTAGGAGGTTTATCATGTTTTTAGTTGAGGCAAAACGTATTGCAATGGTGATTGTTAGTTCATTTTTACTTGCAGTATCGCTTAATTTCTTTTTAATTGATGCCAATGTTTATGCTAGTGGGTTTGCTGGGGCAGCACAACTGACCTCAAGTGTATTTAATGATTTTTTAAATATTAATATTAGTGTCGGTGTCTTGTTGTTTCTATTCAATATTCCCGTTATACTTATCGGTTGGTTTAAAGTGGGGAAAGGGTTTACGATTTATAGTGTTATTTCCGTAGCTTTTGCAACCTTATTTCTAGAAATACTGCCTGTGATCTCGTTCTCAGATGATATTATTCTTAATGCGGTTGTCGGTGGGGTTATTGGTGGTGGTGCGGTTGGATTCACCCTAAAGCTAGGGGCATCAACTGGTGGTATGGATATTGTGGCAATGATTCTTTCGCGGATGAAAGATAGACCAATTGGAACCTATTTTTTAATTCTTAATGGAATTATTATTGCGATGGCAGGTATTTTATATGAGCCTGAGAACGCCCTTTACACCATGCTAACGCTCTATATAACAACACTTGTGATTGATGCTATTCATACGAGACATGAAAAGGTAACAGCTATGATTGTTACGAGGAAAGCAGCTGAACTGCAGAAAGCAATTCATGAAAAATTAATCAGAGGGATAACAATCCTCCCTGCAAAAGGGGCTTATACAGGGGAAGATAAAAGTATGATGTACCTTGTCATTACGCGGTATGAATTATACGATTTAGAACAAATCATACATGAGGTTGATCCAAATGCATTTACAAACATTGTTCAAACAGCAGGGGTATTTGGATTCTTTAGAAAAGATTAATGAATTTCATAATCCCTATTTATAGCTACATGTCGAAGTGACTTCGCCTGTTATGGTAATTATGAAATTCATTTAAGAAGTATAAAAATAGGAAGAGGGTAACTAGTCATGAGGTATTTTTTAATCATCGTTAGTTTTTTGTTCGTGATCGGCTGTAGCAGCAATGATGAGTCGACTACAGAGACAGAGCCAGAAGAAACAAAAGAGCAAACAGTGGAAAGTAATATAGCGATTAGTTTTAGTGAGGTAGATGTCCGTATTGAGGATAAGGAAGTACAAGTAGATGGTTCTGCTCGGACTGATGAAGATACATTCTACTATACGATTGAACAAGGTGACACGGTCATTGTGGAAGAAACAGAAGTATCCTTAGAAGATGCGGAGGGTGATTGGAAACCATTCGAATTTTCCGATACATTTGAGAATTATGATGAAGAGGACGAAGAAGGTCCTGTTATTCGGTTGTATTTGAAAGATGGGGATGAAATCGTCAATCCGAACTATGTCCCGATTGATCTCGTGAATTTTTAAATAAGGTTAATGAGCAAATAAAAAGGACAGCATAATGGTGTGCACACCAAAAAGCTGTCCTTTTCATTCTGTCATGGAAAAAGTATGAATTAATGTATGGTACATGGTATGTAATTAATAACCGTGTTTCTCAAATACATTAATTACTTTAGGTGAAACTTCATCCCATTCAGCATCGAAATCTTTATTCACAGTAATGAAGTTTTGATAACCAAACACATTATCAACACCTTCAAGTGTCATGAGATCATTCATAATCTCATGCTCGCTTGTATCACCAGGCATAACGGAAATACTGGCGGTTCCTTCGAAAATTACTTTATCGGTTGTAAACTTAAGTGCGTTCGGATTTGGTGTCGCTTCTGCACGAACTCCCATTGTCTATTCCTCCTTATTCATACGGTTCTACCTCTATAATATCAGAAAAGTGTTAAGTAAAGAAGTAAAGTTGATTAAGCAAACCCCCTTCAGCATTTAAAGTGAAGGGGGATGGCTCGTTTATTGTAACCCTGTTTCATCTTTATAATGAATTAGCAATTACTTTCCGAGCAGATTATCCAGATGGATATTGCAGCTAAGCTTATTTCCCTTGCTTGAGTTCTTGCTCAAGCTGCTGTAAATGTTGTTGTTCCTCAGGAGAGGCATCTTCATATGCCGCTTGAATTGCGCTCTGTGCTGCTTGTTCATCCTCAGCAGTTGCTTGATCAGGCATATTTGTTAAATTCATGATGGCATCTTTTGCTTGTTGAAATAAATTATTTTCTTCCAACTAGAACCCTCCTATTGTACTGTTTTCTAATTCCTTTTTCTTTCTCTCGGCATCGGTAAATTGTGTAGGGCTTTTGGCTTGTTTTTCTTCATGAACGAGTTTGTTTTTTCCATCTTTCTTTGAATAGGGCTTATCCAAGACCAATCACTCCTAGAACATGCTGCGTCTTGTCTGAACATTTATGCACAATCAGCTTGAAACAACCATAATCGGGGTGAACACGTGTATGTGCTCACCCCTATTATGGTTTAAAAAAGCTAAAATATAGGGGGTAAATAGTGGCAACGTTTAATGAATTTCATAA
>Ga0209487_1001302_pt1 | contig 21299 bp, 19 predicted proteins | sample Poulit2012_FD_187524 | JGI IMG/M metagenome (GOLD analysis project Ga0209487, IMG submission 187524) | Agricultural soil microbial communities from Georgia to study Nitrogen management - Poultry litter 2012 (SPAdes) (version 2) | ecosystem: Environmental > Terrestrial > Soil > Agricultural land...
TGGCTCTTTCTGCTGACGCTGTTATTCAAGGAGCAAACCGTCTTACAGCGACAGCTGCGGGTATTGGCACAAATGAAATTTTACCTTATGCATTTTTATTTTCCTTAGTTACAGGGGTCGTTGCTGTGGCTATTTCCATTTACACTTTAAGGCGCGATATGCGCAGTGGAAAACTGTCAACTAAAGCTCCAAAAACAGGTTTGGCTGCCTCTGTGGGCTCTGGAACGGAAGACGTCACGCAAAGCAATACAACTGAAGACAAAGAAAGAATAGTAACCGAGCAACCCCAACAGTTACGAGGAGCAAGATTTTTTGCGGGTTTGGTGCCAGTTGTATTGCTGAGCATTGTTGGGCTTATGGTTTTTAGAGCACTCTTTACACCTGAATCTGCAATCCGAGGTGGTGGAGCAACGGCTTTGCTTGGGGGGACTGCGGCGCTTTTGTTGGTATTAAATTGTGTGGTTGCTCACGGGAATAACTGTCTAGAGAACATCACTGTGCATATTCGAGAGGGTTTTTTATTTGCAATTAAGATCTTTGCACCAGTCATTCCGATTGCTGGGTTCTTTTTTATTGGTCATCCAGGTCAGGCAGAAAGCGTGATAGGGGAAGGCTCAGCGGGCTATCTTTTTGATATTGGTAATAATATTGGCTATTTTATTGAGGGCAGTAAATTCCTTCTGGCTTACGGTATCGCATTCATAGGATTGTTAACAGGATTAGATGGCTCTGGGTTTTCAGGCCTGCCGTTAGTTGGCTCATTGTCAGCTGCGCTCGCTTCAGGTACTGAAATTAATGTAGCTGCTCTAGCTGCGGTTGGTCAGGTGGCTTCTATATTTGCAGGTGGTGGGACGTTGACAGCTTGGGCTTTTGGATTAGCAGCTGATGCTGGTGTTGCTGGGGTTAATCCGGTGGAATTGGCCCGACGCAACTTTATTCCAGTTATTGTGGGAATCCTTGTTTCAGCCTTATTGGCGGTTTATCTAATGTAAATCACTGTATTCTGTGATTTAGTGTGAAGACTTTTCAAAGGCCTGCTATCCCCCTGAAGCTCAAGTTACATCTTGTGGTTCTGGGGGATATGCGCATTTTACTATATGTAATCAGAGAGAATTAGCTGGCTTCTTCTTGTTTACCAAGTTCTTCTGATGCTGCTTTGGCCGCATTGTAAACGTGCTGAGTCGCTAGCAAGGCTGCTAACTCAGCATTACCACTGATCACGGCACGTAAAATTTGTTCGTGCTCCAGCCAGTTTTCTCGAACTTTCAGAATGGTATTAGCAGTAAACACTATTGCTGTGCGTTCGCGTAATGAAGTGATAAGCTCCATCAAAATGGTATTACCAGGAATAGTTGCTAATGTATTGTGGAATTTACTGTTTAGTTTTTTACAGGCATCAAGATCGCCCTTTTCTATAGCTTGCGTGCCTTTTTCAAGAATTTTTTGGAGTTTTTCAACATCTCTATCTTTGATGTTTTGAGCGGCAAGCTTGGCATTTAAACCCTCGAGAGCAGCACGTACTTCGACCATGTCCATGGCGTCTTCTTTTGAGAGAGTTGCAACAAAAGCTCCACGGTGAGGTTCTATATTTACCAAACCCTCGGCAGCAAGAGAGCGCAGCGCCTCGCGTATGGGAATACGCGACACGGCCATTTCTTCTGATAGTTTATGCTCAACAAGGCGCGCCCCCGGTAAGAATTCGCCATCAATGATGCGCTGGCGTATACGGTTTTTTATCAATGCGGATAGTGGCTCATGGTGCTCACCAATGCGATTTATAGACATATTTCTCTTTGGCATCGTTGTTTAGTGTTTAGTTTCAAGATTCCGTCACGTGCTTATATATAGCTAGCGAGTTTTCACTTTGATTCGTAGCTTTACTGGCTGAAGGTAGATAAAGCTGTTTTTAGAATAAATAAAAGGTAGCTATTTATAGCCCGAATATCGTTTTGAGTATTAAGCTAAGGGCGCTGATGGTGCAAAACATCAACAGAGCTTTTCTTAAAGTCGGCCCACTCACCAAACCGCGCGCATGATTGGACAGCCAAAATCCAAAAAATAAAAAAGGAATCATTGATATTGTCAATGCTAATTCTACCACACCATAATTGTTCGCAAATGCTAAACCAATTATGGATACCATTGAGCCTAAGGCAAGGATACTTCCAATTGTTGCACGAATATTTGCCGGTGAGCTGTGCTGCATGGCTATAGCCAAAGGAGGCGCCCCTACTGAAGTTAGAGTGCCCATTACACCTGAAAAAAGGCCTGCAATTCCAAGGTTAACTCTAGTTGGGGATATTTTTAACCCTGACACACTAAGCGCAACAGCAACAAGAATTAATCCAGCAAAGACAATATTTAAAAGCATTAGTGATAAATAGCTCAATATAAATATAGCTATTGCAGTTCCTAATACTCGACCTGTAAGTGCAAGTTTGGTTGCTGGCCACATGATGTGATGATGTTCTCGCGCGGCAGTCAGGAATGTCACCAGCCCCCCTAAAGTCAATAGTGGCCCGGGGACTAGTTCAGGGAATACCATAAGTGCAATAGGGGCTACGAACATTGTAAAGCCTACGCCGCCAACACCCTGTAAAAACGCAGAGCCAGTGATTAGAACGGCAATAAAACTAAAAGACCACGGGTTAATAAAAGAAAAAAGCTCGGCCATGGGCACCCTCCTGCGTGCTGGTATTACTTCTTGTGGAAAAGCTCATAAGGTGTAGGTTACTTAAAAGATGTAAAATAGTATACAGTATCCTGTATGTTTTGACGGATTGTGTTCAGTCGATTTAATAAAGTCAGAGTTTATGCAGAATAAGCATAGGAGTGCATGGTATGAGTAGCTCAAAAATTGAAAGTAATAGGGTAGAGGGAGTGGTATCTACTGCACACCCTGCAGCGTTGCAAGCTGCAAAAAGAATTCTTATGAAGGGTGGTTCCGCAGTAGATGCCGCTATAGCAGCAGATGCGGTGTTGGGTGTTGTTGAGCCTATGGCTACAAGTATTGGCGGTGATGTGCTTGCTCTGGTATATGAGCCACAAAGCCAAGATGTCGTTAGTTATAACGGTACTGGTCGTTCACCTTTAGGGCTAAAGCCATCCTTAGTTGAGTTTCTTCCACAGCAAAGAATCCCAGAGAGACATCCTTTGAGTGTGACTGTACCTGGTGCCGTACGTGGTTGGCAGGATCTGTATGAGCGGTATGGTCAACTGCCTTGGCAGGAGTTATTCATAGATGCTATACGCTGCGCTCAGGATGGGTATCGATTGGGGGTTGTTGCTGCTCGTGAATGGCAAATCTTTGATTTCGTTTTGCACGAAGATCCTGAATGCCGCCGTGTTTTTAGTGCCGGTCAGCCTCCGAAGGCTAATAGCTTATTAAGGAACTTGGATTTGGGTCGAGTTTTGCAGTTGATCTCGGAAGAGGGTGCGGATGGTTTCTATCAGGGGTGGCTACCCGAACGTGCTGCAGAGGCAGTACAGTCACATGGTGGTGTATTGTCTGCAGAGGATTTTGCACGACACGAGGGTTTTTTTACTCAACCATTAAAACAAAGCTTTTTTGGCTTTGAGGTGCATCAGTGTCCACCTAATACACATGGGCTTTCTGTCCTGCATGCTTTGAAAAATATAGAGAAGGAACAGCTTGAGCCTGATACTCCTGAGGCATGGCTGGCAATAGTACAGGCTACTGAAAAAGCGTTAATACATGCTCAGGAAACAGTTATGGATCCTGGGGGCAATACCGTTTGTACTGTAATCGTAGATGGACAGGGATTGGTTGTTAACTTGATGTCTAGCATTTTTAAACGTTTTGGCTCGGGTATCGCGGTCCCTGGAGGGGGGTTCTGTTTGCAAAACCGAGGGTTTGGTTTTGCTGCTCCTGGTCAAATTAATGGCGTTGGGCCCAATCGACGTCCATACCATACGGTTATTCCTGGACTGACGACCAAAGGGAGTAAGTTTCATATGGCAATGGGGGTGGTGGGGGGATTAATGCAACCTCAGGGCCAGATACAAATACTCACTCGTGTCCTGGGTTGGGGGGCTGGCCTACAAGAAAGCCTTGATGCACCTAGGTGGCGTTTAGAAGGAAGCCGCTCTTTGGCTATTGAGAGTGGTTGGCCTGCAGGATATGAAAGCTATTTTAGAGAGAAAGGGTATACAAAGCCCAAGGATGGTGTTGGGGATCTTGCTGGAAGGGCAGATTTTGGAGGTGCGCATGCATTGCTGCAAACCTTTGATACTGGGGTTGTTGGCGCAGCAGATCACAGAAAAGATGGAGCTTGGGAAAGATTTTACTTGGACTAGGGGATTTCCCGTATTTATTCGAATTGTATACGATATACAATTAAAACATCAAAACAAGAATAATTGATATATCAACCCATCTCGCTTTAAAGAGGATAATGCTATGACTAAGTTGATGGACAAGGTAGAGTTTAGAAAAGCTCTGGAAGAAGCAATTAAGGGTAAATCTGCAAACTTGGCTCCTTTCAGTGTTGCTTGGGCTAATGGTTTACTGAGCCGTGAACATTTAGGTAAGTGGTGTGAGAATCACTACCATTATGTGGGCCCATTTGCTGATTATCTAGCCTATATTTACGCTCGCACCTCGGATGACCCCAGCTTTCTAGAGGCGAAAGATTTCCTTCTGGCAAACATGTATGAAGAAGAAATTGGTGGTGATCGACACGTTGATTTGCTAATCCGTTTTGGTGAGGCTTGTGGCACTTCGCGTGAACGCATTACTAATTCCGATAATATGTCGCCAACTACACGCGGTTTGCAGTCCTGGTGCTTTTCCGTTGCTATGCGTGAGCATCCAGTAGTTGCAGTAGCTGGTCTTGTTGTAGGGTTAGAGTCACAGGTGCCGTATATCTATCGCAAGCAAACCCCTATTTTGCGTGAAAAATATGGTTTTACTGATGAAGAGGTCGAGTTTTTTGACCTACACATCGTTTCTGATGAAATTCATGGCGAACGTGGATATCAAATCGTTTTAGAGCATGCTGATACGGTAGAGTTGCAGCAGAGATGCTTGCGCATTTGTGAAATTGGTGCGGAAATGCGTCTGCTTTATACCACCGCTCTTTATTATGATTATGTTGCTGGCGATATTCCGCTCGAAACAATCGAGGCAGCAGCCTAACCGGTACTCACTATAACGCAGCAGAGCAACAGAGCTCTGCTGCGTTTTTATGGGCTGTATTCAGTATACAGATTTCAAATATTTCAAAGGGTATCAGAGCAGTGGAAAATCTCGAGAGTGTGGAATTCAAAAACTACATTAATGGAAAATGGGTGGGTACTGACCACGGTATTTATCAAAATATTAACCCAGCAGACAATGACGACATTGTAGGCCTGTTTCAAGACTCTCAGGCAGAGGATGCACTAAACGCTTTACAGGCGGCTCAAGCTGCATTTCTCGCTTGGAAGGCGACACCCATCAATAAACGCGCCAATATATTACTCAAAGCAGCTGACTTGCTGGAAGAGCGCGCAGATCAGATAGGTCGGGAAATAACGCGCGAAGAAGGAAAATTATTCAATCAGGCGCGTGGCGAGGTGATGCGTTCAGCGCAGACGTTAAGGTTTTATGCGATTGAGGGGCAAACTTATACTGGTGATACCTATCCTCAAGATGACGCAAAGATGCTTGTCTATAGTCACCCAGAGCCTTTGGGGGTGGTAACAGTAATAGCGCCTTGGAACTTTCCTATTTCTATTCCCTCGCGCAAGATTGCCCCGGCCTTGATCACTGGTAACAGTGTGGTTTTTAAGCCTTCAACGGATGCTCCATTATCAGGCTATAGGTTGGTAGAAGCCTTGGCTGACGCGGGGTTACCAGCAGGGGTCTTGAATTTTGTTACGGGTCGAGCTTCGAATATAGGATCTGTGTTGGTTAGCTCCCCAGAGGTACGAGCAGTGACCTTTACAGGCTCTACTGCGGCTGGTGAGTCAATTCATCGAGCAGCTGACATGGGAACTCGGTTACAAATGGAGCTGGGTGGCAAAAACCCACTGATCGTAATGGCAGATGCTGATTTAGACCATGCGGTTCAGCTGGCTGTTCAGGGTGGTCTTTCTTTAACAGGCCAAGCATGTACTGGAACAAGTCGGATTTTAGTAGATAAGCAGGTTAAAAAAGAATTTACTGACAAATTGTTGGCTGCAGTTAAGGCTCTTAAAGTTGGGAATGGATTTGATGAAGGGGTGGTGCTAGGCCCATTAGCAACTAAACAACAATTAAAAACAGTGCTGGAGTATGTGGCTATCGGTAAATCAGAAGCAACCCACCTAATGGGCGGTGATAGATTGACGGGACCGGGTTACGACAATGGTTATTTTGTCTCACCAGCAGTGTTTACCGACGTTACATCCGAGATGCGGATAGCTCAAGAAGAGATCTTTGGGCCTGTGTTGGCAATTATCGAAATTGATGGTTATGAGCAAGCTATTCAAGTGGCTAATGATACTCCATACGGTTTGTCAGCTTCGATAGTTACCAAAGATCCTGCCTTAATGCACCGATTTGTTAATGACATTGAGTCTGGGACTGTAAAAATAAACAGAACCACTACAGGAAACCTTGTTAATGCGCCGTTTGGCGGAATTAAGCGCTCAAGTACAGCCACTTTTAGGGAGTCCGGTCGTGCTGGTCTGGATTTCTTTGTGCAGATTAAGACAGTTTACCAAGGAAGTTAGTAGTTCTTTAATTAAATCTAACTGAAAATATTGGAGAAAAAGGTATGAGAACAAAAGTTGAATTAGGTCTAGAGCAAGCACGTTTAATGGCGAAGGCAGCTATTAAACGTTCTAAGGAAATAGGTGTTTTGGAAAGTGTTTGCGTTGTTGACTCAGGTGGTTTTCCTATTGTTTTGGAAAGGATGGATGGAGCTCGTATCACTGGGCCTCAAATTGCATGGAATAAAGCGTTTACAGCTGCGGGTCACAAGCGTTCTACTCATTTGTTTACAACAGCCCCAGATGGTCCTGCACTGCCTGGCAATGAGGCATTTGGAATCCAATTAAGTTTTGAAGGCAAATTTGCCGCGTTTATTGGTGGATTTCCGATCGTTGTTGATGGAGAAGTGATAGGTGGAATTGGCCTAAGTGGCGGCAATGGCGAACAGGATACTCAAGCTGGTTTAGCAGGCCTTCAAGCATTAGCTGATCATTTAAAGTCAGAGGGGATGGAAGTACTTGTAGAGGCAAATATTAAGAAGTAACTTTCGTTTTGTTGATTTGCGGAAAAGCGCGCTTTGCAAACCTCGCAGTACCCTGCAAGGCCGCTTACCGCTGTGCAATTTTGTAGTGTTTTTTAAGCAAGGCTGTTTAGGTCAGGGTAAACCAAGAGGTATTCATCATGAGTTACAACGTGCGAATTTCGACGACCGACGAAACTTTTGAGGTGAATGATGGAGAGTCCATTTTGGATGCTGCCATGAGAGTAGGGGTACCTATGGCTCATGAATGCACCTTTGGAGGGTGTGCTACTTGTCGTGTCAAGCTCGATGAGGGTGCGGTTGAATATGAGGAATTTCCAATGGCGCTAACTCAGGAAGAACATGAGTTGGGTTATGCACTCGCCTGTCAAGCACGGCCTAAAGAGAATTTGGTTGTTACTCCTGCGAGAGGAGCCGTGCTGTTACCTGATTCGGTACAGGCTGAGGCAGAGGTTTTAGAGAAAACCCCTCTGACGGATGAAGTTGTTTATCTCAGTCTGAAAATTGACGACGAAATTGACGTTGATTTTCTGCCTGGACAGCATTTGCATATCAATTATCCCGCGCGAGCAGAAAGAAGTTTCTCAATGGTTTCTGCTTTTGCGTTTGGGAACATGGTCGACTTGTATGTTAAGCGCATTCCGAATGGTTGGTTCACTAATGTCGTGCTGGATAAATTACAGCCAGGGGATAAGTTAGAGCTTTCCTTGCCGCATGGTGAATTTTATTATCGAGCGGATGATTGGAGACCAATGGTTTTTATCGCCACAGGTACGGGCATTGCACCAGTGCGTTCGGTTCTTGAGTCCTTATTGGATGATGAGGATTGCCCTCCTGTGTCACTTTATTGGGGAATGCGTACAGAGAAGGATTTGTTTTTACAAGAAGAACTTGAGTCCTGGGCTGATAGGCTGTGCGAATTTCGGTATGAGCCGGTTCTGTCGCGCCCGTCAGAACAATGGAAGGGTAGACGCGGTTACGTACAAGAAGTACTGAAAGAGGATATTACTGACGCATCTGAACTCGCATTTTACCTTTGTGGCTCTCCTGAAATGATTAGTGACGTGCGCAAACTGTTAATCCAACAAGGAGCTGATCCTGATTACATTTATAGCGACAGTTTTACATATGCAGCTATTGAAGAAGGGGCTGCACAGAAGAAACCCACACTGGGTGCAGCCTAAGCTCAAGGTACAAATATAAAATTATATTTTCAATATAAGGGTATATGGATGATCAGGGTGAAATTACATAAAAATGGCGAGATGTTCGAGGGTGAAGTAAAAGAAAATTCAAATTTAGTCGTTCGTGCAGGCATACGACAATTCCCTTTTCCCAATTTATCTTACCGTTGCGGTATGGGGAAATGCGCCACTTGTGCCTCTAAAATCATTGCTGGAGCAGAACACCTACCGGAACCTAATTGGAAAGAGAAAAAAATACTTGGTTCGAAACTTGATGAGGGATATCGATTGGTATGCCAGCTTTGGGTAACTCACGATATTGAGTTAACGCAGGATGTTGAGCCGATTAAAACTAACGCCTGAGGAAAACTAAGGAGGGTTCATATGTATGTAGTGGTCACAAGTAAGCCAGGGGTTTACAAATCTAACTTAAAAGCAGATGCCACAATTCTTGAGGCTTACAAATATTATTTTTATGGGGAGCACCTTGCGACTTTTCATCTTGCGCAACTCCAAGGCGATGGCTACGTAGAAATTGTTGAAGATGATGGTGGCATTAATCGAGTGCCTACCAAGTTTTTAGAAGCTTTTGACACGCTGGAAGAGGCTAAGGCGGAGATTAATGAATTGATTACTTTTGGCAGTCTCGAAGTTCGCTTGGAGAAGATTGATAATTCAACTTGGTAATAAGTCTATGATTGAAATCACTTTCGTGACAAATGACAATAAAATGGTTCAAGCGCCTGAGAAAAGTAATTTATTACGCATCTCGATCCGAGAGCAAGGCGGAATTCCATTTAAATGTGGTGGCGGTATATGCGGTACTTGTAAGTGTCGTATCGTTGAAGGTAAAGATAACACCGATAAAATAAAACCTAAGGAACGCCGCCATTTAACTGAGGATGATTTTGAGCAGGGTTTTCGTATGGCTTGTCAGACCTTTTTGAATGGTGACGTCAAGGTTGAATGGGAGCCTAAATAATAGACTCAACTTGTCTTGTTGAGTTAGCAAGAATAACAAAAATTGTGAGTGGCAGGCCTGATGTATATTCTTTGTAGCCTAGGGTATTGCTAATGCAAATGCATTTAACATTCTCATGCTCATCATTGTTGAGTTATTAGTGTTAAGGCTATACATGCATTCAGGCCTGCTTTCTTACGTTATGTATTTGTTGTATTTAATTCCCCTTGACGTTGACGATTTGCCGCAGTGTGTGCAGTACTTCGACTAAATCCTTTTGGTTTTCCATGACTTCGTCGATATCTTTATAAGCGCTGGGGATCTCATCTAGCACTCCAGCATCCTTGCGGCATTCGATGCCGTCTGTTTGTTCGCGCAGGTCATCAATAGTAAATCGTTCGCGAGCAGCGCGGCGGCTGAATTGACGGCCGGCACCGTGGGCGCAGGAACAATAAGAGTCCAGGTTGCCTTTACCGCGGACGATATAGCTGCGCTGTCCCATGCTGCCTGGAATCACACCCAAATCGCCGTCTCGGGCGCGGATGGCCCCTTTGCGGGTGACCCATAGGTTTTTTCCAAAGTGCTCTTCTTGTTCAACATAATTATGGTGACAGTTGATGGCTTCTTTGGTGATCGTAAAGGGTGTTTTGATGTGGCGTCGCATGGCGGCTATAGTGCGATCCATCATGACACGACGATTTTCAAATGCGTAGTCTTGGGCCCACTGCACGGCCTCTACATAGTCGTGAACGTCTTGGGTGTTATCGGGTAAATAGGCCAGATTTTGGTCGGGTAGTTGGATACCCAGATTTTCCATATGACGTTTAGCGCGTTCAATAAAATAGCGACCAATGAGGTTGCCAATGCCGCGTGAACCCGAGTGCAACATGACCCAGACGTCTTGGTTTTCATCTAAGCATACTTCAATAAAATGATTCCCTGAGCCTAGGGTACCGATCTGGCGTTGCACGTCGCGGCGTTCTAGGCGCGGGTGTTTGCGTGTGATATCTTTTAGGCGGTTGGCCAGGTCCAAATCAAAGTCGGCCATGTTTTTACGCTTATGACGTCCGCCCGGGCCCAACGGAACGCTGTGTTCGATTTGATGGCGAATAGGGGCGAGGTTATCCGGCAGGTCATTGGCTTTTAAGGATAGCCGTACGGCGTTAATTCCGCAGCCAATATCCACGCCAACGGCGGCTGGGATGACTGCGCTATCTGTAGCGATCACACTGCCTACGGTAGCACCAATACCTACGTGCACATCAGGCATGGCAACAACACCATGCGGATGCACAAAAGGTAGGGTCGAGACGTTACGTAGTTGATCGAGTGCCCCGGGATCAATGTCATCTGTCCAGATTTTAATTGGGCGCTGATTTTCTTCCTGAATAACTTGTATCATCGAATTGGAAAAAACAATAAAGCGTTGATAAGAGACGAGTCTAGCTAGACCGCGCGGTGTCGCGGTGGTGTTTTTTGCTATTTTTTTGGAGAAAAAGAAAGAGAATAGCGGGCTGCGCTTGAAATTTGTGATTAAACCCTTATCTATTAAGATAACTCAATTCTGTTTATTTTTCATTTTGGTTTAATGGCTATGAGTCAGAACGATACATCTGCAACAGCACAACAAGACACTCAGACTCGGGGTTTTCAGACCGAGGTCAAGCAACTCCTGCATTTGATGATTCATTCTCTTTATAGTAACAAAGAGATTTTCCTGCGGGAGCTGGTTTCCAACGCTTCGGATGCCTGTGACAAACTGCGGTTTGAGGCCATCGATCAGCCCGATTTACTTGCGGGTGATCCCGACATGCGTGTTCGTATTGATTATGATGCCCAAGCGCGTACATTGACTATTGATGACAATGGCATCGGCATGTCCTACGACGAGCTCATCTCTAATTTGGGTACTATTGCGCGCTCGGGGACCAAAGAGTTTCTAGGCCAATTAACAGGGGACAAGAAAAAAGATGCTCATCTAATCGGACAATTTGGGGTCGGGTTTTACTCCTCCTTTATTGTGGCTGACAAGGTCTCTGTACTGAGCCGCCGTGCTGGGTTGCCTGCAGATCAGGCTGCATTGTGGACATCTGCTGGCGAGGGTGAATACACCATCGAGCCTGCTGAAAAAGCCGCACGCGGGACTACCATCACCTTGCATTTACGTGATGAAGACGGTGAGGATGAGTTCCTGAATGGCTGGCGTTTACGCGAGGTGTTGCGCCGCTATTCTGACCATATCTCTATCCCTGTGCAAATGCGCACCGAGGAATGGGACGAAGAGGCCAAGGAACAGAAAAAAACCGATGAGTGGGAGACCGTCAACCAGGCCAGTGCGCTCTGGACGCGCCCACGCAACGAGATTACTGATGAGCAATACATAGAGTTTTATAAGCACATCGCCCATGATTATGAGGACCCCCTGACATGGACACACAACCAGGTCGAGGGGCGCAGCGAATACACTCAGTTGTTATATATCCCCAAGCGCGCGCCTTTTGATTTATGGGACCGTGATGCCAAACATGGGCTCAAGCTGTACGTAAAACGGGTATTTATCATGGATGATGCCCAACAGTTATTGCCCGGTTATCTGCGTTTTGTTCGCGGGGTTGTAGATTCTAGTGATCTGCCTTTAAACGTTTCGCGCGAGATCTTGCAAGAAAGCCGCGACGTACGTTCTATCCGCGAGGGGTGTGCTCGTCGTGTGCTGTCCACGCTGGCTGATTTAGCTAAAAAAGATAAAGAAAAATACGCGCAGTTCTGGGCCCAATTTGGGCAAGTCCTCAAAGAGGGTACTGGCGAGGACGCTGGAAACCGCGAACGCATCGCCAAGCTGCTGCGTTTTGCTTCTACGCACAACGATAGCTCGGTTCAGGATGTTTCCCTCGAGGACTATGTTAGTCGCATGAAAGACGAGCAAAAACATATTTATTATGTGACTGCAGATACCTATGAGGCTGCGGCCAATAGCCCGCATTTAGAGGTTTTCCGTAAAAAAGGCATCGAAGTGTTGTTGCTCTCGGATCGCATTGACGAATGGATGTTGTCCTTTTTGACTGACTTTGATGAAAAGGATTTGGTCTCAGTAGCCAAAGGTGGCGTCGATTTAGATGAGCTCGCCGATGAGGACGAGAAAAAGCATCACGAAGAGGTCGCCGAGCGCTACAAGCCTTTGGTCGAGCGCTTGCAAAAGAGTTTGGGTGAGACCGTCAAAGAGGTCCGCGTGACCATGCGTTTGGTGGATTCACCTGCGTGTGTGGTGGTTGATGAGGGTGAAATGAGTCCTCACTTTCTGCGTCTGCTAGAGGCGGCTGGACAAGAGGCCCCCACGGTAACGCCGATTTTAGAAATCAACCCCGAGCACTCATTAATTGAACACATCGAAAAAGTTGAAGACGAGCGTTTTGATGAGTGGGCCGAGCTGCTACTGGATCAAGCTATGCTGGCCGAAGGCGCGCAGCTCAAAGAGCCTGCACGTTTTGTTCAGCGTATGAACCGTTTATTGATGCAAAATATGCCTCGATAGTGACGTATCCATACTGATCCTAGCATCTACCCAGATGCGCTGTGATTTAGGTGGGTCTCGAGCCGCCAAGACTGCAGTCTTGGCGGCTTTTCTTGTGCGCGGTTGTAGGAGGGGTGATGCGATTAGAATTATTTAAATGTGGCCGCGAACACACAGCTTATTTGGTCTAGGGGTAAACCCCTAGGAGGGGTCTGGAAAGCAGTGCGGTAGTTAGCTTGGAGAATTGCTTTTCAAATTTAATGCAAGAGGGTATTGATTATGCAAATGATAATGATTATCATTTGTCGGTGTGTTTTAATTATTACCTTTTAATTCAGTGAATTTGGAGTTTTTTTCATGAGTGCGCAACGTCTGCCCTTTGTACATCGTGTGGGCCAAAACACAGTACATGCCGCATTATGCAGTGCCTTGATGGCCTCTGCTAGTGCTTGGGCCCAGGACGGTCAACAAGAAACACAGGATGATGCGGACATTCGCAGTGTGCAACAGTTTGAAACCATCACTGTCCAAGGGAGCACCGGGGACGGTTATCAAACCCGCGAGGCCAGTTCCCCTAAATTTGTAGTGCCACTCATTGACACCCCACGTACCGTAGATGTCATCCCCGAAGCGGTTATTAAAGATCGTGGTGCCACTTCATTACAGGATGTCTTGCGTAATACGCCTGGCATTAGCTTGGGTTCTGGCGAAGGAGGTACGCCCACTGGTGATCGACCTTTCATCCGTGGTTATGAGGCCAGTACTGATATCTTTATTGACGGCATGCGTGATTATGCCCGTGGTTATCACGAGGTGTTTAATCTAGAGTCCGTCGAGGTCATTAAAGGCCCTAGTGGTGTACTGACCGGTCGTGGCGGCACGGGGGGCAGCATCAATATGCAAACCAAAACCCCCAAGGCCTATGATTTTGCTGACGCTACGGTGGGTGTCGGTAACGGCGGTCAACACCGCCTGACCTTGGATGGCAACCTGACTTTGGGCGAAACCTCGGCGATGCGCTTGAATCTCATGCGCATGGGCGGTGATATCCCCGGCCGTGATGATGTTAAATACAACCGCTGGGGTATTGCGCCGTCCATATCTTTTGGTTTGGGAACACCGACTCGCTTTACCCTCAGTTATTCCCATATTGAAAACAAAGACACACCGGATATGGGCATTCCATTCAGAAACGATGCTGTTCCCGATCGCGTTCGTCCATTAGAGCCCAATAAGAAAAATTTTTATGGGCGTAAAGACGTTGATTTCCGGCAAAATAAATTTGATACGGCGACTGCCACCATCGAGCATGACTTCGCCGACGATCTGACTGTGCGCAACATCACGCGCTATGGGAAATCGCTCAATCACTATTTGTTTACGCGCCCATCATTTGATAATTGCGAAAATGCTACTTCGGGGGCATGTGTTACAGAGGGGGCAGGGCTGCAGTTCACGCGCTCTGATCGGGCGCGCTGGCGTGAAAGCAAATCGCTGATTAACCAAACAGATATTTTTGGTGAGTTTGATACCGGCTCAGTACGTCATTATTTCGTAGCTGGCGTGGAATTCGGCCGTGAGCGACTGTATTCCAAGGCTATGGATGGTTTGCCCGGTGAGGATACTGATTCATTTTGGAATCCCAACCCCAATAAGCGCTATAGCTCGAATATTAGCTACGGGCCTAAAACCCGTGATGGTTATATCGACACCAAAGCCATTTATTTGATGGATACCATTGAGCTCAACGAGCAATGGTACCTCAGTGGTGGGGTGCGCTATGACCGCTTTAAGGTGCATGCAGATGAAACCACTGGCAGAGGGGGTGCAATCATACCTGCAGCAGGCAGAACGGATGGCATCTGGAGCTACCAAGCTGGGGTTGTTTATAAGCCCGTCTATTACGGCAGTGTGTATTTATCCTACGGCACTTCGGCAAACCCAGCTGGGGAAAATCTGGGACAGGCGGGGGGAGCAGATGGACCAGCAGGTGGGGCGACTGTACATGATTTAAAACCTGAAAAGAGCCGCTCTTGGGAGCTAGGTACCAAATGGGATCTCTTTGATGAGCAAATGAGCTTTACAGCTGCTGTCTTTGAAACCAAGAAAACTGATGCGCGTTCGCAAGACCCCATACTAGACGATGTGGTGACCTTGAACGGAAAAAACCGTGTGCGCGGCTTTGAGCTTGGTGTTGAAGGGGCAATTACACCTAAATGGGATATCTGGGCGGGCTATACTTATCTGGATTCAAAGGTGCTTAACTACGTCAATAATGGTGAAAACTACTCGGGCAAGCGCATGAAGTTCATCCCCAAACATAGCGCTACTTTATGGACTACCTATCAGCTAGATCCCAAATGGAGTGTGGGTGGTGGGGTGACCTATACCGGCATGCGTTATGTCGATGATGCCAACAAGTATGAACTGCCTTCAAATACGGTAGTTGACGCGATGGTGAAATACCAGGTCAATAAAAACTTTGATTTGCAGCTGAACGTGAATAATTTGACTGACACACGTGTTTGGGATGCATCGCATGTAGGGTTGTTTGCCAATGTCGGCCACGGCCGTTCCATCATGCTGAATGCCAGCTATCACTTTGAGTAATCTCGCTATGTGGTGTTGAGCACTTATTCAAGTACAGCCATCTTTGCCCTTGTCTGAACAGGATTTGTGCCTGATCAGGCAGGGGCATTGCTTTTTTGGCTATGCTTGTGGATATAAATTTTTCGCATTGGAGAGGCCATGCTAATCGTGATTCCTGAAATACTCAGTCCTGATGAGGTCAAACAATGTCGGATGGCTTTGCTGTCAGCGCAATGGGAGGACGGTCTTAACACCGCAGGGTATGTGGCGGCCGACGTCAAGAAAAACCAGCAGTTGCCGCTAGATAGCCCGGTAGCCAAAGAGATTGGAGCACTTATCATGCAGCGGCTGGCAAGTCATCCGCAATTTATTGCTGCCGCATTGCCTGCAAAAATGCTGCCGCCACGTTTTAATCGCTACGAAGGCGGACAGACTTACGGTAATCACATTGATAACGCTATATTCAATGTGCCTGGCACGCAAGAACGCATACGTAGTGATGTTTCTTCGACTTTATTCTTAAGCCCCCCCGATGAGTACGAGGGCGGAGAATTGGTCATCGAGGACACTTACGGCACACAACATATCAAACAAAATGCTGGCGATTTGGTGGTGTATCCAGGCACCAGCCTGCACCGCGTAAACCCTGTGACCGAGGGGATGCGTCTGGGTTCATTTTTCTGGACTCAGAGCATGGTCCGAGAGGCCCATAGACGTGCTTTGCTTTGGGAATTGGATCAATCCATTCAAAGATTGGCACACCAACAAACTGATAGTTCTGAATTGGCACGTTTGACTGGGGTCTACCACAACTTGATTCGCGAGTGGGCCGAGGTCTAAAAAGTTATAATTTTTTATTCAATAGAGGGCGAAATGTGAACTTTGCCCCAGGAGAGTCAAATGTCGGGTACGGGTGAAATTCCTGCTGATGTCGTGACAGTGACGGATTATTGGCCCTACGCTCAAGCGCAGCTTGACGAAGCTGCATGGGCCTATTTTAGTGGTGGTGCCGAGAAAGAACGAGGGCTGAAAAAAAACCAACAAGCTTTTGCCCATTATGAAATTATCCCTCGTGTGCTACAGGATTTGACAGCGGGCAGCACCCATATCCAGTTTAACGAGCGAAGCTATGCTTATCCTTTATTTTTAGCGCCCGTGGCTTGGCAACGCTGGGCGCACCCAGATGGCGAACAGGCCACAGCACAGGCTGCTGCGGCTATGAATACTCCTTTTATGGTTAGCATGCAGTCCACGACGAGCCTCGAGGCCATTCGCGCTGCGGCACCCCAGGCAGAATTATGGTTGCAATGGTATTGGCATGATGATTGGGCAGCTACAGAAGCTCTATGGGAGCGTTGCCAGCATGCTCAAGTGAGTGCAATCGTACTCACGCTGGATGCGCCCATTCAGGGGATGCGATATCGTGAACAGCGTGCGGGGCAAACCCGCCCACCTCATTTACAAACCCCTTTGTTAAATGATTTTGAAACTCCTGCACAGCACCTGGCCGCGGCAGGGCAAAGCCCTGTTTTTGGTGCCGGCTTGATGCATGGCGCGCCCAGGTGGCCTCAAGTGCAAGCTTTTATCGAGGCTTGTCCATTGCCTGTTTGGCTGAAGGGGGTTTTGCATCCAGATGATGCTCGATTAGCAGTAGAAGTGGGCGCAGCAGGAATCATGGTCTCGAATCACGGTGCCCGCCAGTTGGATGCGTTTCCAGCGCCTTTACGTTGTTTGCCAGCTGTCGCTAGTGCGGTACGGGGGCGGGTCCCGGTGGTGCTGGATGGTGGGGTGCGATGTGGCAGCGATATTTTTATTGCATTGGCCCAAGGCGCACAGGCCGTGGCTATTGGCCGACCTTATGTTATGGGCTTGACAGTCGCAGGGGCGGCCGGGGTCTCTCATGTATTGCACATGATGCGTACAGAGTTAGAGGTCACCATGGCACTGGCAGGCTGCGCGCAGATTACAGATATCACAGCAGAGCGCTTGCTATCCACTGAATAAAGTGGACGCATAGGTTAGTGACGGACTCCCAGTTTGGCGTGCTCTAAACTGCACCAAGTGTGCTGATTGCTCATTAATGCCTCGGACCGTGGCAGATAGATACCACAATGCGCGCAGCGCACCATTGGCTCTTTGCCGCGCGCTAGACTTAGATTGTTGCGCGATTGTTGGACCCGTTGACGGTGTTTGCTGTAAGAGATGATGCGCAAGACTATCATCAGCACCACAACGACTCCGATCCAGAAAAATAACTTACCCAATTGAACCTCGCTTTAAAAGAACATCCAGCACAAAATGACTGCCTGAATAAGCCAGCAGCAACAAAATAAATCCTAATAAAGTAGCGCGCACAGCTGCCCGACCTCGCCAGCCGTAAAGGCGACGCCCGACTAAAAGAGCACCAAAGGTAAGCCAGGACAGGACAGTAAACACAGTTTTATGGTCTAATGGAAACCACTGCTGCGTCAGCATAGCGGACACAAAAGAGCCGCTAACCATCGCCAAGGTCAAAGCCGCAAAGCCAAAGCGAATAAAATGAAACAGCAGCTTTTCCTGGGTGAGTAATGGTGGCATGCTCTCTAGGGCTAAATACAGTACAGGACGTTTACGTTGTTCGGTGGCTGGTTGATGCAGGTAGCGTTCAAAAAACAGCACCAATAGCGCATAAACAGCTGCTACAGCCATTAAACCATAGGAAATCAGTGCGATAATCAGGTGCCCCTGAACCCAATCGTTGTGTGCCGCGACGACATAGCTGCCCTGTGGGAAAAACAGGCTAAATAAACACGCAACCGCTGACAATGGCAATAGTGCCAATAAATAGCTATTGAGCGAGAGGAAAAAACTCTCGATCCAAAAGACCACCATGGCTAGCCAAATAGCGGTGGACAGCCCGACAGCCCAACCCAAAAACAACCCCTGTGGTAGCAGGATGCTTTGTCCTAGGGCAAGCCCATGTAAAATAAGGGCTACCAGCAAAGCGCCTTTAAAGCCAGCAGATAGTTGGCCAATAGGACCCTGGTGTTGTACGAGCAAACGCCACATCCAGGCAGCCAAGCCTGTGTAGGTTGCTGCGGCAAGCAGATAAAATAAAATATATAACGGCATTAATATTGGGTAGTCAAAAAGATAATCATAGTGCATAAACTGGCAAAAGGTTAAGCCAGCATGCCTTTTTAAAATTATACTTTAAGCGAAACACATTATATGTTCGAAAATCTAACACAACGCATGTCGCGTATTGTGAAAACAATGCGCGGTCAAGCCCGATTGACAGAAGCCAACACTCAGGAGATGCTCCGCGAGGTACGTATGGCTTTGCTCGAGGCGGACGTGGCATTGCCCGTAGTGCGCGAGTTCATATCAGAAGTGCGGACCAAAGCCTTGGGTACCGAGGTTGTCGATTCATTGAACCCTGGACAAGCTCTAGTCGGCGTCGTGCACGAAGAGCTCACCCGTTTGATGGGGGGTGATCAACCTCTCGAGGAAATCGAGCTCTCATTGGCGACGCAGCCTCCCGCTGTTATTTTAATGGCAGGTCTCCAAGGGGCCGGTAAAACTACCACAGTAGGTAAGCTTTCCCGCTGGCTCCAGGCCGGAGAGCATACGCATAAAGGCCGCAAAAGTGGCAATAAAAAAGTTTTGGTGGTCAGTGCTGACGTCTATCGACCGGCAGCCATTGACCAGCTAGAAACAGTCGCCCAACAAGTAGGCGTGGATTTCTTACCTACCCAAAGCACAGAAAAGCCAGTCGCCATCGCAGAGCGCGCCTTAGAGCACGCGCGACGTCACCATTATGATGTATTGATTGTTGATACGGCGGGTCGTCTGGGGGTTGACGAAGCAATGATGCAAGAAATCCAAGCCTTGCACAAAACGCTCACGCCCGTTGAAACCTTGTTTGTCGTCGACGCCATGCAAGGTCAGGACGCAGTCAACGTCGCCCAAGCCTTTGGTGAAGCACTACCCTTGACTGGGGTGGTGCTGACCAAGCTTGATGGTGATGCTCGTGGGGGTGCCGCGCTGTCTGTACGTCATGTCACAGGCAAGCCGTTAAAATTCATCGGGGTCTCCGAAAAAATGGATGGTTTGGAACCCTTCCATCCTGAAAGAATGGCGCAACGCGTTCTGGGCATGGGTGATGTCGTTAGCCTGGTTGAACAAGCTCAGCGCAATATTGACGTCGCCGAAGCAGAAAAAATGGCCGAGCGCATTAAATCGGGCAAAAGCTTTGACCTAAACGATTTTTTAGAGCAGCTGCAGCAGGTCAAAAAAATGGGCGACATGGGCTCTTTGCTCAAAAAGCTGCCCGGCGAACTTTCTCAAATGGCCGGCCAGATACAGGGGGGTGAAGCAGAAAAACAACTGCGCCGCACCGAAGGCATCATTCATTCCATGACTCCAGAAGAACGCAGCAGACCCCAAATACTGCGTGCTTCTAGAAAGCGCCGCATTGCAGCTGGGGCTGGGGTACAAGTCCAAGAAGTCAATCGCATGCTCAAGCAATTTGAACAAATGCAAGGCATGATGAAAAAGATGAAAGGCGGTGGCATGGCTCGCATGATGCGTGCCTTGGGTGGTGGCATGGGGGGTGGGCTAGGTGGTTTGTTAGGGGGCGGTGGCGGCGGAATGCCCGGTATGCCTGGAATGCCAGGGGGTGGCATGCCAGGTGGGGGGGGTGGACGCCGTCGAAATACGCGCCGCAAACGTCGTCGTCGCTAATTGTTGGGGCGTTGCCCTGCCAGTACTAACGAGCAAAGTCCCGAGGAAACGTTGTTCCGGGACTTTCTTGTTTCGGCGCTGCTGTTTTGCCGCTCTGCAGGATCTGTTTTTTGATTATCCACCACCGACTGCGACGACGATTTCGATACGGTCTTGGGCTCGGATTGTTGTGTCTGCGTGCGCGCTTTTAGGGATGATTTCCCCGTTTAATTCAACCGCTACCCGCTTGTCAGCAAAATCCAGCGTTTCGAGTAGGGCGCGTAGTGTTTGCGGTTTTATCTGGCGTGTTTCGCCATTGATGATGACATCTATTTGTTTCATTCTCTCTACCAATTGGGATTAGTGCTTAGCATGATGAATGTCTGCCTGCCCATGGTGTGTGTCCACATTGAGCGAGGGTTTTCATCAATTTTACTTCATTCTCATCATTTTGCTTGAGACATGGTTTAAAGCGTTAAGAGGGAGCGCTATCTATGTTTATCTTTTTTTGAAAACGAGGTCCCAGATACCATGGCCCAAGCGCAGGCCGCGTCGTTCAAATTTGGTCATAGGGCGTTCACCCCGTGGGGCAAAATCTGTGTATTGATTCCGCAAGCTGGGTTCGGCACTGAGGACTTCTAGCATTTGCCAGGCGTAGTCCTCCCAGTCTGTTGCACAATGGATTTGTCCTCCAGAGGCTAGCCGTGAGCTCAACACGGAGACAAACGCAGGCTGGATGATGCGGCGTTTGTGATGTCTTTTCTTAGGCCAAGGGTCAGGAAAGAAGACGCGGATTTCTGTCAGGCTTTGCGGCGCTATCATGTGTTGGAGCACTTCAACGGCATCGTGTTGAATAACACGTAGATTATGACAGTTCTGTTCTTCGATGCGGCGCAGTAGGGCGCCAACTCCGGCGTCAAATACCTCGATGGCGATAAAGTTTTCTGCGGGGCGTTGTAGGGCGATTTCAGCAGTGGCTTCGCCCATGCCCGAGCCGATTTCAATAGAGGTGGGTGCCTGTCGTCCAAAGACTGCAGCCAGATCAAGAGGTTGATCTTGATATGGGATCCCCCATATCGGTTTGAGCGTTTCTATGGCACGAGCTTGCCCTGGAG
>Ga0209487_1001304_pt1 | contig 21295 bp, 18 predicted proteins | sample Poulit2012_FD_187524 | JGI IMG/M metagenome (GOLD analysis project Ga0209487, IMG submission 187524) | Agricultural soil microbial communities from Georgia to study Nitrogen management - Poultry litter 2012 (SPAdes) (version 2) | ecosystem: Environmental > Terrestrial > Soil > Agricultural land...
TAATATCGCAAGCTCTGACTGGCGTAATAGTCTCAGGTGAGGCTAGCCTCAGTAACGTCGGGCGGCACGGCCGCAATCCTCCGAGAGAAAGTTCTTCCCAATGACCGCTATCTCCCGTCGGCGCCTCGGCGCATACTCCGCTGCCGGTGCTTTCGGCCTGCTCCTGACCGCCTGCGGCGGCACCGCCGAGGACGCCTCCGCCGGCTCCGACGCCGGGGGTGAGGGCGCACAGTCCGGCACCGTCGAGGTCGAGGACAACCACGGCACCCACACCGTCGAGGTCCCACCCGCCTCCGTGGTGGCGACCGACAACCGCACCTTCGAGACCCTCGAGGCCTGGGGGGTGACCCTGACCGCCGCCGCCCGGGCCCTGATGCCCTCGACCATCGACTACCGGGACGACGAGTCGATCATCGACCTGGGCAACCACCGCGAGCCCGACCTCGAGGCCGTCGTCGCCGCCGAGCCCACCCTGATCATCAACGGCCAGCGCTTCTCCCAGTACTACGACGACTTCGCCCGGTACGCGCCCGACGCCGTGATCCTCGAGCTCGATCCGCGCGACGAGGAGCCCTTCGCCGACGAGCTCAAGCGCCAGGTCGCGGTGCTCGGCCAGGTCTTCGAGAAGGAGGCAGAGGCCGAGCAGCTCGGCGCCGACCTCGACGCGGCGATGGAACGCGTCAGCGCCGCCTACAACGGCTCCGACACCGTCATGGCGGTCAACGTCTCCGGTGGGGAGATCGGTTACCTCGCCCCGACTGTCGGCCGTGCGCTGGGCTGGACCTTCGACGCCTTCGATTTCGTGCCCGCGCTCGAGGTCGACGGCGCCAGCGACGATCATCAGGGCGACGACATCTCCGTCGAGGCGATCGCCGACTCCAACCCGGACTGGATCCTGGTGATGGACCGTGATGCGGCTGTCAGCGCCGATGATCCCTCCTATGAGCCGGCTGCGGAGATCCTCGAGGCCTCCGACGCGCTCTCGGGCGTCACCGCGGTCACCGAGGGCAATATCGTGTACATGCCGGCGGACACCTACACCAATGAGTCCATCCAGACCTACACCGAGTATTTCAACGAGCTGGCCGACGCACTGGAGGCCCAGGCCTGACCGATGAGTCCGACCTGATCACCGCGCGGCGGACGGGACTGAGCAGGCCCCGTCCGCCGCGCGGTGAGTCCGCCCCCTCCGACGTCCTCGCCAGGTGACCCCATGACACGAAGCCCAGCACCCACCGGTGCCCCGCCGCTCGCGCGCCGCGGTCGCGAACGCCTGATCGACGGCAGACTGCTGATCGGTATCGCCGTGGTCGCGATGCTGCTGGTGGCGTCCCTGCTGACCGGCGTGTACGACATCTTCGGCACCGAGAACGGTGGCCAGATGTTCGCCATCACGCGCATCCCGCGCACCATCGCCCTGGTCCTGGCGGGTGCCGCGATGGCCATGTCGGGGCTGATCATGCAGCTGATGACTCAGAACCGCTTCGTGGAGCCCTCGACCACCGGCACCACCGAGTGGGCCGGTCTGGGGCTGATCGTGGTGATGGTGCTGATGCCCGACTCCTCGATCCTGACCCGCATGGTGGTCGCGATCGTCTTCGCCTTCGTGGGCACGATGGTGTTCTTCGCGTTCCTGCGCCAGGTCACCCTGCGCTCCTCGCTGATCGTCCCGATCATCGGGATCATGCTCGGCGCGGTGGTCTCCTCGGTGTCGACCTTCGTGGCGCTGCAGTTCGACGCCCTGCAGAACCTCGGTGTGTGGTTCGCCGGATCCTTCACCTCCGTGCTGCGCGGACAGTACGAAGTGCTGTGGGTCGTGGCGCTCGTCGGCGTCGCCGTGTTCATGGTGGCCGACCGGCTCACCGTCGCCGGTCTCGGCGAGGACATCGCGACCAACGTCGGCGTGAACTACCAGCGGGTGCTGCTGATGGGCACCGGGTTGGTGGCCGTGGCCACCGGCGTGGTCACCGTGGTGGTCGGCAACCTGCCGTTCCTCGGCCTGATCGTGCCCAACATCGTCTCGATGGTCCGCGGGGACGACCTGCGCAGCAACCTGCCCTGGGTGGCCCTGCTCGGCATCGCCATCGTCACCCTGTGCGATCTGGTCGCCCGCACCATCATCATGCCCTTCGAGGTGCCGGTCTCCCTGATCCTGGGCATGTTGGGCGCCGCCGTGTTCATCGCCATGATCCTGAGGCAGCGGCGCCATGTCTGAGGTCTTCCAGCCCGTCCGCGACGTGTCCGGCTCGCCCGCCTCGGCGACCGGTGCCATCGCCACCTCGCCCACCGACACGGCCCTGTCCCTCGGGCCCGGGGGCGCGCCCCGCGCGGACTCCGGGCCCTTCCCTGACGCGTCCGCCCGTCGTCGCTACTGGATCGTCCTGACCGCGCTGGTCCTGATGGCGGGCGGCTTCGCACTGGGCCTGCTGGCCGTCGGCAACCCGATGCCGGTCGGCTCGAGGGGCTTCTGGCTGATCGCCGAGATGCGCGTGACCTCGCTGGTGGTCATGGGTGTGGCAGCATTCTGCCAGGCCACGGCCACCATCGCCTTCCAGACGGTCACCAACAATCGCATCATCACCCCGTCGATCATGGGCTTCGAGTCCCTGTACACCGCGATCCAGACCGCCGCGGTGTACTTCCTGGGCGTGGCCGGGGTGACGATGCTGCAGGACACCGAGCAGTTCCTGCTGCAGGTGGTGGCGATGGTGGCGCTGTCGGTGCTGCTGTATGGCTGGCTGCTGCGCGGACGTTACGCCAACATGCAGGTGATGCTGCTGGTCGGCATCATCATCGGAGGCGGCCTGGGCTCGGTCTCCACTTTCATGCAGCGCCTGCTCACCCCCAGCGAGTTCGACGTGCTCACCGCCCGCCTGTTCGGCTCGGTCACCAACGCGAGTGTGGAGTACCTGCCGTACGCGATCCCGCTGTGCCTGGTGGCCGGCGTCCTGGTGTGGGTCAACGCCCGCAAGCTCAACGTGATCGGCCTGGGCCGCGACGTGTGCATCAACGTCGGCGTCGACCATCGTCGCCAGACCATCTACACCCTGGTGCTGGTCTCGGTCCTGATGGCGGTCTCCACCGCTCTGATCGGGCCCATGACCTTCTTCGGATTCCTGGTCGCCACCCTCGCCTATCAGCTCGCCGGCACCCACGATCATCGCCGTGTGCTCCCGGTGGGCGTGCTGATCGGCTTCGTGGTGCTGGCCGGCGCGTACTTCGTGATGAACCACGTGTTCTACGCGCAGGGGGTCGTCTCCATCATCATCGAGCTCGTCGGCGGGTCCGTGTTCCTCGTCGTCATCATGCGGAAGGGGCGCCTGTGATCACCATCGACCAGGTACGCAAGAAGTACTCCGAGACCGTGGAGATCGGCCCGGTCACCATCGACATCCCCTCCGGCGGGGTCACCGCCCTGGTGGGTCCCAACGGCGCGGGGAAGTCGACGCTGCTGACCATGGTGGGGCGGCTGCTGGGCATCGATGACGGTGCGATCGAGGTGGCCGGCTACGACGTCTCCTCCACCGCCTCCAAGGATCTGGCCCGGATCCTGTCGGTGCTGCGGCAGGAGAACCACTTCATCACCCGGCTGACCGTGCGTCAGCTGGTCGGCTTCGGCCGCTTCCCGTACTCCAAGGGGCGCTTGACCCCGCTGGACGAGAAGAAGATCAGCGAGGCCATCGACTTCCTGAACCTCGACGAGCTCGAGGGCCGCTATCTCGACCAGCTCTCGGGCGGGCAGCGCCAGCGCGCCTACGTGGCCATGGTGCTGGCCCAGGACACCGAGTACGTGCTGCTGGACGAGCCGCTGAACAACCTGGACATGCAGCACAGCGTGCAGATGATGCAGCGCCTCAAGGATGCCGCCCGCGACCTCGGCCGCACCATCGTGGTGGTGCTGCACGACATCAACTTCGCCGCCCACTACTCCGATCACATCATCGCCATGAAGGAGGGCGGCGTGGTCGAGGCCGGGCCGGTGCCCGAGATCATGACCGACGAAGTGCTCACACGGGTGTTCAACACTCCGGTGCAGGTCATCGACGGACCCAACGGGCCGCTGGCCGTCTACTACTGAGGCGCCCAGCCGCACCGTGCTCGGGGCGCTGCACCGTGCCCGGGGCGCCCCGGAGCCGGCATCGAGCTGGGGGCTCCGGCGGCCGGAGCCAGCATCGAGCTCTGCGATGTGGTTGCTATCCGGCCTGAAACCCCACACTTCGCAGAGCTCGGTGCTCGCGGTGGATCGGTGCTCGCGGTGGAACAGAGCCCGGTGCCCCGTCAGTCCCGGCGCTGGGCGGGGTCGAAGCCTCCGCGGCCGTCGGGGCGGTCCAGGGCGTCGATCGCCGCGACCTCTTCGGCCGTGAGCTTCACGTCCGCTGCCTCCAGGTTCTCCACGATCCGTGACGGGGTGACCGACTTCGGGATCGTCACGATGCCATGGGCCAGGTGCCAGGCCAGCACCACCTGCGCGGGGGTGGCGCCATGAGCGGAGGCGATGCCGGTGATCACGGGGTTGTCGAGGAGGTCGGACTTGCCCTGGCCGAGCGGGCCCCAGGACTGCGTGAGGATGCCGTGCCCGGCGTGCGCCTCGCGCAGCTCTCGCTGCTGGAAGTAGGGGTGCAGCTCGATCTGGTGGATGACGGGCACCTCGCCGGTGGCCGCGATGATCTCCTGGAGCTCGGCGAGCGGGAAGTTGGACACGCCGATGGAGCGGACCAGGCCACGGCTGCGCAGCTCGATCAGCGCCTTCCAGGCCTCGACGTACAGGCCCTGCTCGGGGACCGCCCAGTGGATCAGGTACAGATCCAGGTAGTCCAGGCCCAAACGCTCGAGGGAGGCCTCGCAGGCGGCGATCGCGTCCTCGAAGCGGTGGTCGTCGTTCCACAGCTTGGTGGTCACGAACACCTCCTCGCGTGGGAGCCCGGACTCGCGGACCGCGCGTCCGACGCCCTCCTCGTTGGCGTACAGCTTGGCGGTGTCGATGTGACGGTAACCGGCTGTGAGCGCCTGGCCGGTGACGTCGGCTGCGATGTCGGGGTCGACCTTGAAGACCCCGTACCCGAGCTGGGGGATCGTATGGCCGTCGTGGAAGGTCAGGTCCGGACTGGTGGTCATGGTCTGCTCCTGGAGAAGTGCGTGGTGGTCACCACCCTACGATGGGGGCATGAGCTCGGACTGCCCAGGACAGCGCCCGTGAACCCGGCGCGTGCCGCCCGCTTGGCGCCGTTCCAGCGACCGATCCCCGAGCATCCGCCGGTCTACGACCACGAGCGCGGCCACAACCCCGCCGATCGCCCCTTCGAGGTGTACGGCCTGCTGGACACCCTGTTCATCGTCGCCGGTGTGGTGGTCTCCGTCTGGTTGGCGCTGCTGTACCTGGTCGAGGGCTTCTCCCTGACCCCGGTGCGACTGCTGTACCTGGTGGGCTTCTGGCTCCTGCTGACCTACATCACGCTGCCGCGCCTGCACCAGTTGATGACCTGGATCTATCTTCCCGACTACTTCTTCGGTCGCACCCGCACCACCGAGGGTGTGCTCTCCGATCCCATCAACCTGGCCTTCGACGGCCCCGAGAAGGACGTGCACGTGGCGATGCGCCGGGCCGGCTGGGTGCTGGCTGAGGAGCGCACCCTGGCGTCAGCCTGGGGGATGGTCCGCGCCACGGTGCTGCGCCGCTCCTACCCGGCCGCCCCGGTCTCCGACCTGTACCTGCTGGGCCGACGCCATGACTTCACGTACCAGCAGGAGGTCGGCGGCACCACCACCAAGCGTCACCACGTGCGCTTCTGGCGGATGCCGAAGGACTTCGTGCTGCCCGGCGGGTACCGGGCCGACTGGCTGGCGGCCGGGACCTACGATCGCGCCGTCGGCTTCTCCTTCTTCACCCTGCAGGTCACCCACCGCATCGACGAGAACATCGACGTCGAGCGCGACTACGTCATCGATACCGTCCGCCACGCCGATCCGCAGGTCCCGGTCGAGGTGATCCACGAGTTCTCCGCCTCGTACCAGCACCGCAACGGGCAGGGCGATCGCATCCGCACCGACGGGCATCTGCCGGTGATCGACGTCGCCGGCGCGGCTTCCCGCTCCGACGGCGCCACCGCCGTGATGCTGCCGAGGCATCGGCCGACCGGGACCGCCGTGATGAAGGCCCGCGCGCATGCGGCGCTGGCCGCCGCACGTGCCCGGTACGCGCGGCGCGAGGCGGCCCGAGGCGGTGCTGGTGCCGGCGGGGGCCGCGCGCAGGGCGGAGCGGCCGGGGCCCGTGGGGAGCTCGCCGATGAGCTCGCCGCGCAGTGGCAGGGGACCGTCGACGACTTCTACGAGGCGCTCGCCAACGCCGCCGATCACCATCTGCCTCCGCCGACGGTGGTGTTCACCGCGGCGCTGGTGCTGTTGCAGTCCGGCTCGGTGATCGCGCAGTGGCTGGCGCGTCTGCTCGGGGCCGAACTCTCGGCGCTGGTCGAGGAGACCATGCTGCTGTTCCCGGACCAGGGCGCACTGGGCATCGCGAGCTTGTTCTCCGCCGTGCTGGTGCTGCTGATGATCGGGGTGCTGCGCCGCAGCCGCTGGGCCCGGATCGCGCTGATGGGGCTGTTCATGGCCGACGCGGTGGTACGGCTGACGATCGCGACCTCGACGACCGGAGAGGTCACCCATTCCCTGCTGGTCGGCGCCGGCGCCTCAGCACTGGGAGTGTTGGCCATCTCCTCCGACGCCTCGCGGATGTGGGTGCAGACCCTGCGGATGACCTCCCACGAGGAGCAGGAGGACGGCGCCGACGAGGTCGACCGTGAGGGGGACGGCGCCGACGAGGTCGACCGCGAGGGGGCCGATACCGTCGAGGCCCATCGCATCCAGGTCGAGCGCGCCGAAGGTCCCGCTGGTCCCAGGGGACAATGAGGGCAACACCGGTGGTGCCGCTGATCCCGGGGCAATCAACGCAGCGCCGGTGGTGCCGCTGATCGGGATCACGGTCTCCGCCGATCGACGACCAGGGAGATGCCATGACCACGATCCTGCTGGCCTATGCCCCCAGTGCGACCAGCGAAGCCGCCCTCGAGTTCGCCGTGGCCGAAGCCAGGCTTCGCGAGGCCTCCCTGCTGGTGCTCGCCTCCGAGCGTCATGCGGATCCGCGCAAGGCCCGGGGCGTGAAGGATCATCGTCCACTGGCCGAGAGGCTGGCCGAGACCGGCCTGGACGTCGAGCTGCGCACCGTCGCGCGCCGCGCCCAGCCGGCCGACGACATCCTCGCGGCGATCGAGGAGAAGGGCGCTGAGCTGGTGGTCATCGGCATGCGTCGCCGCACCTCGATCGGCAAGCTGGTGCTGGGATCGGTCTCCCAGCGCGTGCTCAAGGAGTCGCGAGTGCCCGTGGTGATGGTCAAGCCCCGGAGCTTCGACCCGGCCGACAGGTTCTGAGCCGTCGGACCCTCGACAGGTTCTGAGCCGATGGGCCCGGGGCGGGGTGTCGGGGAACCGGTCGCTCAGGGTGCCGGACCGATCGTCGGCGCGGCCACCGGGCCGATCATCACCCAGGTCATGGGACAGGCCGTCGAGCCGATGAGCGCGCCCCGGGGAGTGGTCGGGGCCGCAGGGAGGTAGAGTTCCCGCACTGTCGCCCCGGGCCCCAGCTGCACCGCTCCGACCAGAGCACGCCGCTGCCGCAGGCGGCGGGCGTCCCCGTCCCGGAGGTTCCCATGACCCCGTCCGATCAGGCCCCGATCCAGGAAACGCCCGAGCAGCCCGCCCTGAAGAAGGCGATCACCCCCAAGCTGCTGGTGCTGTTCATCGTCGGCGACATCCTCGGCACCGGGGTGTACGCGCTCACCGGTGAGGTCGCCGGGCAGGTGGGCGGTGCCGGCTGGCTGCCCATCATCATCGCGTTCGCGATCGCCATGGTCAGCGCGCTGTCCTATGTGGAGATGGTGACCAAGTACCCGCATGCGGCGGGGGCGGCCCTGTACGTGCACAAGGCCTTCGGCGTGCACTTCCTGACCTTCATGGTCACCTTCGCGGTGCTCTCCTCTGGGATCACCTCGGCCTCGACGAGCTCGATCTTCCTGGCCGAGAACGTGCTGGCCGCCTTCCGCCTGGAGGACTCGCTGGGGGAGGGGGCGGCCACCGTCACCGCCACGGTCATCGCTCTGGCGTTCCTGGGGCTGGTGGCCTGCATCAACCTCTACGGGGTCAGCGAGTCGGTCAAAGCCAATGTGGCGCTGACGCTCATCGAGCTGACCGGCCTGATGGTGGTGATGCTGGTGGGCTTCTACGCGATCGGCCGCGGCCAGGCCGACTTCTCCCGCGTGATCCTGTTCGAGACGCCGGGGGAGAAGGGCCTGTTCATGGCGGTCATCGGGGCCACCGCCCTGGCATTCTTCTCGATGGTCGGCTTCGAGGACTCGGTGAACATGGCCGAGGAGACCGTCGACCCCGTCAAGAATTTCCCCCGGGCGCTGATCGGTGGCCTGTCGATCACCGGTGTGATCTACGTGCTGATCTCGATCATCGCCGTCGCGGTGGTCCCGATCGGCCAGCTCACCGAGGCACCCACCCCGCTGCTGACCGTGGTCGAGGTCGGAGCGCCCGACATCCCGATCCAGACCATCTTCGCGTTCATCTCGATCTTCGCGGTGGCCAATACCGTGCTGATCAACATGATGATGGCCTCACGCCTGCTGTACGGCATGTCCAAGCAGGGGGTCCTGCCCGGCTTCCTCAAGGGTGTGCTCAGGACCCGCCGCACCCCGTACGCCGGGATCCTGTTCTCCACGCTGCTGGCCGTGATGCTGGTGCTGACCGTCAGCACCGTCCTGCCCGAGGAGACCATCGCCGCCCTCGGGGGCACCACGGCGCTGCTGCTGCTGACGGTGTTCGGGCTGGTCAACATCTCCGTCCTGGTGCTACGCGGGGAGCCGGGCCAGGAGGGCCACTACCGCACGCCGACCGCCCTGCCCGTGATCGGCGCGCTCACCTCTTTCGCCCTGGTCTCCCCCCTGGCCCAGCCCACCGAGAACTACGCGATCGCGGGCGGTCTGCTGGCCATCGGTCTGCTGCTGTACGTGGTCACCTGGATCTACAACCGGGCGATCCGGGCCCGTCGCACCCGGTTCCGCCACCCCGAGGACCTCGGTCGTGACTGAGCGTGCCCCCACCGCGCCGGCCGCGCCCCCGACGTCATCGACCCGCGCCCCGGCATCGACGCAGTCGCAGGAGGGCCATCGGGAGGGCCCGGGCCCGCCCCCGCCGAGCAGCCCCTGACCCCGTCCCCGCCCCGACCGCCTCCCAGGGAGATGCCATGACCACCATCCTGCTGGCCTACGTTCCCAGCGCCACCAGCGAAGCCGCCCTCGAGTTCGCCCTCGCCGAGGCCCGGCGCCGAGACGCCCGGCTCCTGGTGCTCGCCTCCGAGCGCGGCGCGGACCCGCGCAAGACCCGGACGATCCCAGACCCCCGTCCGCTCGAGCAGCGCCTGGCCGAGACCGACCTCGAGGTCGAGCTGCGCACCGTCGGGCACCGCAGCGATCCCGCCGACGACATCCTCGATGCCATCGAGGAGGAGAGCGTGGACCTGGTGGTGATCGGGATCCGTCGGCGCACCCCGATCGGGAAGATGCTGCTGGGGTCGACCTCGCAGCGGGTGGCGATCGAATCACCCGTGCCGGTCGTGCTGGTCAAGCCCGAGGGCTTCGAGGCACCGAGCCGCTGATGACGCGGGTGCCCAGGCGGGCCGGCGTCAGCTCGCCGAGCCCCGCGCGGGCGATGCCCTCGCTCCCGGGCCGTTCGTGACCGGATCGTAGCTGAGCCGGGCCCTTCGACTCCGGACCGAGCTCGTTCTCAGGCGGCCTCGTCGGTCTGCGAGCCCGCACGCTGCTCGGCCGCGTGCTTGTGGATGCGGTTGCGGGGGATCAGGATGATCGCGCCGAGGATCGCCGCGAGCACCGAGGCGGTCAGCACGCCGACCTTGGCCCAGTCGTACATCGGGTCCCCCATGCTGAAGCTGAGCTCGCTGACCAGCAGCGACACCGTGAAGCCGATGCCGGCGACGGCGGACATGCCCAGCATGTCGATCCAAGTCAGGGACGGGTCCTTGGTCGCCTTGGTCAGCGTGGTGACCAGGTAGGTGGTGCCGACGATGCCGATGATCTTCCCGCCGACGAGGCCGACGATGACACCCAGGGCCACCGTCGACTGCCAGGCGTCCAGCAGGCCCGAGAGGCCGCCCACGGCGACTCCGGCGCTGAAGAACGCGAACACCGGCACTGCGATCCCGGCGGAGAAGGCTTCGACCCGGTGGGCGAAGGTGTGCGACAGCGAGTGCTGCTTCCCGTACTTCGAGATACCGCGGGTGGGAACCGTGAATGCGAGCACCACGCCGGCGATGGTGGCGTGGATCCCGGAGTTCAGGAACAGCATCCAGGTGAGGATCCCCAGCGGCAGCAGCAGCACCCAGGCGGCCCAGTAGTGCTTCTTGAACAGGGCCTCGGCCTTGTTGGTCAGCAACCAGACGGCAGCGACGGGGAGCGCTGCGAGCGCGAGGAAGCCCAGCTGCAGATCGCCGGTGTAGAAGACCGCGATGATGGTGATGGCGATGAGGTCGTCGACGATCGCCAGCGTCAGCAGGAAGGTACGCAGAGCCGGGGGCAGGTGGCGGCCGAGCAGCGCCAGGATCGCGACTGCGAAGGCGATGTCCGTGGCTGCCGAGATCGCCCAGCCGTGGGCCGAGCCCTCGGGACCGCCGAGGTTGATCAGGGTATAGATGATCGCCGGCATGGCGACGCCGCCGAAGGCCGCGAGGATCGGCACCAGCGCCTTCGAGGGGGAGCGCAGATCGCCGACCACGAACTCCTGTTTGAGCTCGAGACCGACCACGAAGAAGAAGACGGCGAGCAGACCGTCGGCCGCCCAGTGGCCCACCGTCAGCTCGAGGTCGAGAGGGCCGAGCTGGAAGCCGAGCTCGGTGTCCCGCACGGCGAAGTACACGTCCGCGAACAGGGAGTTGGCCATCAGCAGGGCCAGCACGGTGGCGCTCAGCAGCAGCATGCCGCCCGGGATCGATCCGGTGACGATGGTCTCCAGCCGCGAGTGCTCGCGATACGTCCCGCGCTCGAGACGCAGTTGTTCGGTGCGTCCGGCGCTGCGGGCGGGCTCGGGGCTAGGTGTGGGCATCTGCGTCTCCCGGGGTCGAAACTCTTCCTTGTCAGGGCACGATAAGCCCTACGCCGACCAGACTTCCCGGCTCACCGACGCTCACTATGCCACCTTCGGTGGCGAGCACACGAAACGGTTCGGCGTGGTTCCGGGCTGCTGCACCTCATGGTCACGCCGTTCTCCACGGCAGCTGCGTGCAGTCGGACGATCACTCCGTTCTGGCCGCGGCGCCCTCTGCCGCAGCGCCGTCCGCCGCAGCGACCTCGGCCCCGCCGCAACGCCCCGGGGAGACGGAAGCGCAGCCGCGTGCCTACCCTGTGGGCATGGTGACGACGCTGCCGTATGGATCCTGGCCCTCCCCGATCAGCGCCGAGCTGCTTGCGACGGGCGGCACCCGACTGGGCGGCCCCCAGCTGGTCGGCGACGAGGTCTGGTGGACCGAGGGCATCGCCACCGAGGAGGGACGGAACGCGATCGTCCGCACGGACGGCCCCGTGCACCGCCCCGAGGACGCTCCGGGGCAGGTCACCGTGCTGCCGTCCCCCTTCAGCTCCCGCTCCCGGGTGCACGAGTACGGCGGCACGGCCTGGACCGCCCTCCCCGCCGCGTCGGACGGGGCCGAGCGCCCGCTGGTGCTGTTCGTGAACTTCACCGACCAGCGCATCCACGCCTTCCGCGAGGGGGAGCGGCCGCGCCCACTGTCACCCGTCGGCCCCGAGGTCACCACCGCCGGCGGGCCCTCTCTGCGCTGGGCCTGCCCCACCCCGGTCACCCTGCCCGGCGGTGAACAGGAGGTGTGGTGGATCTGCGAGGACCACACCGGCGGCGAGCAGGGCCCGCGCACCGGGGCCGACGGCGCCCCGCACATCGAGCGCTACATCGCTGCGGTCCCGCTGGACGGCTCCGCGGCGAACGACCCCGCCGCGATCCGCCGCGTCACGCCGGCCTCCCGGTTCGTCGCCCACCCGCGGCTGAGCCCGGACGGCGGCAGCCTGGCCTGGTTGAGCTGGGAGCATCCGCAGATGCCCTGGGACGGCACGAGGCTGCATGTGGCCCCGCTGGTCGGCGGGTCGACCGGGGCAGGCACCGTGGTCGCCGGCGCCGCTGACATCTCCGTCCTGCAGCCGGAATGGCTCGACGATCAGCGCCTGCTGTTCATCTCCGACGAGTCCGGCTGGTGGAATCCCTGGCTGTGGTCGGCCGATGAGGGGGCTCGTCAGGTGCTGGTCGCCGAGGAGGAGTTCGCCGGCCCCATGTGGCAGCTGGGCGAGACGTCCTTCCAGGTGCTCGACGCTGACCATGCCCTGGTCCAGCACGGCCGCGCCGCGACCTCGCTGTCGGTGCTGACCGTGAGCAGCGGGCAGCTCACCGGGCTCGACTGCCCGTTCACGCTGGTCAGTTCCGCGCAGGTCCGGGCCGACGGCCTGGTGGTCCTCGCCGGGGCCTCCCCCACCCGCTTCGCGGCGATCCACCTGGCCCGGCTCGACCGGGAGGGCCCGTCGGCCCCGGTCCTCGGCGAGCCGGTGCAGCTGCGCTCCTCCCGCGAGGACGCCCCCGATCCGGCGGTGCTGCCCACGGCCGAGAGTATCGAGGTGCCGCTGCCGGACGGCGGCGTGGTCCACGCGATCGTCTACCGGCCGCGTCAGGAGGGCTTCGAAGGGCGGGAGGGGGAGCTGCCGCCGTTCATCGCCCGCGTCCACGGCGGTCCCACCGCGCACGTCCCGCCCGTGCTGAGCCTGCCGGTGGCGTACTACACCTCCCGGGGCCTCGGCGTCGTCGAGGTCAACTACGGCGGCTCGACCGGTTACGGACGCGCCTACCGCGATCGGCTCCGGGGCCAGTGGGGCGTGGTCGACGTGACCGACACCGTCGCCGTGGTGGAGCATCTGGTCGCCGAGGGGATCGCCGACGGGGAGCGGCTGGCGATCGAGGGCGGCAGCGCGGGCGGCTGGACGGTGCTGGCCTGCCTGACCCGCACCTCTGCCTTCGCCGCCGGGGTCTCCAGCTACGGGGTCTCCGACCTCGAGCGGCTGCGCCAGGACACCCACGACTTCGAGTCCCGCTACATCGACGGGCTCGTCGGCCCCTACCCGGAACGACGCGACCTCTACGTCGAGCGCTCCCCGCTCACCCACGTCGACGAGCTCGAGGTGCCCGTGCTGCTGCTGCAGGGTGACGAGGACCGGATCGTACCGCCCAGTCAGTCGGAGATGGTGCGCGATGCGCTCGCCGACAAGGGCATCCCACATGCCTACCTGCTGTTCGAAGGGGAGCAGCACGGCTTCCGCGCGGCGGACTCGATCATCCGGGCCACGGAGGCGGCGCTGTCGTTCTACGGTCAGGTGCTCGGCTTCAGTCCCTTGTGCATGCCGGTGCTGGAGCTGCGCAGAAGCTGACCGGGTGGGAGCGGATGCAGCCCGGGAGCTGGCCTGGCTGGGGCAGCCGTCGGGCAGGAGCCGTCGGGCAGGAGCCGCCGGGCGCCAGGCTGCCCCGGCCCCGGGCCGCACCATCGGGGCCTGTGACCATTGCCACAGCCGGGCACGGCGGTCTACGGTGTCGGGGCGGCGAACGGGCCGCCTGTGGGCGGCGCGTGAGCCTTCCGGGCGACGCAGCTTCCGGGCGACGCAGGACGATGCTGTTCCCGTCCCGGGCGATACGACCATGAGGATCCGCAGTGCACCGTAGCCTGACCCGACGAACCACCCTGACCGGCGCCGCTCTCGCCGCGACCGCCACCGCCGTGGGGCTGCCCACGGCCCACGGGGACGGCGATCCCGCCGGCGGGGAGCCCGGAGCCGGCAGTCCCGCCACGAAGTCCGCACCGAGCTCGGAAGGATCCCGAGCCGCCAGCGACTGGGGACCCGAGCAGCCCCACCCCTGGGGCCGCCCCCGCGCCTCGGGCCGCACCCTGCGCAGGACCTCGCCCCACGCGGCCGGTCTGGACGGAGAGGTGCTCGAGCGTCTGCCCGGGATCATCCAGGAAGGGCTGGACCACGATCCGCCCCGCTTCGCCGCGGCCTCGGTGCTGGTCGCCTCCCAGGGCAGCATCGTCTACGAGCACAGCGACGGCTACGCACTGCGCTGGAAGAACGCCGAGGAGCAGCTACCGCGCCAGCAGTGGGTGCCGGCGCGGGACGACACCTTGTACGACATCGCCTCGATCTCCAAGATCTTCACGGCCACCGCGGTATTGCAGCTGGTGGAGCAGGGTCGGCTGGGACTGGAGGACACGGTCGCCACCCATCTGCCGCGCTTCGCCGAGGGCGGCAAGGAAGGTGTCACGGTCGAGCACCTGCTCACCCACGTCGGTGGGCTGCCGCCCTTCCTGAACCTGTGGTCGGACCACCCCGACATCCCCTCCCGCATCGATGCGGCCCTGACCGTCGAACCGGACTCCGCGCCCGGCACCGAGTACGTCTACAGTGACCTGGGCCTGATCGCGCTGGGCCTGATCGTCGAGGAACTCACCGGGCTGGGCCTGGACGAGTACGTGCGCGAGCACATCACCGCGCCCCTGGGCATGGACGAGACCATGTACACCCCGCCTCAGGGGCTGCACGAGCGGATCGCGGCCACCGAGTACATGGAGGCCACCGGCGAGCTGGTGCGCGGGCACGTCCATGACGAGAACGCCCATTCGCTGGGCGGGGTCGCCGGGCACGCCGGAGTGTTCTCCACCGCCGGTGACCTGGCGATCTTCGCCCAGATGTTCCTGGGCGGCGGCCGCTACGGGAAGGCCCGCATCCTCCAGGCCGACACCGTGGAGATGATGTTCAGCGACCACATCGCGGAGGTCACCGGGATCGGCGGGGCGCGCCGGGGCCTGGGCCCGGAGCTGGAGGCCTGGTTCTACCACGCGGGGCTGACCAGCCCCTACAGCGGCACGCACACCGGCTTCACGGGCACCTCGATGGTGATCGACCCGCTCACCGACACGATCGTGATCCTGCTGGCCAACGCCGTGCATCCCACCCGTGAATGGTCGACCACCTCGGTCACCCGCCGCGAGGTCTCCAGCTGCGTCGCCGAGGCCCTCGGGCTGGTCCCCGCCCAGGTGCGTGACGGCTGGCATGCGGGTCACGAGGACGAGACCGTGGCGACGTTGAGCGTGCCCGTCAACCTCGGCGCTGACAGTTCCGCGACCCTGGAGCTGGAGCTGTTCACCCACCTCGAGACCGCCTACGACCTCCTCACCCTGGAGGCGACGGCCGACGGCGGCAGCACCTGGGTCCCGCTGGCCGGGCAGCTCACCGCGCCCGACCGGGAGCCGGTCGAGGTGCCCGAGGGGCAGATCACCGGCTGGGGCGCGCGCCGGGTCTGGCATGGTGAGTTCCCCCTGACCGACGGAGGACAGGCGCTGACCGGCGAGCTCGAGCTGCGGGCCTCCGTCACCACTGATGCCCAGGTGCGCGGCCTCGGCACCTGGATCGGCCGGATCCGGGTGCGGGACGGGGACCGGGATCTGCTGGACACCGACCGGCCCGAAGACGCGGAGCTGGTGGAGTCCGACGGCTGGGTGCGCAGAGGCTGAGCCTGGCGGCCGGGCCGTCGTGCCTTCCCGGAGCCGGGGCGGTAGGTTTTTGGCGACACCTCCCGGGCGTGGAGGCCCGATGAGAGGGGGACCGTGATGACAGCTGGGCAGTGGCCGCCCCCCGAGCGACCTGATCGGCCGGCGCATGACTCGGGGCCAGGGCCGACCGCGACGGGACCTTCGGGGCTGGGGTCGGCCGCGGCGGGACCTTCGGGGCCGGGGCCCCGGACGCCACGGCCACCGCAGCCGCTCCAGCTCGCCCGAGCGCTGCTGATCCTCTTCCTCGTGCGCATCGGGCTGCTGATCATGAGCAAGTTCGGGGTGGAGGCCGCCGTCTGGGGGCTGAGAGCGATGGATGTCCGCGATCCGCTCCTGCACACGCTGATCGGGTTGGGCACCTCGGGCCTGGCGCTGCTGAGCGGCGGCGTGTGGGCGGCCTGCCTGGCACTGGCGATCGTGATGATCGTCAGAGCCCGCGACACGCTCCGCAACGGCGCGATCGTGCTACTGATCGCGCTGGTGGTGCCGACTTTCTTCGTCGTCGATCTCTCCGGCGGCTTCGGCCCGCCAGTCGTGGCCGCCTCCTACATCCTCGAGCTGGTCTTCAGCGCGCTCGCTCTGATCATCAGCGCCGTGGGGGCCGTCTTCCTGCTGCGCGCCTACCGCTCCGCGGCGCAGGAGGAGAGTTCTCGCTACGCGATGTTCTGAGTCTCAGGCGTTGTCGGAGAGCGCGGCGGCGAGGGGGTCGATCAGGGCGGCGGGCTCGACGTCGGAGGCGTAGCGCGCCCGCACCGTGCCGTCGCGGCCGATCAGGAATTTGGTGAAGTTCCAGCCGATGTCCTCGGCGGGGATGCCCTCGTGCGGGCCGGTCAGCCATCGGTAGAGCGGATGGGCACCCTCTCCGTTGACCTCGATCTTCGAGAACATCGGGAAGTCGACACCGAAGTTGACCGAGCAGAACTCGGCGATCTCGGCCTCGCTGCCGGGCTCCTGATGCATGAACTGGTCGCAGGGGAAACCCATCACCACCAGGCCCTGATCGTGGAACTGCTCGTGCAGCTCCTGCAGGCCCTGGTACTGCGGCGTGAATCCGCACTTGCTGGCGGTGTTGACCACCAGCACCACCGAACCGAGGTGATCGGCGAGATCGACACGGTGGCCGTCGATCGACGTGGCCTCGAAGTCCGCAAGAGTTGTCATGCCCCTATTGTGGAGCCTCGCGCCGCCTGTGCGCGACACCGGGGATCAGCGGTCCTGGGCCCCGTGGCTCTGTGGTTCGGCGGCCCCGTGGCCGTACCGTCCTGCGGACCGTGGCCCGTGCCGCTGCTGGGCCCGGTGCTTGGCGGCGCAAGAGCACGCGCACACGGAGCGGGGCGGACGCTCAGAACAAGGGCAGCTCGCCCTCGCCCGGCGTGACCCTCAGCTCGGACGCCTCGATCGCCACGTCGTCGATGCTGGCCTCACGGCGGGCCATGTAGCCTTCGTCGTCGAACTGCCACAGCTCGTTGCCGTACGAGCGCCACCACTGTCCCTCGACGTCACAGGACTCGTACTGGAAGCGCACGGCGATGCGATCGCCCTCGAAGGCCCACAGGTTCTTGCGCAGGCGGTAGTCGCGCTCCCGTTCCCACTTGCGGGTCAGGAACGCGACCACCTCCTCCCGGCCGTGGAGATGCTCGGAGCGGTTCCGCCACACCGTGTCGAGCGTGTACGCCCGGGAGACCGTCACCGGATCGCAGGTGTTCCAGGCGTCCTCGGCGGCCTGGACCTTCTGCAGGGCGCTCTCGCGGGTGAAGGGCGGCACGGGAGACTTCGGCGTCATGGGGATCTCCTCATCGAGTCGGTGCAGAGTGCCTCCGACCATAGGCGCTGGACGCTCGTCATCCCTCGGTCCTTCCTCCCCAGCAGCTGCTGGTGCACATTCCGACGGGCACCCTTCCGATGCCCCCGGAGCCTGCGGATGATCGATGCATGACCATCACCGAGCGCCCTTCCAGCGCCGCCGAGGGCGAGGATCTTCCCCGGCGGGCGCTGGAGGCCGTGTGCGCTCGGGGCCCGATCGGCCTCGCGGAGGAGATCGGAGACGCCACCCATCTGCTCGTCGAGCTCCTCCGAGAGCCGCAAAACCTCTTCGACCCCGAAGAGCACGGCTCCCATGACTACACCCAGCTGCTCGGCCGCATCCACGAAGCCGGCAGCGCCCTGGGCGCCCTGCAGGCCCACACCGTGGTCTCCCACGCCGCAGCCACCCGCCGCGAGGACCGTCGGGCCGCCCGGGATCAGGCCGCTCATGAAGCCGACGTGATCGCGCCCCAGGCCAGAACCGATGACCGTGCGGATCAGCGTTCCGGGAAGGACCTCTCCCTGATCACCCGCAGGTCGCCCTCCGAGGCGAGCCACGCCCTGCGGGCCTCCCGTCGGCTCGTGGAATCGATGCCGAACCTGCTCGGCGCCCTCACCGACGGGAAGATCACCGCGGACATCGCCCACAAGGCGGCGTCGAAGGCCGGCTCGCTCGAGCCCGAGGAATGCCGTGAACTGGACCGGCTGCTGGGGGAGCGCCTGCCCGATCTGGACGGTGCCGGGACCCGCCGGTGGGGCCAGGAGATCTCCGCGGCGATCCAGGGCCTCGACCCCGATGGCGCGGTGGGACGGCATCAGCGCGCTCGCCGTGAACGATGCGTGACTCTGCGCCCGGGCGAGCACGGCATGGCGACCCTGTCCGCACGACTCCCGGGGATTGACGCCGCCCAGGCCCATAAGCGTCTCTCCCTCGAGGCGGAGCGGCTGCGCGCCGACGGCGACCGGCGCGGCCACCAGGCGATCATGGCCGACGTCCTGGTCGACACCATCCTCGGCCGTGACGACCAGATGGACCCGACCACCCTCGATATCGGCCTGATCATCACCGACCGCGCCCTGTTCTCCCCCGATGATGGCGAGATCGCGCAGGTCGAGGGATACGGTGCGGTCCCTGCCGAGGCGGTCCGGGAGCAGCTGCGCGCCGCGCTGCGCGACCCCAAGGCCCCGCAGGAGGACCGCTACGGCCCCGATGGGCCGACGGTCCGCGCGGTGCTGCGACGCTTGTACACCCACCCGACCAGCGGCGAGCTGGTGGCCGTCGAATCGAAGGCGAAGGTCTTCCCGTCGGCCCTGGCCCGTTTCCTGCGCTGGCGCGATCTGAGCTGTCGAGGCCCGTTCTGCAATGCGGCGATCCGGCAGAGCGACCACATCGTGCCCCGTTCCACCGGAGGTCCCACGAGCATCGACAACGGCCAGGGCGCCTGCGCGCATGACAACGGCAAGGAGGAGCACTTCCGCAGCGTCCGCCGGATACCGCAGCCGCCGGGAGGCGGGCACCGCGTGGAGTGGACCAGCCCCAACGGCATCTCCCGCACGACGTCACCACCGCCCCTGACCCGCCCCTCACGAACACCAGCAGCGGAGCCCGAAGCAAGCCCGCCGCGCGCCGGACCACGCGAGGACAGCCCACCCGACGGCGGGACGCTCGAGGGCCCACCCGACGGCGGGACGCTTAAGGACGGCACTGCGTCCGAGGCCGCCCGACCGGATGCACCGCCCGAGGCGACCCCGCCCGATTTCCTGCCACCCGACGACGCCGGCCCCGGCGCACAGCCGGATGGACAGCCGCCCGAACCCGACCAGCGTGAGTAGGGCGGCACTCAGCCACCGCGCGGCGTCAGCGTCCAGTTCACCGCTGTGCACCACGCCCCGCACCACGGGGCGTCGGCACGCGGGGTGCCGGTAGCTGTCACATGGAGTCCTGCCACGCCTGGTACAGCGCGGCGAAGCGACCGCCGGAGGCGACCAGCTCCTGTGGGGACCCGTCCTCGACGACCTTGCCGTCATGGACCACCAATACCCGGTCGGCGATCATCACCGTGGTCAGACGGTGGGCGATGATCAATGAGGTGCGGTGGCCCAGCAGCTTCGTCAGGCCCTCTTGCACCATGCGCTCCGAGGGGATGTCCAGCGAGCTGGTGGCCTCGTCCAGGATCAGCACCCTCGGATCGGCCAGGAACGCGCGGGCGAAGGAGACCAGCTGCCGCTGTCCGGCCGAGACCCGGCCGCCGCGCTTGCTCACGTCCGTGTCGTACCCATAAGGCAGCTGCTCGATGAACGAGTCCGCGCCGATCGCCTCGGCCGCCTGCTGGATCTCCGCGCGGCTCGCGCCGGGCTTGCCCAGGGCGATGTTGTCCGCGACCGTCCCGGAGAACAGGTACGCCTCCTGGGTGACCATGACGATGTTGCGGGTCAGATCCTTCATGGAGATGTCGCGCAGATCCACGCCGTCGAGCGTCACCGCGCCCTCGGTGGCGTCGTAGAACCTGGAGATCAGCTTCGCCACGGTCGATTTTCCAGCGCCCGTCTGCCCGACCAGCGCCACCGTCTGACCCGCCGGGATGTGCAGATCCAGCGGTTTGAGCACCAGCGGACCCTCCGCGGTGTAGCGGAAGGAGACGTCCTGGAAATCGATCTGACCGCTCGAGGTCGGCAGCGGCGTCGGCGTCGGCGACTCCTTCACATGCGGCTGCTCGGCCAGCAGGTTCGCGATCTTCTCGAGCGCCGCGACCGCCGACTGGAAGGCGTTGTAGAAGTTGGCGATCTCGTCGACCGGCTGGAAGAAGCGCCGTGAATACAGCACCAACGCCACCAGCACACCGACGTTCAGGTCCCCGGCCAGCACCCGGAAACCGCCGACCACCAGCACTGCGGCGATGGTGACGTTGGCCAGGATGCGCAGCGCCGGCTGATAGATGCCGAACACGTTGATCGAGCGCATCGAGGCGTCGCGGTAGTCCTGGGCCAGGCGATCGAACTCTTCCTGGTTGCGGTCGTGCTTGCGGAAGGCCTTGACCGCTCGGATCCCAGCCATCGCCTCCACGAAATGCACGATCAAGCGGGCGGAGTGGGTGCGGATCGCCCGGTACTCGCGGCTCGAGCGGCGCTGGAACCAGATCGTCAGGAACACGCCCGGCACGAGCATCAGCAGCATGACCACGCCGGTCACCCAGTCCATGGTCACGATCAGCACGATCGTGAAGACCATCGACAGCGAGGCCCCGACCATCACGTTGACCCCGGAGTCCAGCAGCTCGCGCAGCGCCTCCATGTCGGAGGTCTGGCGCGAGACGATCCGGCCCGAGGTGTAGGACTCGTGGAACTCCAGGTCCTGGCGCTGCGTGAAGCGGAAGACCCGCCGACGCAGCGACAGCAACATCTTCTGGCCGACGACGACGGACTGGCGCACGTACCCGTAGGTCAGCACGCCGCCGACAATCGCGGCACCCATGTGCATGGCGGTGGCCTGCAGGACCGGGATCGAGTTGCCATCCAGCAGCTCCGGCAGGGCCACGTCGATGCCCCAGGCGATGATCGCCGGCCCGGCCACCACGGCGCCCTGGGCGAAGATGACCATCACGGCCATCAGCGCGAACTGGCCCTTGACCGGGGACAGGAGCTCCCGGAGCAGCTTCAGGGAGCGCCCGCGGGATTCCTTGAGCTCGGCGGTGCTCTGGGGGCGCTGTTCGTCGTCACGAGACGTGGTCGGCGCGCTCATCGGTCCCCCTTCCGTTCGGAGGCGGGCACG
>Ga0209487_1001305_pt1 | contig 21293 bp, 11 predicted proteins | sample Poulit2012_FD_187524 | JGI IMG/M metagenome (GOLD analysis project Ga0209487, IMG submission 187524) | Agricultural soil microbial communities from Georgia to study Nitrogen management - Poultry litter 2012 (SPAdes) (version 2) | ecosystem: Environmental > Terrestrial > Soil > Agricultural land...
CCGGAGATCACGGCGTGCTTCATCGCCGTAGCCATCTGGACGGGATGCTTCGCCTCGGAGATGGCCGTGTTGAGCAGGATGCCGTCATAACCGAGCTCCATCGCCCTGTTGGCATCGCTGGCCGTGCCGATGCCGGCGTCGACGATGAGCGGCGTATCCGGCACCAGTTCGCGGACCAGGCTGAGGTTGTACGGATTGACGAGGCCCATCCCGCTACCAATTGGAGACGCGAGGGGCATCACGGCCGCGCAGCCGAGATCGGCAAGTTTACGGCACGTAATGGGGTCGTCGTTGGCGTACGCGAGCACGGTGAAGCCAAGGTCGAGGAGCATCCGCGCGGCCTTGAGCAACTGCTCGACGTCGGGAAGCAGCATCTCGTCGTCGCCGATGACTTCGAGCTTGACAAGATCCGTCTCCAGTGCCTCGCGGGCGAGTTCGGCCACGAGTACGGCCTCCTTCGCCGTATAACACCCGGCCGTATTCGGAAGGAGTGTGAGCCCGCGCTCACGCAGCAGCGCAAGCACGCTCTCATCCGACTTGTCGTACACGTTGACGCGCCGGATGGACACCGTTACGAACTCCGCACCCGATGCTTCGATCGAGTCGAGCATCACCTGCGGGCTCGGATAGCGGCTCGTGCCGACCATCAACCGCGACTTAAAGGCATACGATCCGATCTTCAGCTCGTCTGCCGTTTCGTTATCCAGAAGTAGTTCAGCCATATTTTGGACGTAAATGCCGCAGCCGGCCGCAACTAATGGGCCGACAAGAATCGGCGCCTCAGCCGCCCTGACGCGCCGTAATCACTTCCAGCCGGTCGTCGGCTTTGAGTGCAACGTCTTCCCAGCTTGCTCGGCGCACGACCTCGTCATTCACCGCAACTGCTATGCCCTTCGAATGAAGCGGGTCGATGTCCAACGACCTGAGCAAATCGACGACGGTCTGCCCCGCCGTGATGGTCTTCGCGTCTCCGTTAACCGTTACCTGTACGTTGTCTGCCATAGTTCTGTATCAAAAGAGGCCTTAGCCTCATTAGTTCGACTTGAAACGCAACGGAGAAAACGGCCCCGGCCATGGGGAGGTTTCTTTGCCGAGGATCAGATCGGCAGAGACGCGCGCGGTGAGCGGTGCGAGCATGACACCGTGGCGGTAGTGTCCCGTGGCCATAAAAACGCCGGGGGCGCTTGAAAAGCCGATGATGGGCTGATGGTCGCGACTCGCTGGTCGGAGTCCGGCCCACGTATCGACGACAGGCAGGTCGTAGATACCTGGCACGATCTCCCAGGCGCCCTCGAGGAGCTTGTAGAGTCCGCCGCCGGTCACGTCGGTGTCGAATCCCATCTCTTCGGATGTCGCACCGAGCAGCAGCCGGCCGCCGGGCTTCGGCACAAGGTAGCCATGCGGCCCCCGTACTACGTGGCCGAGCTCAAACGGCCGAATCATCTTTAGCTCGATCATCTGGCCCTTCACCGGCCGCACCGGCGGTCGGTCTTCCTTCGCGAGGCCTTCGATCTGGCGGCTCCACGCGCCCGCGGCCAGCACGACGACGTCGCCGGCAACTTCCTCACCACTCTCCAGCACCATGCGCGGACGGCGCTCATCGGGTTCGATCGCGGCAACCGGTGCGTCCTCCCGCACCTCACCTCCATGCTTGCGGATTGCTTCTATCAGCGCGAGGACGAGGCGGCGGTTGTCAACCTGGATATCGTCGGGAGAAAGCACGCCTGCCGTTACGCGGGGTGCGAGAAACGGCTCTTGGTCGCGGGCCTCGGCGCCGGTTAACCACCGGACGTTCAGCCCTTCTTCCACCTGAAAATCGTACACCCGCCGAAGACGCTCGCGGCTGTCGGCATCGTCTGAGACCACGAGTGTACCCTCGGTACGAAGGCCCACATCCATGCCGGAGGCGGCCTCGAGGCGCTTGACGAACTCCGGCCATAGCTCCGTACTTTCGCGGCTGAACCGGTATAAATCCGGCTCTTCAAACTGGATTTCTGCGGCAGGGGCCAACATGCCTCCCGCCTGCCATGACGCCTGCCTGCCGGCGGTGCCCTTGTCGAACAGCACAACCTCGCATCCCGCCTGCACGAGTTCCCACCCAATGGTCAGGCCGATAACGCCTGCACCAGCAATCACAACTTTCGGAGCTTTGCCCATCGTATCCCTGTTTATCGTATCCCGATTGATCGACTAATGCCGAATTGTCAATATGAGGAATCAGTGCTGCGACGGCTCACGTCATGACCTTGCTGAGGCGTTATCACCGCACCGAACGAGAAGCCGACGCAGCGCCGGGCCGAGCGCCTGTCCATCAGCAATTGCGTATTCTAACGCTGAAAGCCGCCGATTCCGCCCTAATCTTATATGAATCTGCAGACCGACATTCTGATCGTCGGCGCCGGATTGGCCGGAGCCTGTGCCGCTGTTCATCTTGCGCCGTCTCGAGACGTGATGTTGATTGACGCAGCCGGGCCGGCCGAAAGCGCATCGGGCGCGGGAGCCGGGCTTGCGAATCCATTTACCGGCAGACGTGCAAAACCTGTGTGGCGCATGGAGGATGCCCGTGATGCCCTGGCGGAAACGATCGAACTGGCGGGCGCCCGCTCGCTGGTGCTCGACTACGGAATCCTGCGCCCGGCCGCGTCGGCCGATCTCGCCGAGAAGATGCGCCAGGTCACTCGCGAGCATCGCCACCTGACATGCTGGCTCGATGCCGGGGATTGCCGGCGTCATTTCCCTCACGTCGTCGCTCCACACGGCGCGCTCTTTCATAATGACGGAAGCGCGATCAACATCGGTGCTTTCTGCCGGACACTCGTGAAGGCGGCCGAGAAATCGGGCGCCGACATTCGCATGCGCCATCGTCTTGTGGACGTCAGCGAGCATCCGCGTGGCGCTACGTGCCGCCTCGAAACGGACGACGGCCACGCCGAGGTCGACGCTAAGGTCGTCATCCTGGCCGTGGGTGACGGGTACCTGCACGTCCCATATACGGCCGAGCTGAACGTGCACCGCGTGAAAGGTCAGACGATATCGATCGACGGCATCGACCTTCCACAACGTCATCCGCATGTCGCGGGGCTGGGCTATCTGGTGAATGAGGGAGTCGCGCCTGATGGAGAACCCGGCACGTCACCTCGATTTGTTGCGGGCTCGACGTACGAGCATGAGTTTGCCGATGCACGGCCAACGTCGGAGGCGACAATGCACATCCTCAACAAAGTGAGCGAGATCGTGCCTTCAATTGCCGAGGGCACGGTGACGCAGAGCCGAGCCGGGATCCGCGTTACGGTGCCGGGCACGCGCATGCCGATGGTGGGCCCGGTTTCAGCGTCGGGCCGTGTGTGGGTTTTCACTGGTCTCGGTGCGAAGGGATTGATGACGGCGCCGCTGATCGCGCGCGATATTCAGGGGTGGCTGATGTCTCCATCAAATATTCCCACAGTGCTGGTGCCCCGTTTCGCTTCCCGCTGAAAGATGATCGCGCCTCACCAATCCGCCAGTCCCCGCGGGCAAAGCGCTTTTGTGAACGGGGCCGATACCTACACCGCTATTATGACGCAAGCGCTATACTTCCTCAAATCCCGCGTAAGGGAATCACGGTCGCCGCAATAGCCTCAGAATCGTAAATTGGGGCGATCAAGATGCGAAGGATCTTTCTTTATCTTCGCTGCACGATGCCGTTTTTGCGAACCAACAATTAGTCAGGAGGCATATACCATGGCCGAACTAACCACCACAAACACGGCCGATATGCTCGGCGACGAGGCGGAGTCGCTCCTCGATCATACGTGTCGCACGATCCCGAAGGAGAATCTGCATCTGCCGGGCCCCGACTTTGTCGACCGCGTTTTCATTGGCTCGGATCGGAACGTTCGCGTACTGCGCAACCTGCAGTCCATCTTCGACCACGGACGTCTCGGTGGTACGGGCTACCTCTCGATTCTCCCCGTCGACCAGGGAATCGAGCACTCGGCCGGCGCGTCGTTTGCCAAGAACCCGGCGTACTTCGATCCGGAGAACATCGTGAAGCTCGCCATCGAAGGCGGTTGTAACGCAGTGGCATCCACGTACGGCGTGCTCGGGTCGGTTGCGCGTAAGTATGCGCATCGCATCCCGTTCATCATGAAGTTCAACCATAATGAGCTTCTCACCTATCCCAACACGTACGACCAGATCCTCTTCGGCGGCATCGAGCAGGCGCACGACATGGGCTGCGCGGCCGTCGGCGCGACGATCTATTTCGGCTCGGCCGAGTCGAATCGTCAGCTTCAGGAAGTCTCTGAGGCGTTCGCGTACGCGCACGAGCTGGGCATGGCCACGATCCTGTGGTGCTACATGCGCAACTCGGAGTTCAACATCGACGGCGTGAACCACGAGGGCAGCACCGACCTGACCGGCCAGGCCAACCACCTCGGCGTGACGATCGAGGCCGACATCATCAAGCAGAAACTGCCGGAATCGAACGGCGGATACAAGGCGCTCAACGCGGGTGACTCCTCGTACGGCAAGCTCGATGAGCGGATCTATACAGAACTAACATCGGACCACCCGATCGACCTGACGCGCTACCAGGTGGCCAACTGCTACATGGGCCGTGCCGGTCTTATCAACTCGGGCGGCGGTTCGTCGGCGAATGACTTCCAGGAGGCCGTTCGGACGGCCGTCATCAACAAGCGCGCCGGTGGCATGGGCCTCATCTCGGGCCGCAAGGCGTTCCAGCGCCCGATGGACGAGGGCATCAAGCTGTTGAATGCCATTCAGGATGTTTACCTCGACGATAGCGTAACCATCGCCTGACGGCGGACCTGCCACGCAATCCTGTTTTCGAAAGAGGGGCGGCTATGATGGCTGCCCCTTTTTTCGTGCCTGTTGGCGTACGGAGCATTGACGGGGGGATGACGTGTCGGCCGGCCAAGGAAACGCCTACGTCCACGCACGCCTTTACCCGACGTGACAAAGCGTATTCTCCCCGTTCATTGTTTCATGGTTCATACCGAGCATGAAGTAGATCATCGTGCTCACTTCGGTACAGACCAATGAAACGGCTACCTGCCCTCCTTGCGACTTTTCTGCTCCTTATGCTCGGTACGGCGCCTGTCCATGCACAGCGAGGCATGGGTCAGGCATCGGGTCTGGCCGCACAAGGGTACCAGGCCGATATCCTCACGGTCGAGGGAACGATCACCGCGATCCTGACTGAGCCCTGTGCCCAAACCACTGGCCGCTCGATCATCGGCCTGCACCTTATCATCGAGGAGACATTGCAGGGCGCGTTGAATCTGCACCTCGGCCCGGCCGACGACCTCTTGTCGATGCAGCGTTCACTCGAAGTCGGAGACCGGCTCGAAGCGCACGTCTTTCGTACCGATCAGCTACCGGAAGGACAGTATATCGTTCGCGATATCACGACGGGTGGTGACACGACCGTGCTGCGCGACGAAAAAACACTTCGTCCGGTCTGGGCCAGAGGCCGTGGAGCGCGGAGGTGATGGCTTCACCGATTCATCCACGACACGTCCACGCACCGTGAAAGTGACGGCCTGAGAGTTGATCTGCCGGCGGGTTTGCCCTCATCCGAGAAGACGGCGCCACCGCTCATGGTACTGCCGCTGATTCTCGGCCAGCTCGTCGAGCGTCCGGCGGATGTCCGGGTGGTCGCGGACGGCTTCCCAGTGCGGATTCGCGAGAAACCACGGCGCGTTGTGATTGCCCAGGTAAATGGAACGCCGCAGCCAGTGAAGCGCCTCGGTCTCGTTCCGGGAGACGGCGTAGAACGTGGCCACACGATACGCCATCTCGCAATCGGCCGAGGCTGTCGCCAGTGTTTCCTCGTTCATGAGGCGGAGAGCTTCGTCGCGGCGGCCGTCCTGCCAGTATGCGATGGCGAGCGTCGGATGGACGAGCCGCAGGTTCGGATCATCGCGGACCACGCCTTCAAGCAGCTCGGTGGCGGTCGCGAGTTCTCCATGGCGAAGATGCCAGACGCCGCTCGTGGTGCGCAGCAGCGTGTGCCCCGGCTCGACGGCCAGCCCACGATCGATCTCAGCCCGCGCCTCCTCCGGTTTCTGCTGATAAATGTAGACGCGTGCTCGCAGGTTGTACACCCTCGGCGCGATGGTCGGGTTCGTCCGCAGCGCCATGCTGAGCGTCTGGATGGACGGACCGAGGAGCCCGTCGAGATGCAGGATGATGCCGGCGACGAGGTAGACCTCGGCGTCGTAAGGCGCGCTCTTGACGAGGTACTGGACGTCCCGCCGGGCTTTTTCCTTTTCACCGCGCCATAGCATGGTGTAGGCGCGGTAGAGCTTCGCCTCGATGTTGCCCGGGTCGAGCTGGAGCGCGCGTTCGAGATGCCGCTGCGCCGCGATGAGATCCGTGACGCCGGCAAATCCGAACCGCACGTACCGTGTGAGCGCAATTCCAAGGCTGGCGTGCGCGGGCGCGAAGTCGGGCGCCCGTTTGGTCACCCGCTCGAACATGGCGCGAGCCTGAAGCAGATCTTCCTCGTGGCTCGACCTGGTGATCTGGCTGTTGAGGAGTGCTCTGCCGCCCAGATAATCTTCCACGAGGTCAGGTGGAAGGTCGGCCTCTCCTACGGCCTCGGACGACCGCAGAACCGGGCGAGCGACGATGGGAAGGTGCCCGGCCTCGGCAATTGCGGTCACGATCTCATCGCTGATTTCGTGCTGGACGGCCACGAGTTGATCGGCCGACGAGTCGACGGATCCGCCTGTGAGTACCGACTGATGTGTGGCGGAGAGCAAACGCCACGACACATGGATCCGCCCGGCTTCGCGGATGATGTCGCCGCTTATGATGAATGATGCTGAGAGCGCGCGGCCGATCTGCTCGGGATTGACTGATGCACGTAATGAGGCAGGAACGAGGCGCGGGCTTCGAACCTCCAGATCCGAAAAGCCCGCGAGCCGCGTTGCGATGGTCTCAGCGAGCGCGAGTCCATAATACTCGGGGACCACCTCCGCCCCCACTCGCTCAAACGGCAGCACGACGATGGCATTCTCGGGGAGCACCGGCTGGCGCGCAGGTAACAGCCTCTCGGCGATGGCCGTAAAGAAGCCGGTCCGGGCGTCATCTGTCTGCGCCGCGGCAAAGACCGGCAGCTCGTCGGGAATCCCGTGGAGATCGACATCGTGCGCCCGGGCGAGCGAACGAAGTGCATCGCGCACCTCCGTGGCCTGCTGGTAGCGCGCGTGTGGATCGCGGGCCAGCAGCCGCTCGATGATGGCGACGAGAGCGGGATCGAGCTCGGGCCGCTGTCGGCGCAGATCGGGCAGCGGGCGCGACTGTATGGCGTGCGCCATCTGCGCGGGATCCATTACCTCCGACCAGAACGGATGGTGCGCATTCACCATCTCGAACATGATCACGCCCAGCGCCCAGAGGTCGGTCTGCTCGGAGCTCCGGCGTGTCACGAATTGCTCAGGCGCCATGTAGGCGGTCGTGCCGAAAGGCGTGTCCGTTGTGCCTGTCCCTCCATCAACTGGCCCGCCCGTTTCAAAACCGTGCGCCCGGCGGGCGAGACCAAAGTCGAGAATCTTCGCCAAGCCCTCTTCGGTGACCATCACGTTGGCGGGCTTGAGGTCGCGGTGGAGGATGCCTCGCCGATGCGCCGCTGCGAGCCCTGAGGCAATCTGCGCCGAGAAAGACAGGACAAGCGGCAGCGGTAACGGGCCCGACTGGATGTAATCGGACAGCGGCTTGCCCGAGACGTACTGCATGACGAGGTACGGCCTACCCTCCGTCTCGCCGACGTCGAATACGGTGCAGACGTTCGGGTGATCGATGGCCGATGCGAGCCGCGCCTCCTCGATCAGCGGAAGCATATTGCGCTCGACGGTCCGCGACCGGTGGAGCAGTTTAACGACGACAGTTCGCTGAAGTGCGGTGTCGTACGCCCGATAGACGACACCGCCTGCACCTTCACCGAGCTTGTCTTTCAGCTCGTAATGATCAATTTGACGAGATCGAGTTGCAAATCGCGGCATTCCGAAACGGTCAGAGCTCGGGTAGAATTGGAACGTCTAAGTCTGGTAGCACCGCTCCGAGAATACCGCTTGAGCGCGTGTGTTTCCTGATCGCCGTCCGCAATCGCTTCCACCACGAAATGTTATTGTGGGGATGAGATGTAAAAGCATATTCGATACGACTCAGCGAATGGGACGACGAATGCCTTGTTTCTACGTGGACATCCCCCGGCACGCGGCGAGAGGTCTCCCTAACGCCCCGGATATACGTCCGAACGAATCGACGCAAGAGCCGTGGCTCAACGCGGCGAGCACATTCGTCCCGGCGCACAGCGGTGAACCGCGGCCCGGCCGAACCCGGTTCCCCCAAAACAACCAGCCGATAGGCAGGCCGCTGCGCGTGGATCCGTTGCCGGTCGGTTCGATACGAATCCGATTTGTACTTTTTTCCGATCTTGGAAGACGTGTACATAATCGCCTGCTGCGTTGCATGCCAACGCTGACAACCCCCTGGTCGTTATGAGGTCGTTATTCATCCATACGATGACACGAGCGCTTTCGTCATCGGTGCGTGGGCGCCTGATGGTGCTCGTGACGTCGATTGTGGTGCCCATGATGCTGCTTGCCGCGGTGCTCATTGCGGGAGGGCATCGAAATGAACGCGCGACTGTCGAACAGCGGCTTTCGGAGACGGCTCACGGGCTGGTGAACTCGACGGGGCGCGAATTTGGGCAGTCGCTTGCCCTGTTGCGGGGCCTGGCGGCGTCTCCGGAGCTACATCGCGGCGACTTCGACGACTTCTATGAGCAGGCCCGCGGGGTGGTTCAACGGGATGAGTGGCTCGTACTGATTGGCCAGGGAGGCCGCCAGATACTGAATACGAACGAACCCGCCGACATCGACCTTCCCGATATCAACACAACGCCGGAGCTTGTGAATGACCTTCGCGGCGGCGACACACATATCACCAACCTGCTTCGGAACGTAGTGCCGGGTTTCGACGGCGTGATGGTGTCCGTCCCGATCATTGTGGACGGCGAAACCATCTATGGGCTCTCGCTGGTCAAACTGCCCTCGAATTTGAACCGGATGCTGATCCAGCAGGAGCTGCCGGATGAATGGGTGGCTTCTGTCCTCGACCGCGACGGCGTCGTGGTAGCGCGCAGCCGGAATGCGCGCGGCTCGACCGGACGGGCGGTCAGCGACGAGTTCCTTCGGATGATGCGGACATCGGACCGGGGCACTTCGATGCGAACCGACTTTGATGGGAGGCCCGTCATCGCTGCTTTCAGCCGCTCGGCCAGTACCGGTTACACGGTGGTTGTGACGGCCCCCAAGAATATTCTCCACGCCTCCGCGATAAGGATGCTGTTGCTGACGCTCGGCTTGTCGGCGTTGATCGTGGGCCTCGCCGTTGCGCTTTCAGGATGGATCGGACGCGGTGTGGCCAGTGCGGTCGAGTCAATCGCATCGGATGCGCGCGCGCTGGGCGAAGGTAAGATTCCGGCGGCTCGCCCAACGGGGATGGAAGAGACGGATAGCGTGGCCGAGGCGCTTCATACGGCGGCCGTTCAGCTTAAGAATCGCGAAGCCGAGCTCATCCGCCTTAGCGAAACGCTGGAGGAGCGGGTGCGGATGCGCACATCGGAACTGTCGGAGACGAACCGCTTGCTCGAGCTGCGTAATAAGGAACTGCAGGAATTTGCGTATGCCGCGTCGCACGACCTCCAGGAGCCGCTGCGGAAGGTGACGACGTTTGCCGGACTTCTGGAATCGGAGTATGGCGACAAGCTGGACGACGACGGCCGCGCGTACGTCGAGCGGATGTCGGCAGCGGGGATGCGCATGAGTCAGCTCCTGCGCGACTTGCTCGAGTTCTCACGTGTCAGTACGCACGTTCAACCCGCGCGGAGTGTGGATGTCGACGATGCGGCCAAGCTGGCGATCAACGATCTCGAAATCCAGCTCCAGGAAGTCGGCGGCCGCGTTGATGTCAGGGCGGATGTATCCGTTGTGTCGGACCCGGCGCAGGTCCAGCTGCTGCTCCGCAACCTGATCGGCAACGCGCTGAAATTCCACCGGCCTGACGTTCCGCCTGAAGTCAGCGTAGAGGCATTCGAAAACGATCAGAACGTCCACATCGTCGTGGCCGACAATGGAATAGGTTTTGACCTCCGATACATCGACAAGATCTTCGCTCCCTTCCAGCGCCTCCACGGCCGCTCGGCTTATAGCGGCACCGGGATGGGGCTTGCCATCGTGCGGCGCATCGTTGAGCGCCACGGCGGCCGGATCGACGTGGAGAGTACGGTAGGCGAAGGAAGCCGGTTTGAAGTCATCCTTCCGATCCGTGAGCCGGAAGAGAAAGGTTCGGAAGTGGATGCGGATGTTGCCGCAGCCTGACGCTTCCCTCGTCAAATGAACCGGCGCAGCGGCCGGCGAGCTACCGGCCGCCTGCGAGTCGGCACCTACCAGAATAGCGCATACAAGACTGCCGTGATGGCGAGAATGGCGAAGGCCGCGATGTTGTAAACAGGATCCTTTACCAGCTTGATCGAGCTGAGGTCGATACCCCTTGGATGGTCCTTTCCTTTGCCCTCGAGGTATGAGATCACCACGATCAGCAGGATCGAGATCACAAACACGGCCATCATCCGGTGCATAAACGGCAGGCCCGGCGTCAACACCTTCATGCCGATTGACAGCGGGATGCTCAGTATGGCGGACGTCAGCGCGGCGTTCGGCGTGGCCTTTTTCCAGAAGAGTCCGAGAACGAAGATGGCCAGCACGCCCGGACTGATGAAGCCGGTGTACTCCTGGATGTATTGGAAGGCCTGGTCGAGATTGGCGAGCTGCGGCGCCACGAGCACGCCAAGGATGATGGCCACCAGAGTCACCACGCGGCCGACCGACACCAAATGTTGCTCCGAGGCGTCCGTCTTGAACATGTTGCGGTAGAGATCCATCGTAAAGATGGTGGCGGTGGAGTTCATCATCGAGGCGAGCGATGAAACGACCGCCGCAACGAGCGCGGCGAAGGCAAGGCCGCGCACGCCGGAACCCAGGAATTGGCCGAGCAGCCAGGGATAAGCTTCGTCGCCGCGCGTGATCGGAGCATCAAGGGCATATGTCACGATACCCGGTATGACGACGACCAGCGGCAGGAGAAGCTTGATGAACGCGGCAAAGGCAAGGCCACGCTGTGCCTCGCGCAGGTCTTTCGCTGCCAGCGCACGCTGGATGATGTACTGGTTACATCCCCAGTAAAACAGGTTGGCCACCCACATCCCGCCAAAAAGCACGGCCATGCCGGGGAGGAGGTCCCACGCATCGGCAATCTCCCCGGTGTCGGTCTCGTACATGAGCTCGCCGCGGAAGAGGATCACGTTGAAACGGTCGCCGGCTTCGGTTAACAACTGGCTGAAGCCCGCGATGGCACCCTCGCCACCCGAAAACGCGTCGAGGGCGAAGTACGTCGTCAGCAGACCGCCACCGATTAGCACGACGACCTGGATGACGTCCGTCCACGCGACGGCTTTGAGGCCGCCGTAAATACTGTAGATCGTCGCAAAGATGGCCATGCCGACGATGCCCCATACCAGCGGCACGCCCATGATGCCTTCAATGGCCAGCGCGCCGAGGTAGAGAACGGATGCAAGGTTGACGAACACATATACGAAGAGCCAGAAGACGGCCAGTAGCGTGCGGACGCGCGTGTCGTAGCGCTGCTCGAGGAACTGCGGCATCGTGAAGATGCCCTTTTGAAGGTATATGGGGAGGAAAAACCAGGCGATGACAAGCAGCGTGACCGCGGCCATCCACTCGTACGAGGCGATGGCAAGGCCAATGCGGAAGCCCGAGCCCGACATCCCGATAAACTGTTCGGCAGAAATATTCGATGCGATCAACGAGGCGCCGATGGCCCAGAACGGCAGCGATTTACTGGCAAGGAAGTAATCTGCCGTATCCTTCTTATGCCCCTCCCGCTCGCGTGACACCCATAGGCCGACACCTATGATGATGGAGCAGTAGATGCTGAAAATGACGTAATCGAGGGTGGTGAAGGTCATCGAGTCTTACCGGTTTTGTTGGGGAGCGGTCCGATGAATGCAAAGATGGTTATCGGCCACCGCTTGCATGCTTATCGCGTCACTCCGGCCTCATTCGAATGTCGTTGTCGTCGTAATGAAACACTTCAAATTAGGTCTCCCACACGGTCCTCATAGTGCGCCGGGCCGGCGCCGTGTAGCGCCGCCAATATTACGCAAGTGTGCGCATCTTGTGAAGCATTGCTTATTGTTTGTCGACCGCGCGGTGTTGGCAGATCCGGTTAATGTGATATTACTCGTGAGATACGTCTTTCGGATGGAGCCTCGCTGTACTTGATGCTCATCATCCTCTGCGAGAGATCCCTTTGTCAGCAACAGTCGGACGCTCCACAACGGAGGCGCCTCCTGTTGCCAGGCTCACGTAAAGTCGCGGCTCCATCCCCGATTCATCCGCATATCGACGGTGGACCTCGGCCACAAATCCTTCGGCAGCATCTTCGTTGACGACGGCGACGGCGCACCCGCCGAAACCGGCGCCTGTCATGCGGGCGCCGTAGCATCCCGGCTGCTTACGGGCGATGCTCACCATCAGGTCTAGCGCCGAGCTTGACACTTCGAAGTCGTCGCGCAGGCTGCGGTGGCTCTCGTCCATCAGCAACCCGAGGCGTGCGACGTCGCCCCTGCGCATGGCTTCGGCTGCGTCGATCGTGCGCTTGTTCTCCGACACCACATGACGCGCCCGACGTGCGGTCACATCATCGAGTTCATGGATGCGCGACTCGAGCGTCTCGAGGCTGACATCTCGCAGCGCCTTGGCGCCGAAGTGATGCGCCGCGGTCTCGCACTGGCTACGGCGCTCGTTATAGGCGGAATCCACGAGGCCACGGCGGGTGCCGGTATCCATCACCACAACGGCGATGCCCTCCGGTAGAGGCGTGGGTGTGAGGTCGAGCGTGCGGCAGTCGATGAACATGGCGTGCCCCTCGCGGCCTGTTGCCACGATGAGCTGATCCATGATGCCACTGTTCACGCCGATCCACTGGTTTTCGACGCGCCGGCCGATGAGCGCCATTTCTGTGGCATCCCAGTTGGAGCCTGCCATCGACGTAAAGACGCGCGCGACGACGAGTTCAAGCGCAGCGCTCGACGAGAGTCCGGCGCCGACGGGGATGTCGCCGCCGATGACGCCTTCCCACCCGGATGTCTCGTAGCCCGCTTCGGCCAACGCCCACGCCACCCCCTTCACATACTCCAGCCAGCCCTCATCCCCTTTTGTCAACTCGTCAAGGTGAAACGACGCATGCTCATCGAAGTCGAGCGAGTAGAGTACGACGCGGCGGTCCGCTCGGGGCCGCGCGGCGATCCAGATGGCGCGATCGATGGCGATCGGCATTACGAAGCCGTCGTTGTAGTCGGTGTGCTCCCCGATCAGGTTGACCCGGCCGGGCGCGCGGAACAGCCACTCGTGCTTGCCACCAAAGATGGAGGCGAATGAGGAAGCTGTTTCATGCTGGATAGAACGCATTCGGATTACCGTTATCGGTGGGATACGGATTGACGTGCAAGGTCGGCCGGATTCTCCTGCGAGGCGTCGAACGGCCGCAGCCGGAACGAGTAGCTGTACGTTGCATCGAGGAGGCGGTACTGGTCGTGCGTCTGGGCTCCCCATGAGTCATCCCCACCCACGCCCATCTGTCTGTGGTCGAGGTCGAGCGAGGTGAGGTCTCGCGGCTTGACGTCGGTCGAATGCCGATTGACGGCTTCTCTCCGGTCAAGAATGCCCGCGCCGGGCGTGGTAAAGTCCGCGATAATGTTGTGGTGCGCCGCGATGCTGAGTGGCTCGCTCTCCGCTACCGCGAGGAGCCCGAGGCCGCTACCCGACGTAACCGCCACCCAGCGAACATCCGTCTTATAACCGTTCTCCTGCGGCCGGATGTAGGGCACATACTGCTCGGCAACTGTCCCTGAGTAGAGGCCGACATCCGCCGAGCGGTTGCGATCCCAGTAGTTCTCGTGCGGCCCGCGGCCGTACCACGTAATCTGGTCGAAATCGCGATGCAGGTGAAGGTTCATGCCCATCCGAGGGAGCTCCGGCAGTTCGTCGGAGCGCTTCTCGAAGGTATTCTCGACGAGGACATCACCTGATCCGAACACCGTATAGACCGTGCGATAGTCTGCGACCTCCGTGCCGTCGAGGTCTCTCATCACGGTGTCGTAAATGATCTTCGCAGCACCCTCGGCGAGGCGGTCAACCTGCACGTAGGTTACGCGCCGCGTCTCGGGCGCGGTTCGCCATACGGCCGCACGTTCGGGAAGTCGGTTGCCCCAGTCGTTATCCGTTGGTGCGCGCCAGAAGTTGGGCTCCAGCGGTTTCTGAATGAACTCGGTGCCGTCGAACTCGAGCGAGCTGAGCGAACCGTTCTGGTTGTTGAACACAGCAGAGAAGCTCGGTCCGACAATTCGCACCACCTCCGCACCTTGATCGATTTCTACGCGAGGATGCTCGTCGATTGCCACTGCCGCCGCCTCGGACCGAACGGGCAGTTCAAACTGTGCTTCGGCCACTACGTGACCGGCGGGCACCATGCCCTGCGGCTGCTTCCGGCTGAAGTTGACGTTTAGCAGATATTCGACGCCCGGCTCGGGGCGTGGCAGCGTGTAGCCGAGGCTTACAATTTTCTGCTCGCGCGGCGCATGCCGGATGTCCGATAACGAGCCCGAGCGCACGACCGCCCCGTCGGCCGTAATCTCCCAGTTCAGTACGAAATCGGCGAGATCCGTGAAGTCGTATTTGTTGTGGATGCGGATCCGGCCTGCGCTCAGATCAACTTCCTCGAAGCCGATATACTGGTAGACGCGCTTGACCTCGTGCAACGATGGATGCGGTGTCCGATCAGGAAAGATTAATCCGTTGATCACAAAGTTGGCATCAGAAGGCGTGCCTGGTGGGCCGAAATCGCCCCCGTATCCCCAGAATTCCTCGCCCGCTTCGTTCGTCGTGAGGATGCCCTGATCCACCCAGTCCCAGATGAAACCGCCCTGCAGAACTGGGTATTGCTCGATCACATCCCAATAGTCCCCCAGGTTGCCGACGCTGTTCCCCATTGCGTGGGCATACTCGCAAAGGATGAGCGGCCGGTCAGGATTCGACTGCGCGTATCGTTCGATGTCCCACACGCGCGCGTACATGGGCACGTATAGATCCGTATGACGGGGCAAAACCTCGTCGGTCAATCCCCACGAGTAGCCTTCATACTGGACCGGTCGGCTGCCGTCGCGGGCGTGGATCCAGTTATAATTATCCACCATCGTCCAGCCGTCTCCGGCCTCATTACCGAGCGACCAGATGATGACCGACGGGTGGTTCTTGTCGCGCTCGACCATGCGGACGGTTCGGTCATGGTGAGCGAGCGCCCACTCGGGCCGGTTCGCGAGGGTCTCATGCTGGGCGTATCCCATGCCATGGCTTTCGATGTTGGCCTCGTTAATCAGGTAGAGTCCATACTCGTCAGCGAGTTCGTACCACCTTTCCTGCTGCGGATAATGCGCGGTGCGGACGGCATTGAGGTTGAACTTCTTCATCAACTCGATGTCCTTGCGCATTGTGGCTTCATCGACGGTGTGGCCGGTCACCGGATGGTGTTCGTGCATGTTGGCGCCCTTCAAGTAGACCGCCACCCCGTTGACGAGCAGCTGTGCGTCTTTAATCTCAACGCTTCGAAATCCAATCCTGCTACCAATCGCTTCGAGGATGTCACCGCTGGGCGACCGGAGTGTCAGCACGAGGTCGTACAACTCGGGAGTCTCGGCCGTCCAGCGCCGGACGCCGGGGATCGTGCCTTCGAATACGACAAGCGTCGAGTCTCCTGTTGGACGAACAGCTTCCTTGCCGGCCAGCGCCAACGAACGACCGTCGTATACCGCATACTCGACCGAGTAGTCGCCACGCCTCCCTTCGAAATCGCGGAGTTCGACTTCCAGCCGCAGCGTGCCGTCGGCATAATCATTCGCGAGGCCGGCCCGCGCGAAATAGTCGCGGATGTGCACGGAGGGCGTCGAAAAGAGATAGGCATCGCGGAAGATGCCGCTCAGACTCCAGAAGTCCTGGTCTTCGAGGTAGCTTCCCGTGCTCCAACGGTAAACTTCAACGGCTATCTGGTTGGTACCGTCCGTGAGGTACGGTGTGATGCGAAATTCAGCCGGCGTCTTACTCCCTTCGTTATACCCGACCGCCTGGCCATTAATCCACAGATAGTAGGCTGAACTCACGCCGTCGAAACGGACGAAGATCTCGCGCCCATCCCATTCAGGCGGCACGTCGAACGTCCGCTTGTATGAACCCACCGGGTTGTTGTCATGGGGGATGTGCGGCGGATTCGGGTCAGTGGGCGCAAAGGGATAGTCGACGTTCGTATAAATGGGATAGCCGAAACCCTGCACCTCCCAGTTCGACGGCACCTCCAGATCGGCCCAGTCGCTGACATCGTACTCAGACTCGTAGAAGTTGACGGGGCGATCGGCGGGTCGGTCGGCGTAATTGAACTTCCACGTGCCGTTCAGGCTCAATGTGTGCGGCGAGGCATCCAGATCCCGAAGATGACGACGCGCTTGCTCGGCATCAGGAAACGTGACGAACGACGCCCGCGGCTTCTCCCGATTGATGTGAACGACACCCGGATTCTCCCAGTGGACGGTGTCGGAATAGGCGAACGAAACGGGATTATGGACGCTTGCCGCCTGCCCCGATCCGGTACATGCAGCCATAGCTACGGCGCAGACGACTAATAGTGATCCAATAATCCAGGATGAAATATTCGGAGCTGGCATAGCGCAGGAGAACGGCGGCGATTTGGCGACCGCTGGGTGTTAGAGAAATAGTCGGCACATCGTCAGAGAGCTCATCGGCTTCTCTGGCACGTCACGCCAAAGCCCATTCTGGCGAAGAACGGCAATGTTCGAAACGAGGCCCATGAGACGCACTCCATCAGTAGCGTGGTCGCAACTTTGCAACCGCCTAAAGCTGCCGACATAAACTTATTCGAACGCATCGAACGATTTGACCACGCGTACGATACGGAGGCAGTGGAGTGGTGTCAAGCGAGAACGAGCGTGCGGCAGAATCCAGCAAATGATTCTCTACCACGCGAAATGAACCTCGGCCGGCATCGCAGTTAACGGACGTCGAACGTTCGATCCGCGAGCCAAGTCGAGTGGATCGTGCTTATGCCGGAGGCGTTCGTTGCAGGTTCGAGGCGCAGCGATTTCCACCATCTAGGGCAGTGTGTAACCGCCGCGCGACTGATCACTCAGCCGCTGCTCTGAATGTGTACGTCTGCCCGGGGTGCGTCTCGACGTCGTATTCGTAGAAGGCAGGGTATTCCTGGACGGCAGGCGCCGATGTTTCGACGGACTGGTACTCGGGAGAAATCACGGGCTCGGGGATGTCAATGATCTGAAAGTGTGGATTGGGATTGTCGTCCGAGGCTTCCTGCAGGCGAATGCCATTTACGGTAGTGAGCTCGTTGCCGAGTCTGATCCGGGCGACGCCGCCGACCTTTGACGTGATCTGAATCTGCTTGACCTTGCCCTCCTCCCATTCAAGATTATCAACCACGAATCCGCCGCGGGCGCGCAGCCCCCTCACCCGGCCGCGAGACCATGCATCCGGCAGCGCGGGCAGCAGGTGTATTGCCCCGTCGTGCGATTGCAGGAGCATCTCGGCAATGCCCGCCGCGGCGCCGAAGTTGCCGTCGATTTGAAATGGTGGATGTGCACTAAACAGGTTCGGATACGTGCCTCCACCTTCTCCACCCCTCTCGGGCCGCACGGGCTCGAGGTGGTTACTGATAAGTTTGAGCGCGCGATTTCCGTCGAGGAGTCTCGCCCACAGGTTCACCTTCCACCCCATAGACCAGCCAGTCGACGGATCGCCGCGGTGCTCAAGCGACGTGCGCACGGCGCCGGCCAATGCGGGAGTCCGGAGCGGCGAAATCAGTGAAGCAGGGTAGAAACCGTAGAGGTGCGAGACGTGGCGGTGCTTGTCATTCGGATCGTCCAGGTCTTCCAACCATTCCTGCAATTGGCCATGCCGGCCGATATGCATCGGAGGAAGCATCGCCCGCTTCCCGACGAGCGTCCGCGTGAAATCGTCTTCTTTGCCCAGCACCCGTGCGGCGCGGATGGTGTTTGTAAAGAGCTCGTACAGCAGCTGGTTGTCCATCGTGGCACCCGCGGCGATCGACACATCGGGTCTGGCCGACGGCGCATTCTCCGGTGAATTACTCGGCGCGACGACCAACCAACCGTGCTCTTTGTGCTCGACGAGAAACTCAGCCATGAAGCGTGCAGCATCCCTCATGATCGGATACACGTCGGCCAGATATGACGGGTCACCCGAAAACAGGTATCGCTCCCATAGATGGTGTGAAAGCCATGCAGAAGCAGTCGGCCACATTCCCCAGAAAACGCCGTCAACCGGTCCGGTAATCCGCCATATATCCGTATTGTGGTGCGTGACCCATCCACCGGCGCCATACATCACGCGCGCCGTTTCGCGTCCGGCTTCCGACAACTCCCTCACCATGTCGATGAACGGCTCGTGCATCTCAGCCAACGCCGTGAGCTCCGCCGGCCAGTAGTTCATCTCCGCGTTAATATTGAGCGTGTACTTGCTGTCCCACGGCGGCTCCATATCCTTATTCCAGATCCCCTGCAGGTTGGCCGCCTGTGTGCCCGGGCGCGAGGAGGAAATCAGCAGGTAACGACCAAACTGGAAGTACAATTCGACCAACTGCGGATCGAGCCCGTTGCCCACAGCCGCAATTCGTTGATCCGTGGGCAAGTCAGGCTGGGTCGACGGGCCGAGATCCAACGTGACGCGATTGAAGTACGTCTTGTAGTCGGCCACGTGAGCATCCAGTATCGCCGAATACGGCTTATGCAAGGCTTCCGTGAGCCGGCGGCGGGCTTCCTCTTGCTCATTACCGCCGAGGTCGTCGTATCGAACGAAGTTCGTCCCGATGGAGACATAGATGGTTGCGGCGTCGGCATCTCGCACACGAATGGCCGTGCCGGCGGCTTGCTGCGACCCGCCTTCCGCGGCGATGTGTGCAATAGCGTGGAAGCGCACCTGCCCGGGTACGCCCTCATAGCCACCCGTGATGCCTGAAAGCTGGAGACGGTCGTTGCCTTCGGTTTGCAGCGTCGCGTTCTGCGGACTCGGCAACGTCGCATCGAAAGAAATCATCCCCGGCCGGTCGGCAGTTAAACGGACCGCGATGACGTCATCCGGTGCCGAGGCGATGACCTCCCGGCGATAAGTCGTTCCATCAACCACGTAGGATGTCGTCGTGACGGCGCGGTTCAGGTCGAGCTCTCGGTGGTAGCCTGAAAACGATTCGTGGTCGGGGAATGAAATAACCAGGCTACCAACCGGCTGATACGGCATGCCGTTCTTCCCTGTGAAGAAGGTCTCACCCGCGAGTTCTTGCGCCTCGGCGTGATTGCCTTCGAAAATCAGACCGCGAACCTTGGCAATAGATTGGCGCGCTTCCGGGTTGTCATTGCGATACGGACCGCCTGCCCAGACCGTGTTCTCATTGAGTTGCAATTCCTCACGCTCGGGGTTGCCGTAGACCATCGCGCCGAGACGCCCGTTGCCGATCGGTAGGGCGCGTTCCCATACATCGCCAGCGGGTTCGTCGTACCACATCGTGAGGGGTGAAGCATGCTGTGCCGAAGCGGTCGATGTGAACGCCGCGGCCACCATCGTCAGCACAACCACGAGCGCGGAACTCCTCATGATGCGGTCGATCGAGTAACTCATCAGGTCTCTGTTTCAGTCAAATGCGCAACGGCGAATGCCGGAATACACGACCGGGCCACTAAAACTGCCGTAGGTTCAGCAGCCCGTCTATAATTACCAGGTTCGAGCGGATTGACTAACCCGCTATCGGACATCGAACCGATAGATGTTGACACTGAACGGTGCGAACGTCGCGTTCGAAGGAACGCTCTTCACGTCTACCTCCTCAACAACGACCTGAGGCTCATGGCCCACGATGTTCTGTGCATCGAGACTTTCCGGTGCCAGTCTGTAGTGCTTGCCCGTGCCCGTAAAGTTGACACCATTGAACCGAAGCGAGAGCGACTGTTGTTCTTCGGTCGGGTTAACAACGGCAACCGTCAGCGCCGCATGGTCGTCTGTCCACGCGGCGACTACATCCAGCGGGAAGGTGGGGCTGCCGGCGAGGATCCGAGGCTCCTCACCGCCGACGGCGTAGTGCTGCTCGGGCTGCGGCGAGTTGCCTGTGACCGTAACCGGGATAGTGCCGAAGTGGTCGCGATAGAATTTGAACAGGAGGCCCGTCGGATTCAGCTCGGCCTCGTACGGAGTCGTGCTGACGAGCGACGTGCCGAACGTGTAGTTCGCCCCATAGAAGAGTTCCGAATGGCGAAACATCTCATGGAATTTCCAGGCGTTCGCCGGAACGGCACGGTATGAATTGGGGAGGATCGGTCCGCCGACGTATGCCCACTCCGCGATGATGATGGGCACAGGCTTCTCGCGAAGTTCAGGAATCAGTTCCTCGTAATCCTGATACGCCTCCACCTTCATGCGCACGTGATTGGCCGCACGACGCATCCACTGAACAAGCGGCTCGTCTGCATCCACAGGGACCTGCTCACCCACGCTCACATCGTATCGAGTACCACCGAAGTTGTAGTAGTGCTCGCTGATCATATCCATGTGATCGAGGCTGTGGAGGAACAAGCCGCCCGTCCAGTCTGCCGGCCCGAGCGGCTCGGGAATGATCTGGCCGGTGCGCAGTTGAGCCTCGCCGGCACCCGTCATGGCATCGGGCATTGCGCCACTACCGATGAGCACGATCGACGGATCGACGGCGCGCATGGCGTCGGCGAACATGTTGTTCTTCAGCACGAACTGCTCGAGTGCCATCGCTCCCATCTGGTGCGAGCCCCACGCCTCGTTACCGATTCCCCAGTACTTGACATTATAGGGTTCGGGATGACCGTGTGCGGCGCGAAGCGCGCCCATCTTCGTCCGGGCAGAGCCGTTGGTGTACTCGACCATATCGGCGGCGGACTGTGCATCGCCAAAACCGGCGTTCACCGTGATGTACGGTTCAACCCCGGCCAGGCGTGACAAACGAATGAACTCATCCGTCCCAACATCATTGGGCTGGACGACTTCCCATACAGGATCGTAAACCGGCGGCCTGCGGTCGGGGTCGCC
>Ga0209487_1001306_pt1 | contig 21260 bp, 16 predicted proteins | sample Poulit2012_FD_187524 | JGI IMG/M metagenome (GOLD analysis project Ga0209487, IMG submission 187524) | Agricultural soil microbial communities from Georgia to study Nitrogen management - Poultry litter 2012 (SPAdes) (version 2) | ecosystem: Environmental > Terrestrial > Soil > Agricultural land...
AGGAGTTTCTGGCCGCGCATCTGGGCGGGCGCCATCAGAAAGACATGGAAGAGCGCGTAAGAAACCGCCTCGATGAGATCACCGTGGATGTGGCCGGTGTTTCCGCCGCCGGGCCTTCCGAAGACCTGGAATCGGTCAAAACGGCGCCGCTTCCGGAAAGCCGCGCCGAGCGGGTGGCCACCGGCAGCTTTTCATACCGCCTGGCCATGCGCATGCAGGCCAATGAATTTGAAATGCAGGCTGACAGGCGCATTGAAAAACAGCAGGACGACGACGGCCGCCGGCTGGTTGTTACCACCGACACCTCATCGGCCATGGGCGCGGCCAGCGACCAGATCATTCTGAACGCCGACTCGCTGACGCCCGTCCATCGCGTCATGGCCCAGAAGCCGATACTGATCAAGGTTGACTACAGCGATTCGCAGATCACCGGCACCATCGAGGCCGCCGGCGAAGCGCCGGTCAACATCAGCCTGGATGCGCCGGTGTTCGGCGGCGACGGCGCGCTGGAAGCGGCCATTCTGGGCATGGATCTCGAGGACGGATTCAGCGCCCCGGTACGCATCGCCGAAATCGCCCCCCTGCAGCGCGTGCGTTTCTTTACCGTGACGGTGGAGGGCCGTGAGGACATCGAAGTGCCGGCCGGCGAATACAGCGCCTGGAAGGTCGAGCTGAAGGCGGTGGACGGCGAGGGCGGCGACCTGACGCTGTGGGTGGGCACGGACACGCCGCGCGTTCTTCTGAAAACGGACGGCGCGCTGCCGCCGGAAATGGGCGGCGGCCGCTATACCACCGAGCTCACCTCAAGCGAGCCGTCTTCGCCCTGAATGCGTGATGACCCGTGCGTGGTCAACCATTTGCGCTGGCTGCCTGCCTGAAGGCGGCCAGCGTTTTTTCATCAAACAGCACAAAGCGCACGCGCATGCTTTGCGGCGCATGGGCGCGCACGGTGTCAATGGCTATGCGCGCCGCCTCGTCCAGCGGATAGCCGAATATTCCCGCTGACAGGGCCGGAAAGCCTATTGAGCCGATATTGTTTTCAGCGGCCAGCGCCAGCGCATTTTCATAGGCCGCGGCCAGCAGCTTGTCGGCTGGATGGTCTGTGTCGTAGCGCGGCCCCAGCGCGTGAATGACCCACTGGTTGGGCAGGTCAAAACCCGGGGTGATAACGGCCTGACCCGGCCGGATGGGCGCCAGCGGCCTGCAGGCTCTGGCCAGCTCGGGCCCGGCGGCGCGATGCAGGGCGCCAGCCACGCCGCCGCCCGGCTGCAGCTGCGCATTGGCGGCGTTGACCACGGCCTCAAGGTCTTGCTGACGGGAAATGTCGCCCTGAACACATTCAATGCTGGCTGTCATGACGTTTATTCTCCAGGCAAACGGTGTGAACACCTTCATTATGCCGCACCCTGTTTTTCCTGCTGACGCATAATGAGCGACTCCCGCCGACCGCAACACCATGCCCGAACTGCCCGAAGTTGAAACCACCCGACTTGGCCTGCAACCCCATGCAGAGGGCCATGTCATTGCCGCCGTCACGGTGCGCCAGCCGCAGTTGCGCTGGCCGGTTCCGGATGCCATCGGGCACGCCGTTGATCAAGAAGTGACCCGCCTCGAGCGGCGCGGCAAATGGCTGATCTGGCGGCTGTCCGCAGGATCGCTGCTGTGGCATTTGGGCATGTCGGGCTCGTTTCGAGTGTGGCACAATCCGCCGGCGCCGGGGCGCCACGACCATATCGATGTGATTTTCGACGCCGGCCACGTCATTCGCTACACCGACCCGCGCCGTTTCGGGGCGCTACTGTTGGGCGGCAGCGATCCGCTGGCCCACCCGCGCCTGGCCAGCCTGGGCCCGGAGCCGCTGGGCGGGGATTTCAGCGGCCAGTGGCTGTACAGGCTCGGCCGCGGCCGGCGCGTGGCGGTCAAGAACTTCATCATGAACGCCGCCGTGGTGGTCGGCGTGGGCAATATCTACGCCTGCGAGGCGCTGTTCGCGGCCGGCATTGATCCGCGCCGCGCCGCCGGCCGCATTTCCCTGCAGCGCTACCAGCGCCTGGCCGAACAGATCAAGGCCACGCTGGGGCAGGCCATTGAAGCCGGCGGCACCACGCTCAGCGACTTTACCGACAGCCACGGCCAGCCGGGGTATTTTGCCCAAAAGCTGTCTGTCTACGGCCGCGAGGGGCAACCGTGCCGGGCCTGCGCCCGACCTGTCCGGCGCATTGTCCAGGGCCAGCGCAGCACTTTTTTCTGCCCGCGCTGTCAGCGTTGATCAGACACCAACCGCTGCGCATTTTCATGATTCTCCCTGCCGGCTGCCGCTTCAGCTTCTTTTTAAGACCATGACTCCGGACGCTGCGCCGGGCTTTTTGGCCGCCGCTGCGCTGGCCCTTGCCGGCGGTGCCCTGCTCAATTTCATGCCCTGTGTCTTTCCGGTGCTGTCGCTCAAGGCCCTGGAGCTGACGCGCACCGGCCAAAAGCGGCGCCTGCGCCACGGCCTGGCCTACAGCGCCGGGGTGGTGGGCGGCTTTGCTGCCGTGGCCGCCGTTCTTCTTGTTTTAAGAGCGGGCGGGCAGGCGCTGGGCTGGGGGTTTCAGCTGCAGTCGCCGCTGACGGTCGCGCTGCTGGCGCTGCTTTTTTTTGCCCTGGCGCTGGCGCTGTCGGGGCTTTTTGAATGGCGCGGGCTTTTCTCGGGACGCGGCCAGGCATTGACCGACAAACAGGGCGCCGCCGGTTCATTTTTTACCGGCGTGCTGGCCTGCGTTGTGGCCAGCCCTTGCACGGCGCCGGCCATGGGCATTGCGCTGGGCGCCGCCGCGCTGATGCCGGGCCCGCAGGCCCTGAGCATTTATGTATTTCTGGGCGCGGGCATGGCCGCACCCATGCTGACCCTGAGCCTGGTGCCCGGGCTGTCGGCCCGGCTGCCGGCGCCGGGGCCGTGGATGATCACCCTGCAGAAGCTGCTCGCCTTTCCGCTGTATCTGACCGTGGTGTGGCTGCTGTGGGTGCTGGGCCGGCTGGCCGGGGCCGACGCCGTGGCCGCCATGCTGCTGGCCATGGTTTTGCTGGCGCTGGTGCTGTGGCTGGGCACGCTGGCCAACCGCAGCCAGACCGTGGAAAGCCTGCGTCACGTGCTGATGGGCCTGGGGCTGATCGGCGTTCTGGCCGGCCTGGGGGCGGCCGCGGGCGAGGGTGCCGGCGGGCGCACCGGGCCCGGCGAGCCTTTTTCCCGCGAGCGCCTGGTCGAGCTGCGCGCCGACCCGGAAACGGCCGTGCTGGTCAATGTAGGCGCCGACTGGTGCCTGACCTGCCAGGTCAACGAAAGGGTGGCGCTGGAAACCGCGGCCGTGCAAACCCTGCTTGAAGAGCGCCGCGTGGTGTACATGAAGGCCGACTGGACGCGCCGCGATGAAGACATCAGCCGCTATCTGGCCGAATTCGACCGCAACAGCCTGCCCTTTTACCTGCTTTATCCCCGCGACGGGCGCCCGCCGGAGCGGCTGCCGCTGATTCTGCGGCCGGCCACGATCAGGTCTGCCGTTGAAGCGCTTGATGAACCGCCGTCGCCGGCTAACTGACGGCTGCAGCGAACATCCGGGCCGCACGAAACGCTGTACAGCGGGGCGCTGAAGGTCTATGCTGGAATTCCGCAATCTCCACAAGGGAGTCCGGCCATGAGCACCAACCGCATCATTGGAATCATTCTGATCATCATTGGCGGCGGCCTGCTTTTTTACGGCATCCAGGCCACCGGTTCCATTACCGAGGACGTTCACCAGTCCCTGACCGGTCGGTTTACCGACACCACCACCTGGTATCTTTTGGGCGGCGCGGCCGCGCTGGTGGTGGGGCTGGTTTTGGCCATCAAGCGCCGCTGAGCGCGTCCGGCGTCACGGACTGCAGGCAAAGGGCCTGACGGCAGGTTTTTACTGCCTTTCGAAGTTGCTGCGGAAAATGGTTTCTCCGCCGCCACCGCCCGCTGCGCCGCCGCCATTGGGGAAAAATCCCGAGGTGACGCCCGGCACCCGGCCGAACTCGTTGCTGCTCAAATCAAGCGTAAACACTTCCGCCGTATGCGGCTCGCCGGTGGGCGGAAACAGCCCGTTGCTGTAGCTTTGTTCGGCCACTGAGAACACCAGCTGCTGGCCATTGGCCGACCACGACACGCCCATGCCAATGACGCCGGGGTTGAAGCTCGCCATAACCCAGCCGCTGCCGCTGGCATCTATCATGAGCAGCTCGGTTTCAACCGGCTGGTCCATGACCGCGCTGGGGTAGGTCATGCGAAAAAAGGCCAGCAGGGAGCCGTCGGGAGAAAACGACGGCCACGCATGGGTTTGTACAATAACGTTCAGCCCGTCGCTGAATACCTGTGGCTGGGTCAACGTGCCTGTGCGCCGGTATTCGCCGGTGCTGTCGCGCGCGAACATGACCAGTCCGGCGGCGGCTGTCGGGCGCCCGGTGTTGTCGACAACATCCACATAGGCCGGCGTAACAAACTGGTCGCTGCCCGGCACCCAGCTGATGCCCACAAACTCCGAATTATAGAAGTCGTACATGCTGCCGTTGCCGATCTCGGCGCTGGACAGCAAAAATCCGTCGCTGCCGCGCAGCACCAGCAGCTGCCTGTAGGCACCGCCCTGCTGCTGATCGTTGGACGAGGCCAGAAGATTGACAAAAGCAACCCGCTGGCCGTTGTCGGAGGCGCGGCTGAACTGCGGACTGGCAAACAGGTAGCTGCCGTCCGGTAGCGGTTCGGTCACGTTGTCGTGAAGCTTGCGCGTTTGCCCGGTGACCAGATCGTGCAGGAACAGATCCGTGGACGGCTCGTTGGGCTGGGCCGGGTCGGAGCTGGACAGGGTGACAGTGCGCCCGTCCCGCCCGACAAAGGCAAATTCGTTGTATGGAAGGCCGGTATTGACCGGCACCACCGTGCCCTGGTCGGCCCTGAACAGGCCCGTAGGGCCGGTCGGACCGCTGGCCTTGGCCGAAAAGACCGTTTGCGCTGCGGCCGGCGACAGCAACGTTGCCAGCAGCAGGATAAAAAGCCCGGACAGCAGGCGACTGAAAGCTGTAGATGCGGAAACGAACCGAGCAGGCATGGAACACCTCCCTGTTGACTGAACGCGCGCGGCTGTTCATTTACGCGCAGCGCTGCAGCAAATCGGCTCATTGCCCAACCCCGGTTATGTATCCGGCCATTAAAAATGCCGCTGGCTTGTCGGCCAGCGGCATTGACGGGCTGAAATTTTCTGCCGGTTTCAGCGGCCGCCGGGTTCGGCATGGCCTTCAAACCAGTCGCGCACCTGCTCGTACCAGTACAGCGAGTTGTTGGGCTTGAGCACCCAGTGGTTTTCGTCGGGATAGTAGATCAGGCGCGATTCTATGCCCTTGGTCTGCAGAGTGCGGAACAGCTCGAAGGCCTGCCCCACGGGCACGCGCAGATCCTGCTGGCCGTGAATGATGAGCGCCGGGGTGTCGAAGTTTTTCGCGTAGTAATGCGGCGAAATGTCCTGATAGATTTCCGGCTTTTCCCAGAACTGGCCAAAACGTTCGCCGTGGACGGCAAAGTCGGAGGCCATTTGCGAGTACATGTTGTACACCGGCGCGTGAATAAGCAGCGCGTTGAAGGGGTGGTCGCGGCCCAGCAGGATGCTGGACAGGTAGCCGCCGTAGCTGCCGCCACCGGCCACCATGCGCTCGTCGTCTATCCACGGCTGGTCGGCAAACCAGCCGGCCGCGGCCACGGTGTCTTCATAGGGCGCGGTGACCCAGTCGGGGTTGATGTAGTCGGCAAATTCCTGACCGAAGCCGGGCGAGCCGTGAAAGTTGTGCCAGGCGGTGACGTAGCCCCAGGCGGCAAAGGCCTGGGCATTCCAGCGGAAATGGTAGCCGTCGTTGATGGTGCTGTGCGGGCCGCCGTGAATCAGCAGAAACAGCGGGTATTTCTTGTTCTTGTCAAAGCCGGGCGGGTAGTTGACCCACATCTGGATGTCCTTGCCGTCGTGACCGGTGTAGGTCACCGATTCATAGCTGCCCATGTCAAGGCTGTCGAGGCGTTCCTTGTTGATCGTGCTCAGGCGCTGGATATCGCCCGAGCCGGTGTCGATGCGAACCACCCGCGGCGGATACAGAAAGCTCTGGTTGAGGCCCACCAGGGTGCCGTCATCGGCCATGGCCAGGCTGCCGTAGCTGGTGTCGGTGGTCAGGGCACGCGGCTGCCGGTCCATGCCGTCGATGTAGAAGACGCGCACGGTGCCTTCATCCTCGACGGTTCCGTAGAAGCCGGACGAATCGGGCGTCCACACCAGGCCCGCCGGCGAGCGGTCCCAGCTGGCCAGCAGGGTGCGCTGCTGTCCTGATTCCAGGTCGTGGAGAATGATGTTTGACGTGTCGGCATAGAAGCCGGGGATGGACTGCTGCAGGAAAGCCAGGGTTTGGCCGTCGGGGCTGAACAGCGGCGAGCCGTCTGCAGCCTCGTTGTCGGGCGTCAGGTTGGTGGCCTCGTCGGCGCCAAACTCGGCCAGAAAAACGTCCATGTCGGTTTTTATTTCATCGTCGCGGCTGTTGGCCACAAAGGCAAAATGCGTTTCATCGGGGTGCACGTCATAGCTGCCGGCACCGGCGCCGGTGCGCGACAGCTGCTGGCCCAGGGGTTCGGTCAGCGGCTCGATTTCACCGCTGTCAACCGCCACCCGGTACAGGTGGTTCTGGCGGTCTTCGTCCAGCCAGTGGTCCCAGAACGAGTAGGGCAGGGCCGTCCAGCGGTGGGCCGAAACCTTGCTGTCCCTGTCCTTTTCCAGCTGCTCGGCCATTTCGTCCCAGTCTTTGCCGGGCCAGATGTTGGCCACAAAGTAGATGTGCTCGCCGGCCCATTTGAGGCCGCCTGTGCCGACCGGAACGCTGGTCAGGCGGCGCGCCTCGCCGGGGCCGTCCATGCTGATGAGGTAAATCTGGCCGGCCTTGTCGTCGCCGCGCCGGGCCACAAAGGCCAGCTGCTTGCCGTCGGGCGAAAACACCGGGCTGGAGGCCGACTGCCCCTCGGCGGTCAGCGGCCGTTCTGACGAGCCGTCAGCCGCAAACAGCCACAGGCGGGTTTCCGCCTCGTCGCTGTCCATGTCGTAACGGGTCACCGGCGCCACCACCTGGCGGCCGTCGGCCGAAATCACCGGCGCACCGATGCGGTCCAGCTGCCACATGGCTTCGGCGGTCAGCAAATTGTTCTCGCCGCTGTCTGCGGCTGCGCCAAACGCAACCAGCAGCAGCAGGCTCATAAGCAATGTTCTCATCATCAACCTCATTGGCATAAATTCAGGCTTGGATTTTATTGACGCCACCGAGAATAACGGATTGACGCCGGCCGTGCGGCACTGAAATGCCAGCACAGGCGGGCACGGGCGTTTGCACCCCCACCGTCCTTGGCGCACAATGATGCGCCAGCACGCTTACAACAAAAATCATTCAGGGACCCGAGATCATGGAAAAAACGTCCATGCACGGCATGTGGTCGTCACGGCTTGCCTTTATTCTGGCCGCGACCGGTTCGGCGGTGGGGCTGGGCAACATCTGGCGCTTCCCCTACATTACCTCCGAAAACGGCGGCGGCGCCTTCGTTCTCATCTATTTGCTGTGTATTCTCGTGGTCGGGCTGCCGGTGATGATTTCCGAAATCACCATCGGCCGGCTGGGGCGCATGAGCCCCGTCAACACCTTCAGCCACCTGACCGCTGAATCGAACGCAAAACGCGGCTGGGTGGCCATTCCGTGGCTGGGCATTGTGGCCGGATTTCTGGTTTTGTCGTTTTATTCCGTGGTGGCCGGCTGGACGCTTCACTACGCGTTTCTGTACGCCAAGCAACTGCTTGGCGGCGCGGCCATCAGCGACCCCGACGCCACCTTCGGCGCGCTGTTGGGCAACACCGGGCTTTTGACGTTCTGGCACGCGCTGTTCATGGGCCTGACCCTGGGCGTGGTGGCCTGCGGGGTCGAAAAGGGGCTGGAACGGGCGGTGACCGTGCTCATGCCCCTGCTGCTCGTGCTGCTGCTGATTTTGCTCGGCTACGGCATGAGTCAGTTTGGGGCCTTTATGCAGGGCGCCGGCTTTCTGTTCAGGCCCGACTGGTCGCAGGTGTCCAGCCAGATGGTGGTGGAAGCCATGGGCCAGGCATTTTTCACGCTCAGCCTGGGCATGTGCGCCATCATGACCTACGGCGCCTACCTGCCCGCCGGGGTCAGCATCCCGCGGGTGGCCGGCATTGTTGCGGTGGCCGATACGGCCGTGGCGCTGTTGGCGGGGCTTGCCATCTTTCCCATCGTCATTTCCTACGGAATTGACCCCAAGGGCGGCGGTGCCGGCCTGATCTTCACCTCGCTGCCGCTGGCCTTCAACGACATGCCGTTCGGCACCGCCTACGGCTTCATGTTTTTCCTGCTGCTGGCGGTTGCGGCCTGGACCAGCTCCATTTCGCTGCTGGAGCCGGCCACCGCCTATCTGGTGGAGCGCACCGGGCTGGGAAGAAAACTTTCGGCGCTGATCATCGGCGCGCTGGCATGGCTGGCCGGCATGGCGTCGGTGCTGGGCTTTACCGTGCTCAAGCATGTACAGTTCGGCAAGCGCGACATCATGGGCACCATAGAGCACACCGCCAACGACTTCATGATGCCCCTGGGCGGCATGCTGATTGCGATTTTTGCCGGCTGGGTGCTGTCGCGCCGGCTGACCCGCGAAGAGTTGGGCAGCGGCATGCCGGCCGCCCTGTTCAATGCCTGGCTGTGGCTGGTGCGCATTGTCACGCCGCTGCTGGTGCTGGTGGTGCTGGCCAGCATGCTTGATCTGATCTGAAGTTGTGGCCGAGAGCCGGCAGCGGCGCTGTCGGCGCCAGCCGCCTCAGCCGGCCGCCAGCGGTACGGCCGCCTCGCACATATCGGCAAAATTGCCCAGCACCCGGCTGCCGGCCGGTGTTTGTTCAACCGCTTCAAGCAGCGTCCGGCTGTCCAGGCCCTCGGCGTCAATGGCCTCTGCGCGGGCTTCAATATAGCAGCGCATGATGTCGGCGCTGAATTCGGGATGAAACTGCACGCCCCAGGCGCGCGGCCCAAGTCGCAGGGCGTGGAGCCCGTCGCCGTCGGCGCGGGCAACAAGAACTGCGTCCGAAGGCTTTTCAAGCACCACCTCTTCGTGGGTGACGTGGAATCGGGTTTGCGGCGCCAGCTCGCCCAGCAGGTCGTCGTGGCGATCGACAATTTCAACGCTGCGCGTGCCGATGCGGCGGCCGTGGGGGTTGGGGCCCACCTGGCCGCCCAGCGCGTGGGCCAGAAGCTGATGGCCATAGCACACGCCCAGAACGGGCAGGGCATCGGCTGCGACCACGTCGGCCAGCCACCTGGCGGTGCGCTCCGACCAGTCGAGCCGGTGCGACACCATGGCCCCCGAACCGGTAATGATAACGCCGGAATATTCTTTCAGGGCGTCCGCTGCAGGCAGAGTCTCGCCGTGCTCCACATCAACTGTTTTCCAGCTGAAGCGGTTTACGCCTATGGCGCGGGCAAACCAGTCGTCAAAGTCTCCAAACCTGGATTTGGCGGCCGGCAGGGCCGAGCCTGTCTTGACAATGAGTATCGATCTTTTTTGCATGGGCTGTGACCTGAAAGCTTGCGCACCGGCTGCGCGGTGTCGGCAGTCGACTTCAATTGGAGCGCGCTGGCCGGCGCAGTTCATTTGCTGCCACCAATTGTAGTCTTACTGAAGCGGGTTTGTTCCAAACTCCGCAAAACCGGCGCCGGCCTTGCATCATCAATGCCAATCGGCGGCCGGCGGCCCGTTATACTTGCTTACCTGCTTGCCACCAAATGAACAACAACGTGCATTTTCAGGATCTCATCAGCTGTCTGGACCGCTACTGGGCCGACCAGGGCTGCGTGCTGGTTGCCCCGCTGGACCTTGAAGTCGGCGCCGGCACCTTTCATCCGGCCACCTTTTTGCGCTCCATAGGCCCCGAGCCGTGGAACGCTGCCTACGTGCAGCCGTGCCGGCGCCCCACCGACGGCCGCTACGGCGACAACCCCAACCGCCTGCAGCACTACTACCAGTACCAGGTGGTCATGAAACCCTCGCCGCTGGACTTCCAGGAGCGCTATCTGGCCTCGCTGGACGCGGTCGGCATTGATCTGACCGTTCACGACATCCGCTTTGTGGAAGACGACTGGGAATCGCCCACGCTGGGCGCCTGGGGCCTGGGCTGGGAAGTGTGGCTCAACGGCATGGAAATCACCCAGTTCACCTATTTTCAGCAGGCCGGCGGCCTCAGCTGCAAGCCCGTAATGGGCGAAATCACCTACGGGCTGGAGCGCCTGGCCATGTACCTGCAGGACGTGGAAAGCGTTTACGACCTGGTGTGGACCGAAGGGCCGCAGGGCGCGGTCACCTATGGCGACATCTACCACCGCAACGAGGTCGAGCAGTCCGCCTACAACTTCGAGCACGCCGATGTCGACAGTCTGTTCGGCTGGTTTGACACCTGCCACGATGAAGCGCGCCGGCTGGTTGAGCTCGGTCTGCCCCTGCCGGCCTACGACCAGGTGCTCAAGGCCTCGCACAGCTTCAATCTGCTTGATGCCCGCCAGGCCATTTCGGTCACCGAGCGCCAGCGCTACATTCTGCGCGTCAGGGACCTGTCCCGGCGCGTGGCCGAGGCCTGGGCGGCCCAGTACCAAACAGCCGACGAGTCTGCGGCCGTGGAGGCGTCCAAATGACCCGGCCTGCCGACCTTCTTGTTGAAATCGGCTGCGAAGAGCTGCCGGCTGCGCAAATCGGCCCGCTGCTGGAGCGCCTGGCCGAGGGGCTGTCCAGCCGGCTGGAAAAGGCCGGTCTGCTGGCCGGGGATGCCGAAGCCCGGCTCTTTGGAACGCCCCGGCGCCTGGCCGTGCGCCTGCCCGGCGTGGCCGCACGACAGCAGGATCGCACCCTGGTGCGGCGCGGTCCGGCCATTGCGGCTGCATTTGACGAGCACGGCAAGCCCACCCGCGCCGCCCAGGGCTTTGCCCGCAGCGCCGGCCTGCCGCTGGATGCCCTGGAAACCATTGAAACCGACAAGGGCGCCTGGCTGGCCGCCCGCATAGAGCAGCCCGGCCAGACGCTGGAACAGCTGCTGCCGGAATTCTTTTCCGAAACCGTCAAGACCATGACCGGCAGCCGCTCCATGCACTGGGCCGACCGCGACGACCAGTTTCTGCGCCCGGTGCGCTGGCTGGTTGCGCTGCACGGCGAACGGGCGGTTGCGCTCAGTCATTTTGGACTGGATGCCGGCAGCCGAACCCGCGGCCACAGAATTCACGCGCCGGGCTGGCACGCGATTGGTCGTGCCGAAGACTACGAGGCGGTTTTGCAAAAGGCCTTTGTGCAGGGCGATCGTGAAAAGCGGCGGCAGCTGATTGTCGAACAGGCCAAAGCGCTGGCCGGGGCCGAAAACCTGCAGGCCGTGCTCGATCCGGCGCTGGTAGACGAGGTCACCGGGCTGACGGAGTGGCCGGTGGCCGTGCTGGGCAGGTTTGATGCCGAATTCCTGGACGTTCCCGAGCCGGCCATCATTTCCTCCCTTCAGGTGCACCAGAAATGCTTTGCCCTGCGCCACAGCAGCGGCCGCCTGGCGCCGTATTTCATCGCCGTGGCCAATGCGGAAAGCAGCCGGCCCGCCGAAATGACGGCAGGTTTTGAGCGTGTCGTGCGGCCGCGCCTGGCCGATGCGCGCTTTTTCTGGGACAAGGACCGCAATACAACGCTGGCGCAGCGCGTTGAACGGCTGGACGACATTCTGTTTCAAAAACAGCTGGGCACCGTTGGCGACAAGGTGCGCCGCATTGAAAAACTGCTGGGCAGCCTGGCGCCGGCGCTCAATGCCGACGCCGACACCTGTGCCCGAGCGGCCCGGCTGTGCAAGTGTGACCTGGTCACCGACATGGTGGGCGAATTTCCCGAGCTGCAGGGCGTTATGGGCCGCTATTACGCGCTTGAAGACGGCGAGGACAGCGCGGTGGCCCGGGCCATAGGCAGCCATTACCGGCCGCGTTCGGGCAGCGATGAACTGCCGAAAACCGCCGAGGGACTGGCGCTGGCGCTGGCCGACCGGCTCGACACCCTGCTGGGTATTTTTGCCGCCGGGCTCAAGCCCAGGGGCAGCCGCGATCCGTTTGCGCTGCGCCGCGCCGCCCTGGGCGTTGTGCGCATTCTGGCCGAATCGGGGGCCGCCATAACCCTGGGCGAAGCGCTGAAAGCCGCTGCCCAAACCTTCCCCGACAGCCTGGGCATTGATGCGGCCCTGCTTGAAGAAGTGGAACGCTTTATTTTCGAGCGCCTGAGATCGTTTGCGGCCGATCACGGCATGGAAGCCAACACCGTGCACGCCGTGGCCGGTGGCCGCCCCGGCTCGGTGGCCGACTTCATGGCGCGGGCGCAAGCCCTGCAGCGCTTTGCCGATGATCCCGACATGGAATCCCTGATCGCGGCCAGCAGGCGCGCCAGCAATCTTTTGAAACAGGCCGATCAGGGTGCCGGGCTGACCCTCGATCCGTCCCTGCTGGAAGCGCCTGCCGAACGGGCGCTGGCGGACGCCGTCAGGGCGGCCCGAAACGAGCTGCGACCGGTCATGAAACAGTCCGATTACCCAACAGCCATAGGCATACTGGCGCGGCTGCAACAACCCGTCGACCGCTTTTTTGATGAAGTCATGGTCATGAGCGACGATGTGCAGGTCAGAAACAACCGCCTGGCGCTGCTTGCCGAACTGCGCGCGCAGTTTCTGCACATTGCCGACGTTGCCAGGCTGGGGCGCTGAAGATTTTCATGCCGGTGCCCGTGCTCATAGACCGCTCGCTGCTGCTGGAGCCCGGTTCTGGCGGCACGCCCCACGGCCCGCATCTTGATGCCCTGATTGCCCTGCAGCGGCAGGGACGGCGCATTCTGCTGGTGTCCATCAAGCCCGGCAGCTGGCGCCCGACCCGCCGCAGCGTGGACAGCGACCTTGTCCTGCAGCGCAGGCTGTATCAGCTTTTCATGCGCGCCGGTGCCGAGCTCGACGGCATTCTGTACCTGAATCCAAAGCTGTTTGGCCGCCGCCAGAGCTACGTCAGTGAATTTGAGCGCACCGCGCAGAGATATGACTGCAAACTGTCTGAAATAAGCTTTGTCAGCGCCGACCATGCGCTGATCGGCATCGCCAAATCGGCCGGGCTTGACGTTATTGAAGTGGCCGGCGGCAGCCCGCCGGCGGGACAGATCAATCCGGAACTGGAAAGCGCGCTGCAGCGCCTGCAATAGCCGCTGCAGCGCGGGCTTACATCAAATATCCAGATGGGCCACGTTGAGGGCGTTTTCCTCTATAAAGTGGCGCCGGGGCTCAACCTCGGAACCCATGAGCGTTGAAAATATCTCGTCTGCGGCCATGGCATCGTCAATGGTTACGCGCAGAAGCCGCCGGGTTTCCGGGTTAACCGTGGTGTCCCACAGCTGCTCCGGATTCATCTCGCCCAGGCCCTTGAAGCGCTGAAAGCTTCTGCCGCGGCGCGATTCGTCCATCAGCCAGTCAAACACTTCGGCAAAGCGGCCGACCTCGAGAGAATTGTTGCCGCGCTCGATGCGCGCGTCGCTGCCCAGCAGGTCGTGCACGGCAGCCCCCACCTTGGCAAGGTGGCGGTATTCCGGCGAATTGAAAAAGGCCCGGTCGAGCACGGTGTCCTGCACCACGCCCTGGGCGTGTCTGGAAATGACCACGCTACCCTCGCTGCCCGCCCGTATTTCCCAGCTGACGCCCGCCGGCGCGGCCCGATCCAGGCGTTCGGTCAGATCACGGGCCCAGGCCTCGAAGTCCTCACCCTGAGAAAATGGTTTAAAATCAACAAGTTGATCTATAACATCCGGATTGTGGCGCAGCTTCAGACGCTCGCCAATCTGGCGCGCCTGCTGATAGTCGGCCAGCAGCTGGCCAAGCACGGTGCTGTCCAGCGCCTCGCTGCTGTCGCCGTCGGTAAACAGCCGCGCACCTTCAAGCGCGCGCTCGAGCATGTATTCGTTGAGCTCGGCGTCATCCTTGAGGTAGCGTTCCTGCCTGCCCTGCTTGACCCTGTACAGGGGCGGCTGGGCAATGTAAATATGCCCACGCTCCACCAGCTCGGGCATCTGGCGGTAAAAGAACGTCAGCAGCAGGGTACGAATATGTGAACCGTCCACGTCGGCGTCGGTCATGATGATGATGCTGTGATAGCGCAGCTTGTCGATATCAAAGTCATCCTTGCCAATGCCGGTGCCCAGCGCTGTGATCAGGGTGCCGATCTCGGCCGAGCCCAGCATGCGGTCGAAACGGGCCTTTTCAACGTTGAGAATTTTTCCCTTGAGCGGCAGGATGGCCTGGTATTTTCTGTTGCGGCCCTGCTTGGCCGAGCCGCCGGCTGAATCACCCTCAACCAGAAACAGCTCGGAAAGGGCGGGGTCCTTTTCCTGGCAGTCGGCCAGCTTGCCGGGCAGGCCGGCAATGTCCAGGGCGCCCTTGCGGCGGGTCATGTCGCGTGCCTTTCTGGCCGCTTCGCGCGCCCGCGCGGCTTCTATGACCTTGCCGACAATGATTCTTGCCTCACGCGGATTTTCAAGCAGGTAATCACGCAGGCGCTCGCCGAGCGCCGATTCAACCGCTGATTTGACGTCGGACGACACCAGCTTGTCCTTGGTCTGCGATGAAAACTTTGGATCGGGCGCCTTGACCGACAAAACGGCGATCAGGCCCTCCCGGCAGTCATCGCCGGTGGTTTGCACCCGGGCGTTTTTAGCCAGCTCCTCTTCGTTGATGTAGTTGTTGATGGTGCGCGTAAGCGCCGCCCTGAAACCCGACAGGTGTGTTCCACCATCTCGTTGCGGAATGGTGTTGGTGTAGCAGAACACGGATTCCTGGTAGGCGTCGGTCCACTGCAGCGCAGCTTCCACCGTAATACCATCAACTTCCGACACAAAATGCAGCGGGGTGGGGTGCAGCGGCGTTTTCTTGGCGCTCAGGTGCTCCACAAACGACTTGATTCCGCCCTCATAAACAAAGCGTTCGCTTTTGTCAGCGCGCTCGTCGGCAATGCTGATTTCAATGCCTGAATTGAGAAAGCTCAGCTCGCGCAGGCGCCGGGCCAGGATTTCATACTGAAATTCCACATTCGAGAATGTTTCCTCGCTGGGCCAGAACCTGATCGCGGTGCCGGTCTGGTCGCTTTCACCCACCGCCTTCAGCGGGGCATCGGGCACCCCGTCGGTATAGCTCTGAAACCATTTTTTGCCGGCGCGATAAATGGTCATTTCCAGCGTTCTGGACAACGCATTGACCACGGCCACACCCACGCCGTGCAGGCCGCCGGACACCTTGTAGGAGTCGTCGTCAAACTTGCCGCCGGCGTGCAGCACCGTCATGATGACCTCGGCGGCCGAACGACCCTCTTCCTCGTGCAGATCCACCGGAATACCGCGCCCGTTGTCGGTCACGCTGACCGAGCCATCGGCGTGAATGGTGACGCTGACGCGGTCACAATAGCCGGCCAGGGCTTCGTCGATGGCGTTGTCCACCACCTCGAACACCATGTGATGAAGGCCGGTGCCGTCATCGGTGTCGCCGATATACATGCCGGGGCGCTTGCGTACGGCGTCCAGACCCTTGAGCACCCGGATACTTGTCGAGCTGTACTTTTCAGCTGTCATTTCAGTCATTCTGTCCTGTCATTGACTCTCCGGCATAAAAAGCGGCCGGAGAACGCCTGTAAGAGCTTAGCAATCAGTCAATTATAGCATTGACTGGAAACTGACCTTTCCGTGTTCCACGTGGAACACATTCGTGCTTTTTGTCGCGCCCCGCAGTTCAGTGGCCGTCAGCCACACCTGTGCCGACTGTCCCTTGAGCCAGGCCAGCAGACTTTCCAGATGCTCGTCATCAAGCTCGGAGACCGGATCGTCCAGCAATAACATGGGTTCCGGCGCCCCGGCTTGCAAGCCGGGCTGCTTTTGGAAGGCCTGCAGCTGACCCAGAAGCAGAAGTATGGCCATCAGCTTTTGCTGGCCCCGCGACAGCTCGCTGGCGGCTGCGTAATTGCCGGATTTGACCACCAGCTCCGCACGGTGCGGTCCATACAGGGTGAACCCTCTTTCAAGCTCGCGGTCGCGCGCCTGTGCCAGCACTTCAGCCAGGGTGGTGCTGTCCGGGTGCCCCCGCCGGTAGGTGAGCGCAATTTTTCCGGGCAGCCTGAAGCCAAGCGCATCAACAAGCGTGTGTATGGCCTGCTCCAGCCTGACCACGGCGGCCTCTCTTGAATCGTTCAGCCGACCGGCTGCCGCCACCAGCGGCTGCTCCAGGGCGGCCAGCAGCCTGGATGATGCCGACTCACGCAGCGCTGCGTTGCGCTGCCTCAGCAGTCGGGAATAGTTGCGCCAGGCCTGGAGGTACTCATGTTCCACGTGAAACAACAGCCAGTCGAGAAAGCGCCGGCGATCGTGCGGGGAACCGCTGATCAGGGCGTGGCTGCCGGGTTCGACAAGCACCAGCGGCAGCTTGCGGGCAAAATCACTGGCGCGCCTGCTGTCTTCCCTGTTGATTCTCCCGCGCCATTCGGTGGCAGAGCGCTCAATGCCAAGCATGTCGCCGGTTTCGGCCACCCGGGCCACCACGGAAAGAACGGCCGCGCCGTGCTGAATTACAGGACGAATATGGCTGGCGCGGAACGAGCGGCCGCGCGCAAGGATGAACAGCGCCTCCAGTATGCTGGTTTTGCCGGCCCCGTTGGGGCCAACAAACCAGTTGATCCCCGCCCCGGGGTTCAGGTCGATGTTGTCAAGATTGCGTACACCCCTGATCGACAGACTGGCAAGGCTCAAGGCAAAAACCGGGTTTACAGCTTCAGCGGCATAATGACCTGGCGCACGGAGTCACTGTCAGGGTCGGTGATCAGACAGGAGCTGTTGGAGTCCTTGAGCGAGATGGCCACTGTTTCACATGAAACAGAGCCCAGCGCGTCGAGCAGGTAGTTGACGTTGAAGCCCACCTTGAGCCCGTCATGGCTGTGTTCTGCAGACAATTCCTCGCTGGCTTCTTCCTGCTGCGGGTTGTGGGCAGCAATGCGCAGCGCGTCGGGCTGCAGCTCCATGCGCACGCCGCGGTATTTTTCGTTGGACAGAATGGCCACGCGCTGCAGGGCGTGGATCAGCGCCTCGCGGTTGACCATCATGGGCTGCTCGCTCTTGAACGGAATGACCGCTTCATATTCGGGAAACTTGCCGTCAATCAGCTTGGTTGTCATCACAATGTGGTCCCGGTCGACGCGCAGAAACCCCTGCCCCAGCATGATTTTAAGGGGCTGGTCGATGTCTTCGAGAATGCGGTTGAGCTCCATGACGCCCTTGCGCGGGACAATTTCGCTACGCTTCTCGCCCGCTGCGGTCATCTCCGCCTCGGCCAGCGACAGGCGGTGACCGTCGGTGGCCACCGCGCGAATGGTCTTTTCCCCAAACTCAACCAGCAGCCCGTTCAGGTAGTGGCGCACGTCGTTGTTGGCCATGGCAAACGCGGTTTTGTCGAGCAGGGCTCTGAGGGTTTTCTGATCGACTTCATAGGTTTGCAGCGTTTCGGCCTGATCGCTGGAAGGGAATTCGCTGGCCGGAAGGGTTGCCAGGGTAAAGCGGCTCCTGCCGGCCCGCAGGTTCAGCCTGCTGTCGTCGAGCTCGGCGCTTATTGTGGCGCCGTCGGGCAGGGCGCGGCAAATATCCACCAGCTTGCGGGCCGGAACGGTAATGGCCCCCTTTTCCTTCACATCGGCCGGCGCCCTGGCGACAAGCTCCACTTCCATGTCCGTGCCGGTGATGCGCAGGCCCTCATCGACAGCTTCAATCAGAAAGTTGGCCAGAACGGGCAGGGTTTGCCGGCGTTCCACCACGCTGACCACCTGGGATATGGGTGCAAGCAGCGTCTCACGCGGGATAGAGAACTTCATGGTTGCTCCTTCATGGTTTCAAGCCATACGAGTGACTGAAACTGTTTTTGTTAATAAATATAAAAAGATCAGTAGTAACAGGGGCTGTTGATAACTTGAAACCCGTGAAATAGCGTTTAAAATCAGCCTGTTGCATAATCAACAACCGCTGGATAAACAATATTGAAAACTGTGGGTGACCTGTGGATAACTTTCGTCCCCGAAGTTATCCACAGCTTGTTCCAGAGATTTTCAACAGCTTGTTCCGTCAACTGGTCAATTTCCTCGTTAAACGAACCTGGTCTTCGCGCAGCCGGCCATCCGACTCGCACAAGCTTTCGATTTTACGACATGCGTGGAGCACCGTTGTGTGATCGCGGCCGCCAAAGGCGTCGCCGATTTCGGGCAGGGAGTGTTCGGTCAGCTGCTTGGTCAGATACATGGCCATCTGCCGCGGCCTGGCGATGGAGCGGCTGCGGCGGCGCGACAGCAGCTCGCTGACGCGCAGCTGGTAGTACTCGGCCACCGTTTTCTGGATGTTTTCCATGGTGATCAGGCGGTCGTGAACAGCCAGCACGTCGCGCAGGATTTCCTTGGTGTATTCGACATCAATCCTGCGGCCCGAAAAACGGGCGTTGGCAATCAGCGAGTTGAGCGCGCCTTCAAGGTCCCTGACGTTGGAACGGATGCGCCGGCCAATCAGAAAGGTGACATCATCGCTGAGCTCAAGATCCCTTTCCGCCGCTTTCTTCTGCAAAATGGCCACCCGGGTTTCAAAATCGGGGGGCTCGATGGAGACCGACAGGCCCCAGCCAAAGCGTGAGCGCAGCCGCGCCTCTATTCCCTGCACTTCCTTGGGATAGCGGTCGCAGGTCAGAATGATCTGCTGCCTTGATTCGAGCAGGGTGTTGAAAGTGTGGAAAAACTCTTCCTGCGAACGGTCCTTGCCGGCAAAAAACTGAATATCGTCAATCAGCAGGGTGTCCACCGACCGGTAGCGGCGCTTGAATTCATCAATGCTGTTGCGGCGCAGCGCCTGGATCATTTCGCTGACAAATTTTTCGGAATGCAGGTACATGACCTGGGCTGCCGGGTTGGCCTCGGCAATGAAATTGCCGGCGGCGTGCAGCAGGTGGGTTTTTCCAAGGCCGGTGGAACCGTACAGCAGCAGCGGGTTGTAGGCTTCGCCCGGGCTGCTGGCCACCTGCTCGGCCGCCGCATAGGCCAGCTCGTTCGACTTTCCCAAAACAAAATTGTCAAAGCGGTACTGGTTGTCTATGCCCCACGCGGCCCCGCTGGCGGTTGCCGACTCGGGGCGGTGCTTTCTTCTGGAGCCCACCTCGATGACCACCGCTTCGGGCTGGTAGCCGTGGTGGGAAAAAAACTCGCGGATCATGTCGAGGTAGTTTTGCCTGACCTGGTCGCGCACCAGATCATTGGGCGCGCTCAGGGTGATGCGGCTGTCGCTGCTGTCCAGCTGCAGGGGCCGAATCCAGGTGTTGAGCTCTTCCAGCGGAATCTGCCGCTCTAGCCGTTTCAGGCATTGCTGCCACAGATCGTTTCCGGAATCGTCAAGCTGATGCTTCATAGACGGTTCAGTCTAGCCTCCATTGGCTGTAAATTCATCAGGAATGGCGCCGGGCGGCAAGGGTGCACACGCCGCGGCCAGCCCCCGCCGGGCATAATTGACAGTGCCTGTGCCCAAAGGTTAAGATTGAAGTCTTTTGTTGGGTGTTTGTTTCCACACCAGCCCGGCCGCACGAGCATGCTGGCGCGGCGTGGATGGACTTGACTGAAGGCTTCAGCACAGGTTCCCGGCACCCGCTATTATCTACACTACGAATTTTTTTGCCAAACTATCAACGGATTCGGTCATGAAAAGGACATTCCAACCCAGCAGAATCAAGCGACTTCGCCGGCATGGCTTTCGCGCCCGCATGGCCACCCGGTCGGGGCGTGCCATCATCAATGCCCGGCGACGCAAGGGACGCAAGCGCCTGGGCGTTGGGCCGGGACGCTAAGCCGGGCCTGTCATGACCCGGCGGCACGGCCTGCCGCGATCTGCGCGTCTGCTGTCCGGCAGACAGTTTCAGGCGGTGTTTGCCGGTCGACTAAGCTGTGGCAACCGTTATTTCCGGATATTTCACCAACCTTCGGATCAGCCTCGCATCGGCCTGGCTGTTTCGCGCCGCGTGGCGCCGCGTGCGGTTGACCGCAACCGCATTCGACGCTGCATTCGAGAAACATTCAGGCTGCGCAGAGCGCGTCTTGAGCCCCGCGACTATGTGGTGATCGCGCGACCGGCCGCCGCGGGCCAGCCCCGCAGCGCCCTGGCCCGGGCCCTGGACGAACTGTGGCAGCGTTTTGAAGAGCAGTCATGAATACGCGCAGTTTTTTGCTTCTCCTCGTCGGCCTGCTGGCCTTTCTGGTCTATATCGAATGGCAGAAGGACTACGGCCGCACGGCCGAGCCGGCCAGCCAAAGCGCCACGGCCCCGGCTGACGGGCAGGGTGCGGAAAACGGGGCCGGCACAGCGGCGCCGGGCGCCGGCGAGGTGCCCGCCATTCCCGATTTCGATGACGAGGAAGCCGGCGCATCGCCCGCCCCGGCCGAGCAGGACGTGCCCGCGCTGCCCGGGTCGGAGCAGCAGGCGCAAATCACCTCCAGCCGCATCATCTCCATTGATACCGACGTGCTCGGCGTCGATCTGGACGCCAATGGCGGCAGCCTGGTGGAGCTGCGCCTGAAGGATTACCCCGAAGAGGTTGATCGCCCCGACCAGCCCTTTGTCCTGCTGCAGCAGGACTTGCCGCAGCTGTTCACCGCCGGCATGGGCCTGATCAGCAGCGGCGGGCGTGAAGTCCCCAACCACCGCAGCCGCTGGGAGTTCGAGCACGACAGCTATACCCTGCAGGACGGTGACGACAGGCTGGAAGTGCCCCTGCGCTGGCGCGGCGACGACGGCCTGGAGGTGGTGGCCACCTGGGTTTTCCACCGCGACAGCTATGTCATCGATCTGGACATCGAGCTGATCAACCACAGCCAGGAAAGCTGGCAGGGTGCGCGCTACCTGCAGCTGGAGCGCACCCGCCCGGACACCAGCGGCGAAGGCTGGGCGTTTACCAACCCCAAGCGCTTCAGCTACAGCGGCGCGGCTTTTTATTCGCCCGAGGACGCGCTGCACAAGATCGGCTGGGACGACATGGCCAAAAAGGACAGCCAGGCCGACATCACCGGCGGCTGGGCGGCCATGATCCAGCACTATTTTCTGACCGGCTGGATAC
>Ga0209487_1001307_pt1 | contig 21255 bp, 15 predicted proteins | sample Poulit2012_FD_187524 | JGI IMG/M metagenome (GOLD analysis project Ga0209487, IMG submission 187524) | Agricultural soil microbial communities from Georgia to study Nitrogen management - Poultry litter 2012 (SPAdes) (version 2) | ecosystem: Environmental > Terrestrial > Soil > Agricultural land...
CGGGAGCGTGAGCTGCGCATCGTGCTGAAGCGGTCCTGCGCCGAGGTCGCCCCGGACGCGCTGCGGATGCGGGTACGCACCCAGCTGACCCTGCTGCGGCAGAGCCGGACCCGCTGACCGGAGCCGCTCACCGGACGGTCAGCCCGCTGGGGTGGCGCCGTCAGTGACGCTGTGCTGCTCGTCCGGCTGCCCCCATCCCGCTGCCGGGATCCAGACCATGGTCGTGCACCCGTCTGCGCTGGCCGGGGTGCACGTGCTGATGCAGGTGAAGCCGGGATCGGGGAGCTCGCCCGTGCCCGGGAAGGGGCGATCGGGGCGCTCGTCCGTGCCCGGGAAGGGGGCAGGTGGCACGTCCGGGTCAGCGACCGACAGGCAGGACCAGTCGGACACGTCCGTCATCGACACCAGCGCCTCGCTCACGCGTGCGGCTGTGCTCCCCTCCAGAGGCGGGTCACCGCGCCAGGTCTAGGTGTGCACGCCGCCGTCGTCGTCCTGGATCTAGTTCCGCACCGTGGGTTCATCGGCGGTCAGGCCGCGGCCGGACAGAGACGACGGTGCCGAGCCCAGGAGCGGGCTCGGCACCGGAGGATCGCTGCGCCCGTGCTCCGGACGCCGGTGCGATCAGGAGTTGGGGCGCTTGCCGTGGTTGGCTGTGGCGCGCTTGCGGGCCTTGCGCTTGCGACCGCGCTTGCTCATCGGTGTCTCCTTGATGGTGACGGGGTGTGTGGACCGCCCACTATCGTCCCACATCTGCGCGGAGGAGCGGACCGGAGCCGGGCTCTCGGGTGGTCATCCCCGCCGGCTGGCCCGTTCTGCGGGCCGCTGGGCTTCGCCCACTGGCGCGTTCTGCGGACCGCTGGGGCCCGCCCGCCTGGCCCCGGCTGCGGCCCGCCCGTACGGTGGAGAGCATGCGAGCCGTCTACGCCGCCAGCCAGGATGCCCGGGACCCGCTGTCCGGTCTGCAGGTCGGTGATCTGTCCGTGCCCAGCCCGCCGGAGGGCTGGGTCCCGGTGCAGGTGCGCGCCGCCGCGCTGAACCACCACGACCTGTGGAGCCTGCGTGGTGTAGGCCTGCCGGCCGACCGGCTGCCGATGGTGCTCGGCACCGATGCCGCTGGCACCGACTCCGAGGGCAACGAGGTGCTGGTGCACGCTGTGGTCGCCTCGCCGACCTGGCAGGGGGAGGAGACGCTGGACCCGAAGCGCACGCTGCTGTCCGAGCTGCACCCGGGCACGTTTGCCGAGACGGTCTGGGTGCCGGCCCGCAATGTGGTGCCCAAGCCCACTGAGCTGAGCTTCGCGGAGGCCGCCTGTGTGCCCACGGTGTACCTGACCGCCTACCGGATGCTCTTCGATGCCGCCGGTGTGCGCCCCGGGCAGCGGGTGCTGGTCCAGGGGGCCGGCGGGGGAGTGGCCGCGGCCGCGATCCAGCTTGCCCGCGCCGCCGGCTGCTACGTGCTGGCCACCTCACGTAGCGAGACCAAGCGAGCCGCCGCCGTCGAGACGCTCGGCGCCCACGAGGCGCTGGCCACCGGGACCCGCGTGGCCCCGGTGGACGCCGTGCTGGAGACGGTCGGTGAGGCGACCTGGGAGCACTCGCTGCGCTCGCTGCGCCCCGGCGGGGTGGTCGCGGTCGCCGGCGCCACCAGCGGACCGGCACCCTCAGCGGACCTGAACCGGGTCTTCTTCCGCAGCCTGCGGGTGGTCGGCACCACGATGGGCACCCTGGAGCAGCTGCACGAGGTGGTCGCGATGATGCTGACCACCGGGGTTCGGCCGGTGATCGACTCCCGCTTCGTCCTGGACTCCGCTGACGACGTCCGTTCCGCGTTCGCACGCCTCGCCTCTGGCGAGGTGTTCGGGAAGGTGGTGCTCACCCGCGACGGGTGAGACGACCGGACAGCCTCGGCCCCGCACGACTGGACAACGCCGGGCGCGGTGCGTGACTCCACGCCTGGGAGTCGCTACGGTGTGGGCACCGAGTCGGTGCATGGACGCGGTTGTCCACGGGTGATCGATCTGGAGGCTCAGAGATGAGTGAACGGCAACAGTTCAAGGGGCGCAGCGCGTTCATCTTCGCGGCCATGGGCTCCGCCATCGGTCTGGGAAACATCTGGCGCTTCCCCTACGTGGCCTACGAAGGCGGTGGCGGGGCGTTCATCGTGCCCTACCTGGTGGCGCTGCTGACCGCCGGTATCCCACTGCTGTTCATGTACTACGCGATCGGGCACAAGTACCGTGGCTCTGCGCCGCTGAGCTTCCGCCGCCTCAGCCGCGGGACCGAGGCGATCGGTTGGTGGCAGGTAGGTATCTCGTTCGTGATCGCCGTCTACTACGCGGTGGTGATCGCCTGGGCGGTGCGGTACATCGGGTTCTCCATCAGTCAGGACTGGGGCGAGGACCCGGAGGGCTTCTTCGGTGGGGAGTTCCTGCAGCAGAGCGGTGACTTCAGCGCCGGCGGCGGCTTCGTGGCCGGCGTGTTCGTGCCGCTGCTGCTCATCTGGCTGTTCACCCTGATCGTGATGCGGTTGGGGATCCAGTCCGGTATCGCCCGGCTGGCTCAGGTCTTCATCCCGGTGCTGATCGTGATCTTCGTGATCTTCGTGATCCAGGCGCTGCGCCAGCCCGGTGCCCTGGACGGCCTGAACGCCTTGTTCACCCCGGACTGGGGCGCCCTGGCCAGCTCCGACGTGTGGGTCAACGCCTACGGGCAGATCTTCTTCTCCCTGTCCATCGCGTTCGGCATCATGATCACCTACGCCGCACACGTGAAGCGCAAGACCAACCTCACCGGCTCCGGGCTGGTGGTGGCGTTCTCCAACTCCGGGTTCGAGATCCTCGCCGGTATCGGGGTCTTCGCCGCCCTCGGTTTCATGGCGCACGCCTCCGGAGTGGCAGTCGGCGATACGGTGGACAAGGGCATCGGGCTGGCGTTCATCGCCTTCCCCGCGATCATCTCCACGATGCCCGGTGGGGCGCTGCTCGGCGTGCTGTTCTTCGCCTCGCTGGTGCTGGCCGGCATCACGTCGCTGGTGAGCATCGTCGAGGTGGTCATCGATGCCTTCGAGGACAAGTTCAACCTCAGCCGGACCGTCTCCGTGGTGGTCATCGGCGGGTTGATGGCTGTGGTGTCGCTGGTGCTGTTCCCCACCACCACCGGTCTGAACCTGCTGGACATCGTGGACAACTTCGCGAACAACTTCGGCATCGTCGGTGCCGGGCTGGTCTCGGTGATCACGCTGGGTTGGGGCTTGCGCCGGCTGCGGAACCTGGCCGGTCACCTGAACGCCATCTCCTCGTTCAAGCTGAACTGGGGCTGGCTGGTGATGCTGACGCTCATCACCCCGATCGTGCTCGGGTTCATGTTCATCAACGAGGTGGTCGAGCGGATCCAGGAGGGCTACGGGGGGATGCCCAGCAGCTACGTGAACATCTTCGGCTGGGGGGTGGCGATCGGGTTGATCGTGATCGCCATCATCCTCTCCCTCATCCCCTGGCCCAAGGGTGTGGTCGAACGAGAAGGCGAGCTGCTGACAACAGGAGGTGAGCGGTGATGGACGTCTCAGCGATCATCATGATGATCATCGCGATCGTGCTGATCTGGGGCGGTCTGGTGGCCGCACTGATCCACCTGCGCAGGCACCCCGACCCGGAGGACGCCGACGAGCCGGCCGGCACCGCGCCGCCCGGGCCGGGCTACCAGTAGGCGCGAGCAGCACCGCACCTGGTGCCGAGGGTGGCCTCGACGTCGAAGACCTGCCATGCAGCGACGCCGAGGCCACCCTCGCTGCTGTGCGAGTCTCGGCCGACCCGACACCGGCCGTCAGACCGCGCGCCGCGGCCGCGGAACGGCGTCTCCTCCCGCGCCAGCACCTCAGGGCCAGCGACGCTCCTGCGGCGGTCCGGCATCTGACACGACGCCAGAAAACTCACAACATCTAGTAGTTGCAAGCATGTAGTTCGTCAAGATATTGTGTTTGTGACAGCTGAGTGAGGAGTGTCATGACGCAGACGGTGCCCGCAGAGTCCCGGGCCGAGCAGAGTCCCACAGGCCTGACGATCGATCGGATCTTCACCACCCCCGGTGTGCACCCCTACGAGCAGGTCACCTGGACCCGCCGCGACGTGGTGCAGCAGAACTGGCGCACCGGGGAGACGATCTTCACCCAGCGCGGGGTGGAGTTCCCGGACTTCTGGTCGGAGAACGCGGCCACCATCGTCACCACCAAGTACTTCCGCGGCGCGCTGGGCAGCCAGGACCGTGAGCACAGCCTGAAGCAGCTCATCGACCGGGTGGTGGGTAGCTACACCCGCGCCGGGCGCGAGCACGGCTACTTTGCCACCGAGGCCGATGCCGAGGCCTTCTCCCACGAGCTCACGTACCTGCTGCTGCACCAGGTGTTCTCCTTCAACTCCCCGGTCTGGTTCAACGTCGGCACCGACGGGCCGCAGCAGGTCTCGGCCTGCTTCATCCTGTCCGTGGACGACACGATGGAATCGATCCTGAACTGGTACCGGGAGGAGGGGCTGATCTTCAAGGGTGGCTCCGGTGCGGGCCTGAACCTCTCCCGGATCCGCTCCTCGAAGGAGCTGCTCTCCTCCGGCGGGGCGGCTTCCGGCCCGGTGTCCTTCATGCGCGGCGCGGACGCCTCCGCCGGCACCATCAAGTCCGGTGGCGCCACCCGCCGCGCGGCGAAGATGGTGGTGCTGGACGTGGACCACCCGGACATCGAGGAGTTCGTCGCCACCAAGGCCCGCGAGGAGGACAAGATCCGGGTGCTGCGCGAGGCCGGGTTCGACGTGGACCTCGGCGGCGCGGACATCACCTCGGTGCAGTACCAGAACGCGAACAACTCCGTACGGGTCACCGACGAGTTCATGCGCGCAGTGGAGTCCGGCGGCGAGTTCGCCCTGCGTGCCCGCAGGGACCACTCAGTGGTCGAGACGGTGGACGCCCGCGGCCTGTTCGACTCGATCGCCCAGGCCGCCTGGGAGTGCGCCGACCCCGGGCTGCAGTACGACGACACCATCAACGACTGGCACACCACACCCGAGGACGGCCGGATCACCGCGTCCAACCCGTGCTCGGAGTACATGTCCCTGGACAACTCCAGCTGCAACCTGGCCTCGGTGAACCTGCTCGCGTTCCTCGACGAGGACGGAAGCTTCGACGTCCACCGCTACCAGAAGGTGGTGGAGCTGGTGATCACCGCGATGGACATCTCCATCTGCTTCGCCGACTTCCCGACCGAGGCGATCGGGCGCACCACCCGGGACTTCCGCCAGCTCGGCATCGGCTACGCCAACCTCGGCGCGCTGCTGATGGCCACCGGCCGCGCGTACGACTCCGAGGAGGGGCGTGCGCTGGCCGGGGCGCTCACCTCGCTGATGACCGGGGTGGCCTACCGGCGCTCGGCAGAGCTGGCCGAGGCTCTCGGTCCCTACGCCGGGTACGCCCGCAACGCCGCCGCCCACCAGCGGGTGGTGCGCAAGCACCAGGCCGCCGATGACGACCTGCGCACCCACTACGCCATGGACACCGCGATCCACCGGGCCGCCGGAGCGGAGTGGCAGCAGGCGGTGCGGCTCGGGGCGGAGGCCGGCTACCGCAACGCCCAGGTCTCCCTGCTCGCGCCCACCGGCACGATCGGGTTCATGATGGACTGCGACACCACCGGGATCGAGCCGGACTTCTCCCTGGTGAAGTACAAGAAGCTCAGCGACGGCGGCTCGATGCAGATCGTCAACCAGACCGTGCCACGGGCGCTGCGCGCGCTCGGTTACGCGGAAGAGACCATCGAGGCGATCGAGGAAGCGATCACCGAGACCGGGCACGTCATCGACGCACCCGGGCTGAAGACCGAGCACTACCCGGTCTTCGACACGGCCGTGGGCACCCGGTCGATCACCCCGATGGGGCACGTGCGCATGATGGCCGCAGTGCAGCCGTTCCTGTCCGGGGCGATCTCCAAGACCGTGAACATGCCCGCGGAGGCCACTGTCGCCGATGTCGCGGACATCTACCGGCAGGGCTGGCAGCTCGGGCTGAAGGCGATCGCCATCTACCGGGACAGCTGCAAGGTCGGCCAGCCGCTCTCCGGCGGCCAGCAGAAGGCTGCCACAGACTCCGGTGAGCCGGAGGCTGCCGCCGAGACCTCCCCCCAGGGGCCGGTACGTGAGCGGCTGCCCCGGCGACGTGCCTCGCAGACCACGTCCTTCGCCGTCGGCGGTGCGGAGGGGTACCTGACCGCCGGCACCTACGCCGACGGCCGGCTCGGGGAGATCTTCCTGCGCTTCGGCAAGCAGGGCTCCACCCTGGGCGGGGTGATGGACGCGTTCTCCATCGCCGTCTCCATCGGGTTGCAGCACGGGGTGCCGCTGGAGACGTTCGTGGAGAAGTTCACGAACATGCGCTTCGAGCCGGCGGGCCTGACCGACGACGCCGATCTGCGGATGTCCACCTCGATCATGGACTACGTGTTCCGCCGGCTCGCACTGGACCACCTGGATGCCGACACCCGCGGCGCCCTCGGTGTGCGCAGCACCCAGGAGCGGGCCGAGGTGCTGGACGCTGGTGAGGTCGCCGAGCCCGCCGACGGCGCAGCCCTGGCAGGGGAGCAGGACTCACCTGGCGTAGCCACCGAGCAGGCAGCCGCCGACGGCGCAGCCCCGACCGGGCAGGGCTCCTCGCCTGCCACTGGGCTCAGCCAGGCTGTACCTGCGCGGGCGGACGCCCCGCTGTGCCTGACCTGCGGGGCCACGATGCGGCCCTCCGGCTCCTGCCACGTCTGCGAGGGCTGCGGCACGACCAGCGGCTGCAGCTGACCCGCTCACCCCGAACGAAGGTGTGGTTGTGGTCGTGATCGACGATCACAGCGACCACAACCACACCTTCGCGGTCAGATGACGGCGGTGACGGCGGTCAGGCGTCCTGCGGCAGACCGAGCCAGTCGTGCCAGCCGTTGTGCAGCACCAGCCAGGCGAGCAGCCCGTAGCCGGCCTGCTGCGGGTGGTGCCCGTCGGTACCGGCCAGGTCGGAGACCCACTGCTCGTGGGCGCGCAGCGGCTGGTGGGTCTCCACGTACGGGATGCGGCGCCGGCCGCAGACGTCGGCGAACGCGGTGGACAGCTCAGCCAGTGCATCGGCGTCCACGTCGTGGCGGGGCGCCGGGCCAACCACGAACACCGGGATGCGCCGGTTGGTGGCATCGTCGAGCACGTTCGCCAGGTTCAGCCGGCTGCGTGCCAGTGACACCCCGTGGTGCAGATCGGCTGCGCCGGGGGCGACCACCAGACGGTTGTCCCCGGTGCCGAAGCGCCGGTTGCACTCCGACTCCCAGCGCCCGGACAGGGCCGTGCTGGACTCACCCGGAACAGCCAGCGGGTACCACTCGATCGGGTCCTCGCTGACCGTGCGGGCCGCCACCCGCCCGGTCCAGCCCAGGCCGCGGGCGTCACCGACCCCGGCGACCAGCTCGTCTCCGACCACGCAGATGCGGCTGCGCGCCGACTCTTCCTGTGCCCCCGCTGCGCTCACCGGGCAAAGGCCTCGCTGATCAGCACCTTCTGCTCGGCCTGGTGCTTCTTGGCAGTGCCGGCCGAGGGGGCGGCGGACTCCGGACGGGAGACCCGACGTAGACCGCGCTCAGCGATCGTGGGCACCATCTTGGCGACGCGTGCCCGCAGGTACGTCCACGCTCCCTGGTTCGCCGGCTCGTCCTGCACCCACACCAGCTCGGCGCCGGAGAACCGGCGCAGCTCGGCATCCAGCGCCTCGGCGTCGAGCGGGTAGAACTGCTCCAGCCGGACCAGTGCGGTCGCCTCGTCCTCCCGCTTGTCACGCTCGGCGAGCAGGTCGTAGTACACCCGGCCGCTGCACAGCAGCACCCGGTTCACCTTCGCCGGGTCCGCTGTGGGGTCACCGATCACCGGCTGGAACTCACCAGAGGTGAAGTCCTCCACCGTCGAGGTGGCGGCCCGCAGCCGGAGCAGCTGCTTGGGCGTGAACACCACCAGCGGTCGGCGCGGACGCTGGTAGGCCTGGCGGCGCAGCAGGTGGAAGTGGTTCGCCGGGGTGGAGGGTTCGGCCACGATCATGTTGTCCTCGGCGGACAGCTGCAGGAACCGTTCCTTGCGGGCCGAGGAGTGGTCGGGGCCCTGACCCTCGTACCCGTGCGGCAGCAGCAGCACCACTGAGGAGGACTGCCCCCACTTCTGCTCGGCGGAGGAGATGAACTCGTCGATCACCGTCTGGGCGCCGTTGACGAAGTCGCCGAACTGCGCCTCCCACGCCACCAGGGCGTCCGGGCGCTCCACGGAGTAGCCGTACTCGAAGGCCAGCGCCGCGTACTCGCTCAGCGAGGAGTCGTAGGTCCAGAACTTCGCCTGGTCCGGCGACAGGTACATCAGCGGTGTCCACTCCGCACCGCTGACCCGGTCGTGCAGCACAGCGTGGCGCTGCACGAACGTGCCCCGCCGGGAGTCCTGGCCGGCCAGCCGCACCGGCATGCCCTCCATCAGCAGGGAGCCGAAGGCGAGCAGCTCACCGAACGCCCAGTCGATGCCGCCCTCGGTGGCCATGTGCTCGCGCTTCTCCAGCAGCTGGGTCAGCTTCGGGTGCACGGTGAAGCCTTCAGGTGGGCGGGTGTGTGCGGCACCGATGTGCTCGACCACCTTGGCCGGCACGGCAGTCTGCCAGCCGACCATCATCCCGGCGTCCTCCTGCTGGGACTCCGGCAGCTCCAGGCCCTGCACCTGGGTGTCGGTGCGGGCACTGCCTTCGCGGGTCTCGGTGAACACCCGCTCCAGCTCGCCCTTGTAGTGCTGCAGCGCCTCCTCGGCCTCTTCCTGGGTCAGGTCGCCGCGGCCGACGAGCGCCTCGGTGTAGAGCTTGCGCACGCTGCGCTTCTTCTCGATCAGCGAGTACATCACCGGCTGGGTCATCGACGGGTCGTCGCCCTCGTTGTGCCCCCGGCGGCGGTAGCAGACCATGTCGATGATGACGTCCCGGTTGAACTCCTGCCGGTAGTCGAAGGCCAGCTCGGCCACGTGCGCCACCGCCTCCGGGTCGTCCCCGTTCACGTGGAACACCGGGATCTGCAGCCCCTTGGCCACATCGGTCGCGTACATCGTGGACCGGGAGGCGGAGGCGCCGGTGGTGAAGCCGACCTGGTTGTTGATCAGGATGTGCACCGTCCCGCCAGTGCGGTAGCCGCGCAGCTGGGACAGCTGCAGCGTCTCGGTGACCACACCCTGACCGGCGAACGCTGCGTCCCCGTGGATCAGCACCGGCAGCACCGAGTAGCCGGCACCCCCGAGGTCGAGCCGGTCCTGCTTGGCGCGGACCACGCCCTCGAGCACACCGTTGACCGCTTCCAGGTGGGAGGGGTTGGCGGCCAGGTACACCTTCGTGGTGGCGCCGTTCAGCGCGGTGAAGGTGCCCTCAGTGCCGAGGTGGTACTTCACGTCTCCGGAGCCCTGCACCGTGCGCGGGTCCTGGTTGCCCTCGAACTCGGCGAAGATCTGCGCGTAGGACTTGCCGGCTAGGTTGGCCAGCACGTTCAGCCGGCCACGGTGCGGCATCCCGATGCCGACCTCGTCCAGGCCGTCCTGGGCGGCCCGGTCCAGCACCCGGTCGAGGAGGGGGATGAGTGCCTCGCCGCCCTCCAGGCTGAACCGCTTCTGTCCGACGAACTTGGTCTGCAGGAAGGTCTCGAACGCCTCGGCAGCGTTCAGCGTGCGCAGGATGCGCTTCTGCTCGTCCTGCTCTGGCTTGGACCAGCCGGACTCCAGACGTTCCTGCAACCACTCGCGCTGAGCCGGGTCGTGCAGGTGCATGTACTCCACACCGATAGTGCGGCAGTAGGAGTTGCGCAGCAGCCCGAGGATGTCCCGCAGCAGCATCTTCGGCTTGCCGCCGAAGCCGCCGGTGGGGAACATGCGGTCCAGGTCCCAGAGCGTGAGCCGGTGGGTCTGCACGTCCAGGTCGGGGTGCTTGCGCTGCCGGTAGGCCAGCGGGTCGGTGTCGGCGAGCAGGTGCCCGCGGGACCGGAAGGCGTGGATCAGCTCGGCCACCCGGGCGGGCTTGCCGAAGTCCTCCTCCTCGCTGGGGGTGACGTCAGTGGTCCAACGCACCGGCTCGTACGGCACCCGCAGGGCGGCGAACACCCGGTCGTAGAATCCGTCCTCGCCGAGCAGCTTGGCGTGCACGATGCGCAGGAAGTCTCCGGACTGGGCGCCCTGGATGATCCGGTGGTCGTAGGTGGAGGTCAGGGTGAGCACCTTGGAGATGCCCAGCCGGGAGACCGTCTCCAGCGAGGCGCCCTGATACTCGGCCGGGTAGTTCATCGCGCCGACGCCGATGATCGTGCCCTGCCCGGACATCAGCCGCGGCACCGAGTGCACGGTGCCGATGGTGCCGGGGTTGGTCAACGTGATCGTGGTGCCGGCGAAGTCGTCCACAGTGAGCTTGTTGCCGCGGGCCTTGCGCACGATCTCCTCGTAGGCGCGCCAGAACTCGGCGAAGTTCATCTCCTCAGCGCCCTTGATCGAGGGCACCAGGAGCTGACGGGTGCCGTCCGGCTTGGCCAGGTCGATCGCCAGTCCGAAGTTCACGTGCGCCGGGCGCATGATGCCGGGCTTGCCGTCCACCTCCCGGTAGCCGGCGTTCATCTCCGGCATGTCGCCGAGCGCCTCGACCACGGCGAACCCGATCAGGTGGGTGAAGGACACCTTCCCGCCGCGGCTGCGGGCCAGGTGGTTGTTCAGCACGATCCGGTTGTCCACCAGCAGCTTCGCCGGGATGGAGCGCACGCTGGTGGCGGTGGGGACTTCGAGCGAGGTCTCCATGTTGCTGACCACGCGGGCAGCGGGGCCGCGCAGCCGGGTGGCCTCACCTTCGCCGCCGGCATCCCGCGGGCCGCCGCCGGTGACGGCCCTGGTGTAGGCAGCGGTGGGGGCGACCGCAGTGGCCACCGGGGCCTCCGGGGGCACGTCGGCACGGACGTCCGCCGGTGCCGGGGTGGTGTCCTTCTGCTGTGCGGTCGTCGCCCCTGAGGTCTGCCGGGCCGGGGCGGCCGGCTCCTGCTCGGGGGCGGTGGTCGGGGACGGCTCGGCGTCCTGGGTGGCGCTGGCCGGTGGCTGCTGGGCCGGTGCGACCGCCGCTGAGGCGGAGGACTCGACCTGGCTGGGTGCCGAGGTGGCGCTGGGCCGGTCCTGGCTGCGCTGCGCCGGCGCAGCAGAGGCGCTCGGGTCCGAGGCCGTGGTCGTGGGGGACGGGGCAGAGGTTCCGGTACTGCCGTTGCCGGACAGGTCGGCCGGGGAGTAGGTCTCGAAGAACTCCCACCAGGACTCGTCGACCAGGTTCTTGTCCTTCTTGTACTGGGAGTACAGCTCTTCGATGAGCCACTCGTTCCCGCCGAAGATCTCCGCCGCGGATGTGGAGTCGTGGGGTGCCTGCTGGGACACTCGGGGATCGCCCTCTTCCGAAAGGTGGTGCGTGCTGGATGGGTACTACCAGCCTAGGCGAGGAGTGTCATCAGAACCGCATGAACCCCGCGTTTCGGGACATCTGTGTGGTCCAGCAGGCACTCTGGGGCGCACCGGTTCAAGCCTGGGCAAACAACCAGTCAGACGCACGACTGTGAAGGATGAGGCACACGTGTGCCCGGACGGCGGTTCTGCTCACGTCCGGGCACAGCGCCGGGGAAGGCTCAGCGCAGCCACTGGTGCCTGCCGATCGTCCGGCTCCACCACTTGCCCACGCCCCAGGTGTCACCGGCGAGGGTGAGCGCCGGGATGATCAGCAGCAGCGCTTCGTGCCAGTGCGAGTCGACCAGCGGGTTGGTCGAGCCGCGGACCAGCTCCCCGTCCACGACCGCCGTGGCAGCGGGCAGGTCCGCCAAGAACATGAACAGCAGCAGCACGGTCCCGGTGACCGCTGCGATCCGCAGTCCGGCGCCGGCGATCATGGCTACCCCGATACCGAGCAGGCCGATCATGAACAACCAGTCGCCGAAGGGGTTGGCGAAGATCTGGAAGAAGCCCGCGAACGGCCCCTCGATCCCGCCGATGTAGCCCTGTGCGGGTGTTCCGCCGCGGATCCAGGCACCCTCCGACGGGGTGGAGAAGCTCAGCCCGAACGTCTTGTCCAGGAAGGCCCACAGGAAGGTGAAGCCGATGATCATCCGGCTCACCGCCAGCACCTTGCGGATGCCCGGTCGGGTGACGATCTGTTCCTGGGTGCGCGGTTCTCGCGCGGCAGCGGGGGTGAGGTGGTTGGTGGCACTCATGATGGATTCTCCGTCTCCTCAGAGGTCCGGGATGGACCCTGACACCAGAGTGCCGTGCGCACCGCCCGCAGTCGTGGGCCCAAGGTCCCGCAACGGAGGGCAGAATCTGGGCCCTACGTCCCGGTCCCCACCGTCCGGGTCCGCCGGGGCGGTCATCGCTTGTCCAGGTCCGCCCGAGCGGTCATCGCTCGTCCAGGTCCGCCCGAGCGGTCACGCCTTCTCGGTACCGGCGTGCCCGGTGCCCGGAGCCGGTCCGCGGGCCGGCAGCGTGACCCGGATCATCGCCCCGGTGCCGTGCGTGGGGTCGACCACCTCGATCGTGCCGCCGTGCAGGCTCACCGCCCAGCGGGCGATCGCCAGGCCCAGGCCGGTGCCGCCGGTGGACTGCCCGCTGCGCTGGCCGGGGGCGTTGCCGCGCTCGAACCGCTCGAACACCTTCTGCCGGTCCTTGACCGGGATCCCCGGACCCTCGTCCTGCACCTCGATCAGCACAGTGTCCGGCACCGACTCGTACCGGCCGGCGAGGTAGATCTTCCCGCCGGCCGGGGAGTGCCGGGCGGCGTTGCCGAGCAGGTTGGCCACCACCTGGTGCAGCCGCTCCGCATCCGCCACCACCCGGAGGTCCGACGGTGTGGTGGTCACCTCCCAGTCCAGCTCCCGACCGGACTCGCTGACCGCGTGCCGCGACTGGGTGGCGGCCTCGGCCAGGAACGGGCCCACCTCGATCTCGGCGAGCTCCAGGTCGGCCGCCCCGGCCTCCAGCCGAGACAGGTCGAGCAGGTAGCCGATCAGTCGGGAGAGCCGCTCCACCTGACCGAGCGCGGACTCCAGCTCCTCCGGAGAAGGTGAGACTACGCCGTCGGCGAGGTTCTCCAGCTGCGCCCGGAGCGCGGCGACCGGGGTACGCAGCTCGTGCGAGACGTTCGCGACCATCTCCCGGCGCTGGGTGTCCAGGGTGTCCAGGTCCTGGGCCATGGAGTTGAACGCCGCCGCCAGCTCGCCGACCTCGTCCTGGCTGTCGGTGTGCACCTGCTGGCTGTAGTCCCCTCGGGCCATCGCGCGCGCCGCGGCGGTCATCTCCCGCAACGGCCGCGTCATCCCGCGGGCGAGGATCTGGGTGAGCACCAGCGAGCACACCAGCGCCACCGGGAACGTGCGCAGCACGCCGACGTCGAGCCGGTCACCAGCCCAGGTGACCAGGGTGAACAGCGCGACCATCGCCCCGATGATCACGATCAGCTTCATCTTGATCGAGCGCAGCGGGTCCAGCGGGCGCAGGTCCCGGTAGAGCGCGTGCCGGGCCTCCTGCCACCCGCTCTCGGACCGGGCGTGGCGGAACGGCCGCGGGGGAGTGCTCACCTGACTATTGTGCGGGCACCGGCACTAGTGCGTGGGTTCCAGCGCGTAACCGACCCCGTGCACGGTGCGGATCAGGTCCGAGCCGAGCTTGCGCCGCAGCGCCTTGATGTGCGAGTCCACGGTGCGGGTGCCCGAGGCGTCCGCCCAGTCCCACACCTCCGCCAGCAGGCGCTCCCGGGAGAGCACGGTGCGCGGGCTGGCGGCCAGGCAGACGAGCAGGTCGAACTCGGTGGGCGTCAGGTGCGCCTCCTCACCGGCCCGGCGCACCCGGCGGGCGGCCTTGTCGATGGTCAGGTCGCCCAGCTGCAGCGGCGCCTCCCCGGCAGGTGCGGGTGCGGCCTGGGACCGCTCCACCCGGCGCAGCAGCACCTTCAGCCGGGCGAGCAGCTCACGCATCGAGAACGGTTTGGTCATGTAGTCGTCCGCGCCCACACCCAGCCCGACCAGCATGTCGGTCTCGTCGTCGCGGGCGGTGAGCATCATGATCGGCGGGACCTGCCGACCGCCGCTGGTGGCCTCTGCCTGGATCCGACGGCACGCTTCCAGCCCGTCGATACCGGGCAGCATCACATCCAGCACGATCAGGTCCGGCTGCAGGCGGGCGGCTGCCGACACCCCGGTCTGGCCGTCGCCCACAGTGTGCGCGCGCCAGCCCTCGGCCTCCAGCCGGCGGGCGATCTGGGTGGCGATCTCCGGTTCGTCCTCCACCACCAGGACGACAGTGCTCGGGGTGCTCATGCGGCAAAGCCTGGCACATCAAGCGCCCGGACCGGAGGTACTCGCCGGCGCGATTCGTTGTCTGCCACGCACCGGGCCGGTTACCCTGGCGCTCATCATGTCTGGCCATACCTGCGCCTCGAGGTACAAACCGGCGCGATGATCACCGATTGGCTCCTGGTTGCGCTCGGCGTGCTGCTCACCGCCGGCACGGCCCTGTTCGTCGCCGCCGAGTTCTCCCTGGTGGCCCTGGACCCCGCCGCTGTGGACAAGCGCGCCGCCGGCGGCAAGGACCGCACCGCCCAGCTCGTGCAGCGTGCGTTGCGCCAGCTGGCCACGGAGCTCTCCGGGGCACAGGTCGGCATCACGCTGACCACAGTGCTCCTCGGTTACACGATGCAGGCGGCGCTGGCGAACCTGATCACCCGGGGGCTGGAGCTGACCGTGCTGGCCCAGGCGGCCACCGGCGCTCTTGCCGTGGTGATCAGCCTGGTGCTCGTGAACACCTTCTCCATGCTGTTCGGAGAGCTGGTGCCGAAGAACTGGGCGATCTCCGACCCGATGCGGGTGGCCCGGGTGGTGGTGCGCCCGCAGCACGCCTTCACCACGGCACTGCGGCCGATGATCACCGCGTTGAACGGCTCGGCGAACAAGGTCCTGCACCTGTTCGGGGTGGAGCCGCGGGAGGAGCTGGGCGGTGGCCGGTCGGCCACCGAGCTGGCTGCCCTGGTCCGGCACTCGGCGAAGGCCGGCACCCTGGAGCGTTCCACTGCGCTGCTGCTGACCCGCTCGATCGGCTTCGGCGAGCTCACCGCACTGGACGTGATGACCGACCGGATGCGGATGACCACGCTCGCCCGGGACGCCAGTGCCGAGGAGCTGGTGGCCCTGGCGCGGGCCACCGGGCACTCCCGGTTCCCGGTGATCGAGGACTCCCCGGACGAGGTGGTCGGCATCGTGCAGCTGCGGCGGGCGATCGGCGTGCCGCACGAACGGCGCGGCGAGGTGCCGGTCGGGGCGCTGATGGACCAGGCGCCGCAGGTGCCGGAGACCGCCCGGCTGGCGCCGCTGCTGGTCAGTCTGCGCAACGGGCTGCAGATGGCGATCGTGGTGGACGAGTTCGGCGGCACCTCCGGGGTGGTCACGCTGGAGGACGTCGTCGAGGAGCTGGTCGGTGAAGTTGCCGACGAGCACGACCGGAGCCGCCGGGACGTGCGCGCCGGGCCGGAGGAGTCCTGGCTGGTGCCCGGCACCCTGCGCCCGGACGAGCTGGTGCTGCGCACCGGGCTGCGGGTGCCGGACGAGGCGTCCTACGAGACGCTCGGCGGGCTGGTGATGACCGAGCTCGGGCGGATGCCGCAGATCGGGGACGAGGTCGAGGTCCCCGGGGTGCGGCTGCGGGTGGAGACGATGGATGGGCGTCGGGTGGACACGCTGCGGGTGCGGGCGCTGCCGCGCGTCGAGCCGGAGGCGGCGCAGTGAGCTCGGGCACCGCGCTGCTGGTCACGGTGCTGCTCCTGCTCGGCAACGCCTTCTTCGTCGGCGCCGAGTTCGCGATCATGTCCGTGCGGCGCTCGCAGGTGGAGCCGCTGGCCGAGCAGGGCTCGCGGTCTGCCAAGACCGTGCTCTGGGCGCTGGAGCACGTCTCCCTGATGCTCGCCTGCGCCCAGCTCGGGGTGACGATCTGCTCGGTGGGCCTGGGGGCGGTGGCCGAGCCGGCGATCGCCCACCTGCTGCACGTACCGCTCGGCGCGCTGGGGCTCCCGGCGGCAGTCAGCCACGCGGTCGCGCTGGTGATCGCGCTGGCGATCGTGGTCTACCTGCACGTGGTGATCGGGGAGATGGTCCCGAAGAACCTGGCTGTGGCGGCCCCTGGTCGTGCGGCGGTGTGGTTCGGTCCGCCGCTGGTGTGGGTGTCCCGGGCAGTCTCCCCGCTGATCCGGTTCCTGAACTGGGTGGCCAACGGGGTGCTGCGGCTGGTGGGCATCGAGCCGAAGGACGAGGTCACCTCTACGTTCACCGCCGAGGAGGTGGCGGCGATCGTGGAGCGCTCCCAGGCGGAGGGGCTGCTGCAGGACGAGCTCGGCCTGCTCACCGGGGCGATCGAGTTCTCCGCGGCAGACGCGGGCAGCGTGATGGTCTCCGGCACGGCACTGACCACCCTGCCGATCGGGTGCACGCCCGCGGAGGTGGAGCACGCGGTCGCGCAGACCGGGTTCTCCCGGTTCCCGGTGGTGGAGGGCGTGACCATCGTGGGCTACCTGCACGTGAAGGATGTGCTGTACGCCGATACCGACCGGCAGCGGCAGGCGCCGGTGCCGCCGTGGCGGGTGCGGCCGCTGGCAGTGGCCCGCGCCGAGGACGACATCGAGACCGTGCTCGGAGCGATGCAGCGCACCGGTGCGCACGTAGCCGGGGTGAAGGGCCCGGCCGGTGAGTCCCTCGGGGTGGTGTTCCTGGAGGACATCCTCGAGGAGCTGGTCGGCGAGGTGCGCGACTCCATGCAACGCAGCCGGTGACGGCGCAGCTCACCGGTACTGCGTCAGGTTCCCGGGGCAGCCGGTGACGGCGCAGCCCACCGGCACAGCACCGTCCCGAGGGGAGAAGGCCGTCCAGCAGGTGGATGTTCCGGTCTCGACCCGTGGATGTGAGGATGTTGTGAAGGAAGTCGGCGCCGTCCCGCACCAGCGCGCCGGTGTGCGTCCGGGGTGGTGGATCCACTGCTAGGCGTCCGTTATGATTCCGTAATCTGCTCGGTCGCGGATCGGATTGAGTGCGGCCTGATGCGGACCTTCCCCGTGCAGTACCCCGTGAACGTTCGTTGCCCTCTTTGTTGTGCCCGGAGGTTGTGTGAGCTCGCAGCGTGAGTGGTCCGCTGACGGCTACGTGACCCGTCGCCAGCTCCGCGAAGCGGCCCGCGCTGCAGAAGCTGTTGCGCGCCCGACCACGCCGTCGTCGGGCACCGCCCGGACCGGCAGCAGCACCAGCGCCCAGACCGGGAGCACCGCCAGCAGCCCGGTGAGCGCGGTCTCGGCCGGCGAGGCTGCGCCGTCCAGCGGTGCCGCACCGTTGACCCGACGCCAGATCCGTGAGCGGGAGCGTGCCGAGGAAGCTCGCCGCAAGGTACAGCAGGCTCTGGACCGGGACACCGCCAGCGACACGTCGGCCGCCAGCGCCGAAGAAGCTGCTAGCGCAGCCGAAGAGCCCGCCAGCGCGACCAGCGTCGCAGGCTCTGCGCCCGAGCTGTCGGAGCAGACCGCCGCCCGCACGGCCACCGAACCAGAGCAGCCCCGGCGCGCAGCCAAGGAGAGGACCGCCGCCCGCCGGTGGCTGCCGCGCGTGGCGGTGCTCGGTGCTCTTGCCGCAGTCACCACGGTGGTACCGCTGACCGGAGCCGCGCTGCCCACCTCCTCCAGCGACCCGAGCACCGGACCACCGCTCGGGGAGACCAGCGCGCTGCAGGTGTTCGCAGCCGGCGGCACCCAGCTGTCCACCGACACCTCCGCGGCCCTGGCCGCCGACCCGTTGGCTTCGCTGCGCTCGATGGTGACCACCAGCAGGAGCACCGACCGGGAGAGCGCCACCTGCGCCGACGGGGCGATGGAGGCCAACGGTGTTCTTGCCAGCGAGGTGGAGAGCTCCCCGCCAGAGATCGTCATGCCGCTGGCCGAAGGCTCCTTCCACTACACCTCCCGGTACGGGCTGCGCACCCACCCGATCTTCGGCAGCTACAGCGAGCACACCGGTCTGGACATGGCGGCCGCGGCCGGCACTCCGATCCACGCCGCCGCCGACGGCACTGTGATCCATGCCGGTGCCGGGATGGACGGCCGGTCCAGCATGCTGGTGATCGTCGAGCACGAGGTGGACGGTGCCAAGTTCTGGACCTGGTACGTGCACATGTACCCGAACGGGGTGTACGTCTCCGAAGGACAGCAGGTCAGCGCGGGTGAGGTGATCGGCGCCGTCGGCTCCTACGGCAACTCCACCGGACCGCACCTGCACTTCGAGGTGCACCTGGACCAGGACCTGACCACCATCGACCCGGAGAGCTGGCTGGCCGAGAACGCGGTGCCGTTGGACAGCGAGACGCTGCAGTGCACCGAAGGCTGACCGCCCGGTGAGCCTCGGCCGGCGGAGCCTCGGCCGGCTGACTTTCGGCAGGGTTGCCGGCCCCTCGGCCGGCTGCTGACCCTCAGACCAGCCGCAGTCCCCAGTGCACTGTGTACCGGTCGCCGGGGGCCAGGCGCACCAGGTCGTCCCCGGTGCGGAACGCGTCGGCGATGCAGCTCATCGGCTCGGCGGCCAGACCGGTGCGTCGGGCGGCTACGGCACTGACGTGGTCCCCGGTGCACAGCTGCCAGGCGCGCAGGGAGGAGTCCATCCACACCTCCACGGTGCGGCCGTCGCTGCCGCGCAGGCGCAGCCAGGACCGGCCGTCGGCGTCGAAGGCCGGATCCAGGAACGCGTCGTCCAGGTCGGTGCTGCCCAGCCGCCGGCGGGTGCGGAAGTCGAACTGCTCGGGCACCTTGGTGGCACCGGTGGGCAGCAGCCGCTCGTCGGTGGTGACCCAGCGGGCCACGTCCAGCTCTAGCTCGGCATCGTCCAGGGCACCGGGACCGGGGGAGAGCCAGGGGTGGAAGCCGACGCCGTAGGGTGCCTCGGTCTTCCCGGTGTTCGTGCCGGTGGTGGTCACCTCCAGGCCTGCCTGGCTCAGCTCGTACCGGGTGGCCACGGTCAACGGGAACGGGTAGCCGGGAGTGGGTGGCAGGTCCACGGCCAGCTCGACCGCGGAGGCCGTGTGCGAGCGAACGCTCCAGCGCAACCAGCTCACCAGCCCGTGCAGCGCAGTCCGCCGGGACGGCTCGGTCAGCGGGACCTGGTAGTCGACCCCGTCGAAGGTGTACTGCCCGTCCCGGAGCCGGTTCGGCCACGGGGCGAGCACAGCGCCGTTGGAGGCCGGTGGCAGCTCCTCGGCGGCGAACGGCACCACCACGTCCCGCCCGTCGACCTGGAACAGGCGCAGGTGCGCGCCCACCTCGGTGATGACGGCGTAGGCGCTGCCGTGGCGGATCTCGAACTGCTGGCCGGTCAGTGCATTCACAGGCAGTGAGCCTATCGCCTCCAGCAGGTGGCTTCCTGCTGTGCTCAGCTGGCTTCCTGGGTGCGCCGGGAGGCCTTCTGCGAAGCACGGTCCTGACCGAAGAAGCGGCGTGCGATGTAGCCGCCGATGGTCGAGCCCGCGGCCAGCCCCAGACCGGTGGCGAACGCCAGCACGAGAGCGGGCAACGCCTCGTTCACGCCGTACTCGCTACCCATCAGGGAGTACAGCGCCCGGTAGACCGCCAGTCCTGGGATCAGGCCGATCAGGCCGGCCATCGTCATCGCCGCCTCGGGAACCTTGAACCACCGATAGGTCAGGTAGCCGAGGACCCCGGCCACCACCCCTGCCATCCCGGGCACCAGCCCCGGCTGGTCGGTGATCGGGCGGAGCAGGTAGTAGACGGCGAAGACGATCCCGGCGACCACCGGCAGCAGCGGGACCATCCGCAGACGGACGTAGGAGGTGAGCGCGAAGCCGATCCCGATCAAGGCGGAGCCGAGTGTGCCCGCCAGCAGACCGCCGTCGGGCCCGAGGGAGGTGCCCACGACGATCGGCACCCCCAGCTTGAGCACCAGCCCGAGCGTGGCGGAGATGCCCACCGTCAGCGCGAGGGTGAGCATGAGCACCTCGAGCATGCGGGCCGAGGCGGTGACGTAGTAGCCGTCGATCGCGTCCCGGGCGGCCGAGGTGAGTCCGATCCCGGACAGCAGCATGATGATGCCGGAGATCACGATCACGGTCGGCCGGTTCGCGCCGGGCAGCTCGACCCCCTGGGACTGCACCCAGTACATCACCGCTGCGATCCCGGTGGTCACCGCGGCCGCACCCATCTGGGTGAAGAAGGCGGCGATGCCCCACCGGTCCATCAGCCGGGTGATCAGGTCCACGGCGACGGCCGCCAGCGCTGCGACGATGATCAGCACGAAGCTCGCGTCGTACATCACCACCACCCCGCCGGCGAGGATGGCCTTGCCGAGGGTGACCACCCAGCGCCGGTAGGGGTGCGGCTGGGTGAGGATCTGCCGCAGCCGGAGCCGGGCCTCGGCGAGGTCCACTGGTTCGTCGCCGTCGGTGATCTCGCTGATCAGCTTGTACACGCCCTGGATGCGGGTGTAGTCGGTGGTGCGCGCCTTGACCACCCGCATCACCGAGATCGGGTCCTCGTCCAGCCCGCGGCGCACCGAGACGGTGATCGAGGTGAAGGTGATGTCCACCTGCATGCCGGACAGCTCGTAGGTGTCGCTGATCCGCAGCACAGTGGCTACCACGTCCGCAGCCGAGGCGCCGGCGGCGAGCATCGCCTCCCCGGTGCGCAGGCACAGGTCGATCACGCTGCGGGCGTGACGCTGGGAGATCTCCTCGTCCGGGTCGGTCAGGACGATCCGTTGGGTCGGTTCTCGGACCGCGCGCATGATCGCCCCGGCACGCAGCCGCCAGGAGCGCAGCAGCTCCACCGGACCGGACGAGTCCTCGTCCTCGCTCTGGTCCGGCGGGTCGGCGACGGCATCGCTGGGTTGGGGGAGCTCAGGGTCAAGGGTCCCGTCCTGGTCGCCGGTCGTCTCGGCCGCGGAGGCGTTCTCGGTCACGCTTCGTCCTCGCTCGTGGGCTGGTGGTCACCGTGTGCCCAGGCGAGGTTGTACGCCCGTCGCCCGGCACGCCATCAGCACGATAACCAAGCAGTGCAGCGGCTGACGAACTGCGGTGCTGTGGGAATGTGCTGGCCGGTGCGAGCGCCTGCGAGGAAGATGTCCAGATGGACTGCTCGACCTTCGCTACTGCCGTGCTG
>Ga0209487_1001308_pt1 | contig 21226 bp, 20 predicted proteins | sample Poulit2012_FD_187524 | JGI IMG/M metagenome (GOLD analysis project Ga0209487, IMG submission 187524) | Agricultural soil microbial communities from Georgia to study Nitrogen management - Poultry litter 2012 (SPAdes) (version 2) | ecosystem: Environmental > Terrestrial > Soil > Agricultural land...
TTCCAAAATCCCTGTAGGCATCATGGCAAAAAAAACCTCTTTAAGAAATAAACAAACCCTTACCACCCCGCAACCCACACCTGGCCAGCATGCGGAGGCACTAAACCACATCACGCAAACATCCGCGCCTGATAGCTGGCAGCGCAGCCATCAACGGGCCCGTCACGCCCAACGAAAACTGCTGCAAAAAACACGCAAAACTGACTCCACACGGCCAACCACTGCTCCTGTGGCAACCACCGCAATAAACACCCCCTCATCCAAAGGATCACCCACACAGCGCCTTGGACAACACTTTGAACAACAAGCCGCGCAATTTTTACGTCAGCAAGGCTATCAAATACTGGCCCAACAATTGCGTTACCCTTATGGGGAAATTGATCTCGTGGCCTGGTCAGACCCCTATCTGGTCTTGGTCGAGGTGCGCCACCGAGCTCGTACAGACTATGGCGGCGCACTAGGCAGTATTAGCACACAAAAAAAGCAACGACTGCGACGAGCCGCGCTGCATACCTACCAAGAATACCAAAAAGCCATGCGACGCCGAGACCTTTTATTGCGCTTAGATGTGATCGCCTTTGAAGGGCAGCAGTTGCATTGGTTACCCAATGCGATTACTTACGAGTAGATACCTTCATGTAAACAGTCTCGCGTTAAAATAGAGCTTTTCGCAGTTATTGATTAAACTTGTACCACCGAAGCATGCGCGTCGGTATCAGGTTTATGGGTTTTACCCCCCTATTTTTCATTTTTACCAGACAATTTCGCCATGGATCTCACTGCTCATATGCACGCCCATTTTATGGACAGTGCCCAATCGCTCCAAGAAAGCGCCCAAGAGCTTACCGAGCCTTTGACTGCTGCCGTCGAACTGCTCTTTGCTACCCTCACCAATAATGGCAAAATCCTCGCTTGCGGTAACGGCGGTTCGGCCGCCGACGCCCAGCACTTTATTGCCGAGTTAGTCGGCCGCTTTGAGCGCGAGCGTTTACCTCTAGCGGGTATCGCCCTAAACACCGACACCTCGATTTTAACTGCCGTTGGCAACGACTACGGCTATGAAGCAGTATTTGAACGCCAGGTCAGTGCCTTGGGTCAAACAGGTGATATTTTGGTTGCTATCAGCACCAGTGGTAATTCAGAGAACGTTTTACGTGCCATCCAAGTCGCGCATGAACGCGATATGGTGGTCATTGCTTTGACAGGCAATGATGGTGGCAAGATCGCCTCGGCTTTGGCCAGCACTGACATCCATCTTTGTGTCCCTCACCACCGGACCATGCGCATCCAAGAGGTCCATATCGTTTTGCTCCATGCCATGTGTGATGGTATTGACACCCTATTACTCGGAGAGCCTTTATGATCAACAGTCAACGCCTGCTCAAACCTGTGGCTTTTTTGCTCAGCTTGTTTATGATGCTGGGGGTACTCAGTGCTTGCGCCCCCGTGCTGATTGGCGGCGCAGCCACCACAACCGCTGTCGTTGCCGTCGATCGACGCACCACTGGGGAACAAGTCGAGGATAAATCTATCCAACTAAAAGCCAGTAGCGAAGCACGCAAGATACTAGACGAAAAGCCCGGACGCGTTAACACCAGTTCTTATGCGGGTCGTGTCCTGCTCACCGGTGATGTCCCCAGCGAGGAAGATCGCAGCAAAATTGTCGAGCAGGTCTCCCAAATTGACAAGGTCATCCAGGTCATTGATCGGCTTCGCGTCGGTGAGCCCACTGAGATTGGTGTTCGCTCCAATGATACTTGGATCACCACTAAGGCCCTCTCAAACCTGATTAACACCAAAGGCGTGCCCACCCGCACCATGAATGTCACCACCGAGCGTGGTGTCGTGTATCTCCAAGGGCGGGTCACCCCCGAGGAAGGCGAGCGGGCCGCCAAAGTAGTCTCTGGGGTACCCGGGGTCAACGAAGTTGTTAAGCTCTTTGAGGACATCCAGCTCGATGATCTCGAAGAAGACGGCAGCATCAAAGAAGATTTCGCCAAAAAGAGCCAAGGCAAATCCTCTGCGCCTCGCGTTGAGCCCGAAGCCATCCCGGTGCAATAATTGATTTAGCCATCAGTAGCCTTTAAAAACCATGAAACACTTATTACGCATCTTTGCCCTGCTCTTTATCAGCCTGAGCCTAACCGCCTGTGACGATCTATTTTCTGATGAAAATACCGCCCCTAACGTGAGCATCCAAGACCTCCAAGGGGTCCGCTATGAGCTCAACGACTTCAAAGATAAGGTGGTCCTAGTGAAATTCTGGACTACTGATTGCACCACCTGCATCGCGCAGATGCCAGACAATATCGCCTATCAAGAAGAGTACGGGCCGCAGGGCTTTGATGTGATTGCCATTGCACTTAAACACGACCCCATCGAGTATGTACGTAACTTTACCGAAAGTCGCAAACTACCTTTTATCGTGGCCAGCGACACCGATGGCGAAATCGCCAAAGCTTTTGGCGACGTGCGCATGACCCCTACGGCTTTTTTGATCGATAAAAAAGGCCGTATCTTAAAACGTTATCTAGGTCTCTATGACAAAGCCGCGTTTAAAGAAACCGTAGAAAAGGCGCTCCGTGGTTAACCCATAAGACAGCGGGCGCAGTATCTGCTAGTCTAATTGGAGTTCAACCACTTTGAGGCCAACAAAAACAGTATTATGAGTACCCCTAATAACGCCCCTTATTCTGCCTCGCTCAAGGCAGAAATACTTTCTGAAGCACTGCCTTATATTCGGCAGTTTCACGGCCGTACGGTCGTTGTTAAATATGGCGGCAACGCCATGACCGATGAGCAATTACAACGCAGCTTTGCCCATGATGTTGTCCTGCTCAAGCTCGTCGGGCTTAAACCCGTCGTGGTGCATGGGGGCGGCCCACAAATCAACGAGGCTTTGCGCCGCGTTGGCAAAGAGGGCACCTTTATCCAGGGCATGCGTGTTACTGATGCCGAAACAATGGAAGTCGTCGAGTGGGTGCTCGGCGGTCAGGTCCAACAAGACATCGTGATGATGATCAACGAGGCCGGCGGCAAGGCAGTCGGCCTAACCGGCAAGGACGGCTGCCTGATGCAGGTACACAAAAAGCTTTTGCCCAGCCAAGAAAATCCCGGCGAAATGATTGATATTGGCTTTGTAGGCGAGATTACCCGCATCGAACCCGCTGTTGTGCGCTCGTTACAGGCGGGCGAGTTTATCCCCATCATTTCCTCTATTGGCTACGGCCAAGATGGCAAGGCCTACAACATCAATGCAGATGTGGTTGCAGGCAAAATGGCCCAGGTACTGGGGGCAGAAAAGCTTGTCATGCTGACAAACACACCGGGGGTATTAGACAAACAAGGTCAATTACTGCGCCGCCTGTCTGCTCAAAATATCGATGCGCTTTTTGCCGATGGCACGATTTCAGGGGGGATGCTACCCAAAATATCCTCGGCTTTAGATGCTGCACGCTATGGAGTCAATTCAGTCCATATTATCGATGGTCGTGTTCCTCATTCTTTATTGCTGGAAATACTCACCGATGAGGGCGTAGGCACCCTGATTAGCGCGCATTAATCACCGCATTAATCACGTTGACTAGCTCCCAAGCTAAGCGCACCCATACCCTGCTAAAAATGATGGACGCCTCATCTTATGTGGCCCCAAAGTCTACGCTACCAAAACCCTAATGCCATGCGTCCAGATCAACAGCAACCTATTTGGCTTTTTGATCTGGACAATACTCTACATGATGCTTCCCAGGGTATTTTTGACCAAATCCATCGATGCATGATGAATGCCATCCAGGATATGCTAGGTGTTAATAGCGCACAGGCAGACAAACTACGCGTCGATTATTGGCATCGATACGGCGCCACCCTGATCGGTATGGTGCGCCACCACCAGGTCTGTCCTCACGAGTTTCTAGCGCGCGCCCATGATTTTGATGTCTCTGCCTATATCCATCACGAACCTGGCTTGGATAACGCTTTAGAACGACTGCCTGGGCAGAAAATAATCCTCACTAACGCGCCGCTAAACTATGCACGCGCCGTCCTTTACAATGTAGGCATTCAACGGCATTTTCAGCGTATTTTGAGCATCGAAAGCATGCAACGCACGCTGTATTTTCGCCCCAAACCATCAGTCAGCCTGATGCAACAAATATTGGCGCAACTGCAGCTCATGCCGGCACAGTGTCTATTTATTGATGACACACCAATCAATTTAAAAAGTGCTGCTCAGTTAGGCATTCGAACCATTCACTTTGCCCATCCAAAAACCCCGGGTAATCGCCGTTTTATGGGCCGCCCAGCCTATGTCGACCTCAGCGTACGTAGCATCCGCGAACTGAGTCAACGCGCACACGAATTATTTTAGTAAATATTATTTATTGATTATTAGTTGTCAGGCTGCTGTTGATGCGCTTGCTTGGCAGCGGCTGCCAAACCCTGCCATTCAGGGGCCGGCAAATCGACACCAGCGTGCGCTAAAATACGCAACACCGAATAATCGACCAGCTCTTGCACATTTTGTGGATGAAAATAAAAAGCAGGCAACGGTGGAAATACAACAGCACCCATTTCAGTGGCTGCGGTCATATTGCGTAAATGGGCCAAATTAAAGGGGGTCTCGCGCACCACCAAAACAAGTTTACGGCGCTCTTTTAAAGTCACGTCAGCCGCACGTGTAATCAAGTTATCTGCCAAACCATGCGCGATAGACGCCAAACTGCGCATAGAGCACGGCGCTACGACCATAGCATCGATAGGAAAGCTACCGCTAGCAAGTGTCGACCCTATATCTTTAAAAGAGTGCACCTGGTCTGCCAAAGCCCGCACCTGGTCACGCCCCAACGAGAGCTCATGCTGTATATTGAGCCACCCTGCAGGGGATATGACCAAATGTGTTTCCACATCAGGCTGGGCTTGCAATAACTCTAAACAACGAACGCCATAACAGGCACCCGTGGCACCTGTTATGGCGATGACAATGCGCCGTTGATGCTGGGGATTACTCGTCAGTGAGGATTTTTTCATCACGCAGCATTTTTTCGAGCTCACCATTTTCAAACATCTCGGCCATAATGTCCGAGCCGCCAAAGAACTCGCTATTGATATACAACTGAGGAATGGTGGGCCAGCTGGAGTAAACCTTGATACCCTCACGGACCTCGTTATCGTCCAAGACGTTAATAGTCACCACTTCTTTTAAACCCACAGCGCGTAGGATTTGCACAGCACGTGCGGAAAAACCGCACTGAGGCATTTGCGCGGTGCCCTTCATAAAGAGGACGACAGGATGCTCTTTGACGGTTTCATCGATAAAAGTCTGTACTTCGCTCATTTTGCTCTCTCAAAAATTAATTATACCGCCCGAAATACGCGGTATTGATGCCAAATCATTAATACTGTGCACTTCGGAAAAACCTTCTTTTAGCATTAATTCTCGCACGGCTTGGTGTTGATTCCAACCATGCTCGACCCACAAGGCACCTAAGGGCCGCAAAAAATGCGGCGCACCAGTGATGATTGTCTGTAAAAATTGTAATCCATCATGGCCATCCGTGAGTGCTTTGCCAGGCTCGGCACGTAGATCCCCTTGAGCCAAATGTACATCATCAGCAGCTATGTACGGTGGATTAGAGACAATGACATCAAAAGTATCATGTGCCAGCAAGGCATCGTACCAATTCCCTTGCAGGATCTCGATGTTCCCATCACAGAGGGTGCGGGCATTCTTTGTTGCCCACGATAACGCAGTCGGGCACACATCAGTTGCTACTACCGTTGCACGTGGACAAGCCAAAGCCAAAGAAATAGCCACAATGCCGCTGCCAGTCCCTAAATCTAAAATACGCGGCTGCTCGAACCTGGGGAGCACCTGTTCAAGCACATGAGACACTAGCACCTCGGTCTCGGGACGTGGAATTAATACCCCAGGCCCTACCTCAAAGCGATGCCCCATGAACTCGCGCCAGCCCAGTAAATAAGCCATCGGCACACCCTCGTGGCGCTGTGCTTGCAAGGTATGATACTGATCCCAATCAGCCGCAGCGATGGGATCACGGTCATGGGCGATTAACCACGCGCGCTGCACCCCGAGTACATGCGACCAGAGCATATGTTGCTCTAACAAAGGTAAAGGACTTTGCCTTTGTGCCTGTTGAATCGTTTTCGGCATCTAGTAAATCGATAAGGAGTATTAGCCTTCGGCCAAAGCTGCTAACTGCGCTGCTTGATGCTCATTGAGCAGGGTCTGCACCAGCTCATCCAAATCACCCTCCATGACTAGGTTGAGTTTATGCATGGTCAGATTGATTCGGTGATCAGTGATGCGCCCCTGAGGAAAGTTATAGGTGCGGATACGCTCCGAGCGATCCCCTGTACCCACCAGGCTTTTGCGTTGCTCGGCCTCTTGCTCCTGCATTTCTTGGACCTGTTGATCCTTGAGGCGGGCGGCCAAGACCTTCATGGCTTTTTCACGATTACGGTGCTGAGAACGATCATCTTGGCACTCTACCACTACCCCGGTGGGCAGGTGAGTAATACGCACCGCAGAATCCGTTTTGTTCACGTGCTGTCCACCTGCCCCACTGGCCCGGAAAGTATCAACACGTAAATCAGCTGGGTTAATCTCGATTTCATCTAGCTCGTCAGCCTCGGGCATCACGGCAACCGTGCACGTCGAAGTATGTACCCGTCCCTGGGCCTCGGTCTCGGGGACACGCTGCACACGGTGAGTCCCTGACTCAAACTTTAACCGCTCATAGACGCCGTCCCCATCAATGCGGGCAATCACCTCTTTATAGCCCCCAATTTCGGAATCGCTGGTAGAAACAATCTCGACCTGCCAACGTTTATCCTCGGCATAACGGGTATACATACGTAATAGATCACCGGCAAATAGAGCGCTTTCGTCGCCCCCGGCACCCGCACGGATCTCTAAATAAACGCTGCGCTCATCATCAGGGTCTTTGGGTAACAATAAGATCTGTAAATCAGACTCTAACGTCTCGAGCCGATCCTTGGTAAGCTGGTATTCCTCTTCGCCTAACTCTTTGAGCTCGGGGTCACGCAGCATTTCTTGGGCGGTGAGCATGTCCTGCTCGGTCTCTACATAAGACTGAAAAGCCGTCACCACCGGCTCGATTTCAGCACGCTCACGAGACAACCGCGTAAAATTATCCATGTCAGAGGTTGCGTCCGGCTCTGACAACAAAGCATCAATTTCTATCAGCCGGTGCGACAGCTGTTCCAAACGATTACGCATGGATTCTTTCATGTGATTTTTTCCTTGATGTCGTGGAAAAGCAAAAAAGCAGTGCCTGCCAATAATAGGCCTGATATCTACTACTAAAACAAGCTAACGCTAAGAGCGCCGACGCTGAGTGGTGGGCAATAACTCGGGCAAAACTTGTAATAGAATATCGCGCTGCTCGCCTTGGCTATTTTTTAAAGTTGTCAGTGGACCATGCAAAAAGCGCTGACCCAGGCTGTGACTGAGCCATTCCAAAACCTCGGCGGGATCATCCCCGCGGGCAAGCATACGTTGCGCGCGCTGTAGATCATGCTGGGTCACCCGCTCGGCCTGGTCTTGGACATCGATCAAAGTCGGCACCAATGCGCGGTTTTCCAGCCACTGCATAAATGTTTGCACCTGATTATCAATGATGCTCTCAGCCTGTAATACCGCCGCCTGACGAGCATCACTGGCCTTTTGCACAATGCCCGCCAAATCATCCACAGAATACAAATAAACATCAGACAGACGCGCAACCTCGGACTCAATATCCCGAGGCACCGCCAAATCAACCATCACAATGGGACGATGGCGTCGGGCCTTGATGGCGCGCTCAACCATGCCCAGCCCCAAGATAGGTAACGTACTAGCGGTAGAGGAAACCACTACATCGTATTTCTCGATCTCATCGGGTAAATCGGCCAAACGCATTGTATTGGCATGAAAGCGTGACGCTAGGGTCTCGGCGCGCTCACGCGTACGGTTAGCAACCACCATTTTCTTGGGCTTTTTAGTCGCAAAATGCGCAGCACAAAGCTCGATCATCTCGCCCGCACCAATGAAAAGCACATTGGTCTCGCCCAAGTTACCGAACACCCGCTCGGCCAAACGAACGGCAGCCGCGGCCATCGATACCGAATGAGCCCCAATGGCTGTTTGGGTGCGTACGGTCTTGGCCACAGAAAAAGTCTGCTGAAACAATTGATGCAACAATGTGCCCAGCGCCCCGGCCTCATTAGCTGCGCGCATCGCGTCCTTCATCTGGCCGAGGATTTGTGGTTCGCCCAGCACCATAGAATCAAGTCCACTGGCCACGCGAAAAGCATGTCGGACTGCTTTGTTGTGTTCGTAGCGATATAAATGAGGGGTCAAATCGGTGGCGCGCACGCGGTTGAATTCGGCCATCCAGTGAGGCAAATGCTCGACCACGTAGGGCTCGGCCGCACAGTAAATTTCGGTGCGATTACAAGTCGAAAGAATGGCGGCCTCACTCACAGATTTACCAAATGTCGAGCGCAACGCATCTAATGCAGGCCGCACGACATTCATAGGAAAAGCAACACGCTCTCGCACCTCGACAGGCGCAGAGACGTGATTTAAACCAAAAGTGAGGACATCTAGAGTCATAAAAAGATACAAGAAAGAGCCGACAGGGTGTTACCGTGCCCCACCCAAAAAAAGCGCTGATAAACAATGGACTAAGCCAGCACGTGCATGCAGTATTATAATACGCCAAGCACAAATATTGAAATACACCAGAGATTTACATAAAATCAATTTCTTTGGAAATAAAAAACGACCCTATTACAATCTTTTTAACCACGAAAAGAGGCCTTTTTAACAGGGGCTGGATTTTTTATAAAAGGTTGTGTTATAGTTACGTTTTTGGCCGTGGCCTTGTAGCTCAGTTGGTAGAGCAGAGGATTGAAAATCCTTGTGTCGGTGGTTCGATTCCGCCCAAGGCCACCACCATCTTTTTACACTGATTGTTGCTGCCCTTGCCTTGCAAGGGTTTTTTTATGCCCAAAACCACCTATGATTTGATGGTGATGGGCAGCTTTAATGGGCGACATCGCTGATAGGGATGGGATCAATCATGCAGACCGCCCGCTAGCATCCTACGGGTTTTCACTTTTGTGGACCTTGCGATCGTGGTGTTGCTGCTCAATTTGCTTTCTGATTTCACGTCTTATTTTACCCTCTTCAAAACGCCTTTTCTCTTCGGCCGTTGATGGCTCAAGCGCAGGCACTACAGTGGGTCGTTGGTTTTCATCCACGGCGACCATCGTGAAAAAACAACTATTCACATGACGCACTACTCGTTTCTGAATATCCTCAGCCACGACTTTAATTCCTACCTCCATGGATGAGGTCCCGGTATAGTTCACACTGGCCAAAAATGTCACCAACTCACCGACATGAATAGGCTGTCTAAAGGTGACTTGATCCACGCTCAGAGTCACCACATAGCTTTTTGCATACCGACTGGCACAAGCATAGGCGACCTGATCTAACAGTTTCAATATAGTGCCCCCGTGCACATTGCCAGAGAAATTGGCAGTATCAGGCGTCATCAGCACAGTCATTGTTAATTGATTATCTGGCACATTCAGCATGGTATTTATTCCTTAAACCTCGGTGTTTTCCTCGCCTGCGTACAACAAAGCGAAGCCAACAGGCTAAACATATAAAGCATATTTTCTTAGGTTGGCCACCAAATCATCGATGGCCTGATGCGCTTGAGCAGACCCTAGATCTGGATGTTGCGCGCACACGCTGGTTGCAATCTGAGTCCAGCTCTGTCGCTGCGCTAAACCTTTTAAAATCAAATGCTGTATGGAGTCAAACTGAGCTGTCGAAGTTTGAAACCAAGCATTAAAATCTCCGATGCCCAACGCGTGATTTTGGCGTGCAATCATTAAAGGATAAACACCAGGAATCAACCCTTCGTACAAATCATGCAAGCAAGGCGGTAAATCATCGTAACTACGGCTCATACTGAGCGGTACCTGCACATATAAACGCTGGAATCGGTAGTGCAACTCTTGTGTATCGTATTCCGGGTGCGTCTGTGCGGCGATACGCAGTAAATCACGCCCTGAAACAGGACGTGGCCAACACTCATGTAAATACTTTAGCCAAGTTTGATGCACTGGATCATCCACACGCAATGTTTCCTGCTGCAAAGTGCGATAAAAGCTAATGATTGGCCGCTCTTGAGAGTCCATGCTTTGGCGCTGTAGCTCAAACCAACCTGCAAACTGCAGATCTTTAAGACGGCTTAAATCCGCCTTTGGTTTTTGATTGGCCGCCCACTCCTGGTGCACCACCAAACTTTTCCTAAACTGTCGACCCACAGCAAAATCTAAATACTGCTGGCGCACCACCCCTTGGTGACCTTGGGCAAATAATTCAAAATGCTGGGCAAACTCATCGCCATAACGCTGTGGACATTCGTTACGCATCTCTACATCACCCACATGATACAAATTATGCCGCCCCAAACGCTGGACAAAGTCTTGTAAGTAAATAGGTAGGTTGTGCAGTTCTAGGTACTCGTGGGCAATGTAATAATCATTTTCTGCCCCGTCAGGAACCTTGCCTGCTTGAGTCGCCAAAGCATCTTGCAATGGATTTTCAGCAGCCAAACCATGCATGAAAAAAGGCAAAATTTCACGTGCTCGCTCTACGTGAGTGGGGGCGCCGAATTGCTGACAGTGAAAAAGCATCGCATCACGGAAAACCTCTTGTAGCTTCCAGCCTGGATAAGTATTGAAACTAATATAAGCCGCGCCGTCTGGATGCAAATGCTGCTGACACACACGTAGCAGGGCCTGCTGTACTACCTCGGGAACCCAACTCCAAACCCCATGTGCGATGATGTAATCAAATTTCCCTAGATCCGTAGGTAAACGCGAAAAACACTGGTTTAATAAACGAATATTTGTAAGCCCAGCCTGCTCAATAACACGTTGCCCTGCAGCTATTTGGCGTGCAGAAATATCCACACCCACGACCTGCGCATCAGGATATAGGCTGGCGATAGGAATGCAATTACCCCCAGCTGCACAACCTAGCTCCAAGATGCGCGCATTCGCCACTGGCGGTGATTGAATCCCATATAAATGCGCCGCAGCGCGTATATAACCTGGCGCGCTCCAAGGAAACACATTGGAAAAATAAGGCTGCCGATCATATGAATCAGCCAAACCTGTTAAAAACTGATCTTCTAATTTCTGCATTGCCAACGAATCTAAGCTGCTCGACTCCGATTCAAATCCTTTCAAACTGTACGCCTTTATCCCGCGCATAATTAAAAAACGCCTCGGCCATATGTTCACAGTTAGGCACTGGGCTAGTCGCATTTTCTAATACCACCACTTTGCCTGCTGCGTCGGTGGCTATGGTATCAATAAAATGCACCAAAGTATTGCCTACGCAATGAGAAGAGGCCTCGCCAGCAAACTCGATACGATCAAACTCATTCATGTAATCAATGAGCTCATGATTCATATCGGTGTCAGCATCGATGACTACCTCGGCCTTGAGCGCAGAGTAATGCTCGGTATAGTCATTCATGCCTTTTTTCAAATAGCGCACTTGACGACCGGTGCGTTGCTCCCAATCTTGTAAGGCTTGGGCCAAAATACGTACGACTTGATGACCGGGGGTACCCATCACACAGTGATCAGGCCAAATAATTAAATCATAATTACCCTGCTTGGCTAACTGTTGTACATACCATAAACTATGTTCATGGTCACGGCCTCGCCAACGACCGTTAACCACATCATCGACGCTAATGACAGTAAAAGGCTCGGGGTGGTTTCCCTCTGAGTCAGTCCACCATAGCGCATGGGCAATATGATCAACCGTGTGCGAATCCAGCGTGACCAGTATTTGTTCAGGCGTTTCACGCTCGATATAACGCACCAGGCGCTCCATGTCTGCGTAGGCCTCTTCAATGGCTAGCGAGCCCTCATGCTCGGGACTGCGCATAAAATCATTTTGTGGATCAATAATTACCAATAAACGCTGCATTTTCACCTCTCGTTATCTTGTCATGCACACCATAGCAAGCACAGGAACCCCAACATGCAAATACGCACTACCCCACTGCCCGGCGTCCAGATATTCATTCCTGACGAACACACTGACACCCGTGGTGGCTTGGTAGAGCAGTATCACCTGCAGCGCTATCAGCAAGCAGGCATCACACAGGGATTTGTGCAGCTTAATCACTCGTACTCAAAACAAAATGTCTTGCGTGGCTTACATCTGCAACTAAATAAGCCACAAGGAAAACTAATTTTTGTCACGCATGGGCGTATCTTTGATGTCGTGGTTGATATTAATCCCCAATCAGCGACATTCAAACAGCACTTTAGCCTAGAACTAAGCGCACAAAATCGTAAACAACTCTGGATCCCGGCTGGGTATGCCCACGGCTTTTTAGCTCTTAGCCCAGAAGCCCACTGCCATTATTTGTGCACAGAGCTTTACGACCCCTATAGCCAGGCCGGTGTGCATTGGCAGGATCCAGACTTGGCCATACCTTGGCCTATTCAGCAGCCAATACTTTCAGAACAAGATCAGCGCCACCCTACTTTGCGCAAATTTCTACAACATCATGACGCACAGGATGACTATCCGCAATGACAGTACATTTTTATGAGCCCAAAAACGGTCATGGGCTGCCCCATGACCCAATGAATGCCATTGTTGGCCCACGCGTAATAGGCTGGATTGGTACCCGCAGCCAACAAGGGGTGCTCAATTTAGCCCCTTATAGTTTTTTCAACTTATTTAATTATCGGCCACCCATCGTTGGCTTTTCCAGTATCGGCTATAAGGACAGTGTACGCAACGCCATCGAAACAGGCGAATTTAGCTGGAATCTGGCCACCCAGACTCTGGCCAAAGCCATGAACCAAAGCAGCACCACGCAATCCGTTGACGAATTCCAATTCGCTGGGCTCACCCCGGCATCCAGTAAACTTATCCAAGCCCCACGGGTGGCGGAAACCCCTGTTAGCTTTGAATGCAAAGTCACGCAACATTTACAGCTCGCCAACCATGATGGTGATGATCTCCCAACCTGGTTCGTTTTTGGCGAGGTGGTCGCGGTCTACATTGATCAAAGCTGTCTGGAGAACGGCATCTATCAGACAGCCCGTGCCGAACCCATTCTAAGAGCAGGAGGCCCGGGGGGTTATTTTTCCATCCACCCCGAGCAAGCCTTTGAAATGCTACGCCCCAAAGACTAACCGTGGTTTAGCCAGCCAAGGGCGCCTAACTCATTAAATGCTGGCTGCAATCGCCTTGCCCACATCAGTGGTACTGGCCTGCCCCGACAAATCTGGAGTGCGTGGCCCAGTGCTCAGGCACTGCTCAATAGCCTGGATCATGTCATCATGGGCTTGTTTATAAACCCCCTGGCTATCACCCAAGAAATCAACCATCAAGGCAGCAGACCAAATCATAGCAATGGGATTAGCAATATTTTGCCCAAAAATATCCGGTGCCGAGCCGTGAACTGGCTCAAACAAAGAGGGCCATTGACGCGTTGGATTCAAATTAGCCGAAGGGGCTACCCCAATGGTTCCTGTACAAGCAGGACCCAAATCAGACAAAATATCACCAAACAAATTGGTCGCTACGACCACATCAAAAAACTCAGGCTGCAACACAAAACGTGCCGTCATAATATCGATGTGATGCTTATCCCAACGGACCTCGGGGTATTCTTTAGCAATTTCAGCCAACCGTTCATCCCAATAGGGCATCGAAATCGCAATACCGTTGGATTTAGTTGCAGCACTCAGGTGACGGGCCGAGCGTTTTTGCGCGACATCAAAAGCAAAATGCAGCACACGATCCACACCAGTACGCGTAAACACAGACTCTTGAATCACCATCTCGCGTTCGGTCCCTGAAAAAATCCGCCCCCCAAGGTTGGTGTACTCACCCTCAGTGTTCTCACGAACCACCACAAAATCAATATCACCCGGTTCTTTATTGGCCAGTGGGCTAGGTACCCCAGGCAACAAACGCACCGGACGCAAATTAATATATTGATCAAAATCGCGACGGAACTTTAATAAAGACTCCCACAAGGAAATATGATCGGGCACAACCTCGGGCCAACCCACAGCGCCAAATAAAACAGCCTCAAACCCATCAAGCTGCTGTTGCCAGTCATCAGGCATCATCTGCCCATGCTTTTGGTAGTAATCGGCACAAGCCCAGTCAAAGTGGTGCAGCTCTAGCGCGATATCATATTTAGCGCAAACCTTTTCCAGCACCCGCAAACCCTCCGGCATGACTTCTTGACCAATGCCATCACCAGCCATTACTGCTATTTTGTGTGCCTGCATTCTGTTCCTCCGAAACCTAATCAGTCAAATCACTGAAATCTTGAATTTAAAAATTACAGCCCTTTGCAAAGACAACCATTCTGACCCATTCATTGGGCAGAACTCTTGCCAGCAGCTAAAATAAACGAAATTTTAACCTACTCGCATCACTCTTCAGTGGAAGGAGTCCACCTTGGCACATTCTATAGCACCTTTAGAAACACTCTCCGAGTGGCAAGACTTTTGTCAGCAGGCCAAACAGGCCGAGGTCAACCCAAAGCGCTTGCGCCTGTTCCCAGCAGCCAGCCTCACTGTTGATCTGAGTGGACAACGCTACAGCACAGCGTTAGAAACAGCTGCCAATCAACTACTACAAGTACGCGAACTACGCCAATGGCAAGCGCAGCTTTTAAATGGCGAGCCCGTAAACACCACTGAAAACCGAGCTGCATGGCATACCATGTTACGCGCCCCCGCCCCCATCGCCGAGGTGGTCAAAGAGCGCGAACGCATGAACGCCTTTATACGCCACGCTGATGCAACCCGTCGCTGGCGCCATATCGTCCATATAGGTATTGGCGGCAGTGACTGGGGCGTGCGATTGACCGTCAATGCCTTTGGCTATACCAAACTATGGCGTAATGTGCGTTTTGTTGCTAACATCGACGGCCATGCCATCGCCAGCGGCACCGCAGATCTCAATCCCCATGACACCCTCATTGTCATTGCTTCTAAATCTTTCTCTACAGCAGAAACCTTGCTCAACGCGCAGCGAGCCATTGAATGGCTTCAATCTGCCGGGGTCACCGATCCGTATAGTCAAATTGTCGCTGTCACAGCCAATACAGAGGCGGCACACGCCTTTGGAATCCCCAACACACAAATCTTCAAGCTCTGGGACTGGGTAGGCGGGCGCTTTTCTGTCTGGTCTGCAGTCAGCTTGACCACAGCACTGGCAGTCAACAGTGACGTTGTGGCCGGCATGCACGCTGGTGCAGCAGCCATGGACCAACATTTCGAAGAGGCCCCTTGGGAAAATAATGCACCCATACAAATGGCCCTGGCGGGGTTGATCAACCGCAGCGTGCTGGGCTATGGATCATTAAATATCGCACCCTATGATGCTCGCCTAAGTGACCTGGTCCCCTATTTACAGCAATTAGAAATGGAATCTTTAGGAAAATCAGTGGATTTAGAGGGCAATCCTGTCACAGTACCCACCGGCCCAGCCGTTTGGGGCATGCCGGGTACTGATGCACAACATACTTTTTTCCAATGGCTACACCAAGGCAGTGACGGAGCTCCTGTAGATTTTATTGTTTGCCAAGGCGCGGATCATCAATGGCTCGAGCACCATCAATGCCTACTGGCCAACTGCCTGGCCCAACGAGAGGCTATGCTAGTCGGTAAAAATTATGAACAAGCCCTCAACGAATGCCTGCGTCAGGGCCACGACCCCGACACCGCCGCTTGGTTAGCTAAACATCGCGTCCACCAGGGCGGGCGTCCTAATACACTCATCGTGCTACCCCGTTTATCTCCGTATACCTTAGGGGCTTTGTTGGCTCTTTACGAACATAAGATAGCTGTACAAGCTCGTATTTGGGGCATCAACCCTTTTGATCAATGGGGGGTTGAATACGGCAAGAATTTGGCCTCTGGGATTATCGATGAGTTTAAGAACCCTGCTGGGGATTCTTATCAGCGCCGCACCCCAGATGCCTCTACGCAGCACTGGATTGAGACTTTTAAGCGGGCTTCGCAGCGTGCATAGCGAGTTAAGGTCCCGAGGAAACTTCGTTACGGGTCTGTTATGTTTCGAGAAAGCCGCTATTCATCGGTCTGCGAGAGTTATTTTCTCAATGTCTCGTTGTGCTTATAAAAAACCCGAGCTTGCTCAGCCCGGGTTTTGAGTTTTATTTAGCGGTGCCTAATTTGTTAGGTCATCATGCTTGTTTCGGGTTTCCTAGTGCTTGGTCTGCTAGTTCTATCCAGTGTAGTACGGGTACTTCGCTGGCTTCGGCTAGGTGTGTTTGGCAGCCGATGTTGGCTGTTGCGACATAGCGGGGTCCGTCGGTCAGTAGGTTGTCCAGCTTGTTTGCACGTAGTTGTTTGGATAGTTCGGGCTGGAAAATTGAGTAGGTTCCTGCTGATCCGCAGCACAGGTGGGCGTCTTTGGGTATTTGTGATGTATAGCCAAAGCGCTCCATCAGTTGTGCGATAGAGACTTTGTCGCGTAGTGCGTGCTGGAAGGTGCAGGGCTCTTGAATGGCCACTGCTGTTTGTTGATCGCGGGGTTCAAAGTCACTGCCTAGGCGTTCTAGTTCTTTAGATACGATTACGCTGATGTCTTTGCTGAGTTCCGCGACGCGTTGGGCTTTGGCTGAGTAGGCTGGGTCATTTTCTAGCAGCATGCCGTAGTCTTGGACTTCGGCTCCGCATCCGCTGGCTGTGATGACCACGGCTTCTACTGCGCCGCTGTCTATGAATGGCCACCAGGCGTCGATGTTGCGGCGTGCTTGTTCTTTGGCGCCGGCTTTGTCGTCGTTATGGTGGCGTACGGCACCACAGCATCCCGCGTTGTCGACGCGCACTAGTTGGATGCCAAAGCGATCTAGGACTCGTGCAGCGGCGGCATTGATTTCTGGTGATAGTGCGGGCTGTACGCAGCCTTCTAGGACAAGCATTTGGCGTTCACGTTTTGCAGTGGGCCATTGTAGGGCTGCTGCGTCGTGCGATGTGCGCGGTGGCAGTTTTTCTTTGAGTGCTTTGGGTAGCATTGGTTTGACGCGTTGTCCGATGCTAAGGGCCCGTTTAAAGCGTGTGGGCTCAGAGACTACTTCGCGTACTGCCCAGCGCCATAGTTGTTCAGGGCGCGAGCGTTCGACTTTGCGATCAACGACGGCTTTGCCCAAATCCAGCAATTGACTGTACTGCACGCCTGATGGGCAGGTTGTTTCGCATGCACGACAGGTGAGGCAACGATCTAAATGCTCTTGAGTTACTCGGGTGGGCGTTTTGCCTTCAAATACCTCTTTCATGAGGTATATGCGGCCACGAGGGCCGTCTAGCTCGTCACCGACTAGTTGGTATGTCGGACAAGTCGCATTACAAAACCCGCAGTGTACGCATTTTGAAATGAGGTCTTTCGCCTTTTCACCTTCTTCGGTGTTCAAAAACTCTGGCGACAATGATGTATGCATTAGAGCTCCCCTGGGTAAATTCTGCCTGGGTTAAAAATACCCGCTGGATCAAATTTTTCTTTCAAACGCTGCTGTATCCCCAGGATTACTGGATCCAATGGATGAAATACAGCGAGATCGGCGCCATTTTGACGGAATACTGTAGCGGTTCCGCCCACTGCCTCGACCTGAGCGCGAAGTGTTTCAGCGGGCAAATCACTAAAACACCAGCGCAGGGCCCCGCCCCACTCGATGAGCTGGGGATGGTCATCCAGGATGGGCTCGGTCGTGCTGGGGACGGATAAGCGCCATAGAGGTTTGTTTGCCTGTTCCTCTTTAGCCTGGAACCAAGCGTATTTTTGTTCGCGCACCTCTTGCCATAGGGTTTGAGCTTGGTCTTCGTCCAGCGGTGTCCCTTGTATGGTCTCTTGTGCTACTTCGAGGGCATTGGGTGCCCCAGATAAGCGAACGAATAGCTGATCGTCGTGCCACAATGAAGCTGAGATAGGAATGGGTTGCCCACTCCAGGTGTTGATTTTGTGTAAGGCTTCTTTTTGTGATCGATCCAGCTGTAGCGTTAGTTCTTTGACGGGTTTGGGCAATACCTTGATTGAAAGCTCAGTCAAGATACCTAGTGTGCCCAAACTACCGGATAATAAGCGCGAAACATCATAACCGGCGACGTTTTTCATTACCTGGCCACCAAAGGTCATATGACGCCCTTGGCCGTCTATGAGTTGTACACCCAATACAAAGTCGCGTACACCACCTGCTTGGGGGCGACGCGGTCCGGCCAGGCCACTGGCCACGCATCCGGCGATGGTTGCATCTGCCCCAAACAACGGGGGCTCGAATGGTAAAAACTGGTTTTTGCTGGCCAATAGTTCTTCGATCTCGGCGACGGGTGTCCCCCCTTTGACGGTAATCACGAGTTCAGAAGGTTCGTAATCGATTACCCCTTGGTGCTCGGTCAGTACCATGGTTTCGCCTTCTGTAGGATGGCCGTAAAAATGCTTGCTGTCAGAGCCGATTAAACGCAACGGTGTTTTATCTGCCTGAGCAGCGCGTACCTGATCGACCCATTGCGCCACAATGGGATCCATGTGTTCGTTATTTGTTTCAGTCATTGAAAATACTCATCTGGTCTTAAAAGCGTGGCAGATGTGGGAATGGGATTTGTCCGCCATGGACGTGCATCATGCCAAACTCGGCACAACGATTGAGTGTTGGGATGGCTTTGCCCGGGTTGAGCAATGCATCTTTATCAAAAGCGTGCTTGATAGAGAAGAACAGATCGCGTTCTTGCTCATCAAATTGCACACACATTTGATTGATCTTTTCGACCCCGACGCCGTGCTCACCGGTAATCGTTCCCCCTAAGGATACGGACAATTCGAGGATTTCACCGCCGAACTGTTGTGCCTTTAGGCGCTCTTCTTCGATGCTGCTGTCATATAGGACCAGGGGGTGCAAATTACCATCACCGGCGTGGAATACGTTAAGACAACGCAGACCGTATTTTTCTTCCATATCGGTAATAGCGTTTAGCATCTCGCCCAGGCGTTTACGAGGGATGGTGCCATCCATGCACAGGTAATCAGGGGATATACGCCCTGCTGCCGGAAAAGCAGCCTTGCGGCCAGCCCAAAAGAGCTCGCGCTCTTCGTCTGACTGAGATACCTGAATTTCTGTAGCACCAAATTCATTTAGTACCGCCTCGATACGAGCGATTTCTTCGGCGACCTCTTCGTGGGTACCGTCTGATTCACAAATCAGCATGGCTTTGGCATCTAGAGGATAGCCAGCGCGCACAAATTCCTCGGCAGCAATGGTGGCGGGCTGGTCCATCATCTCGAGACCTGCCGGTATAATTCCAGCAGCGATGATGCCTGCTACTGCATCAGCAGCTTTTTCAACGGCATCAAAACTGGCCAAAACACATTGCGCAAAACGGGGTGTGGGCGTGAGTTTAAGCGTGACCTCGGTCACCACTGCCAACATGCCCTCGGAACCAATCAAAAGGGCCATCATGTCATACCCGGGTGTATCCAGCGCATGACTGCCCACTTCGAAAATCTCGCCATCGATGGTAATACCACGAATGCGCAATACGTTGTGCACTGTGAGACCATATTTCAAGCAATGCACACCGCCGGCGTTTTCGGCGATGTTGCCACCGATGGTGCAAGCAATTTGTGAAGAGGGATCGGGAGCGTAATACAATCCGTAGGGCTCGGCCGCCTGAGAGACCTGTATATTGCGAACCCCAGGCTGTACGGTGGCGGTGCGCGCATACTGGTCAACCTTTAGAATTTGATTCAAACGGGCCAGTGATAAGATCACCCCATGAGGGTGCGGGATCGCCCCACCGGACAGACCCGTACCCGCGCCACGCGCCACGATAGGCACGCCTTGTTGGGCACAAACCTTGATGGCCGTTACCACCTGGGCCTCGGTCTCTGGCATCACCACGGCTAATGGCACATGGGCCATCAGCATAAACCCGTCGCATTCATAAGGACGCAGTTGTTCATCGGTATGCAGCACCATCGACGCTGGCAGTGCGTCCTTGAGGGCGGTGACTACGGTCTCTTTACTAATATGAGAAAAATCCTGATCTGCCTCGGCAAACAGCATGGATGCAGATTCCTGCTCTAAAACCTGTGCTGTAGTGTGTGTTGAAGATTGAACCTGGCTCATGTCTGACCTTGGTATTAGAGTGTTTATCGTACTTTCTATACTTTACTTTGTTTAATGTTAAATGTCTTGACGGTAAGGTCCTGAAAGGCCTACTTTTTATTCTTTTAGAGGTGGGGATCTCGTAAGCAAAACCCAGCTATGTTATCTTTTACTCTTTAGTGCTGTAAAGCACCTAGTATTCCCACACTGTACACCCTATTGTTTCAAGTATTCGCCACGACGGCAAAGGGCCATCAATCGATCATGAGTGCGACCATCCATTCTAATCAGCCGCTGATTCGCTTTACCGATGTCTCATTGGGGTATGGCGACTTTACGGTACTCAGAAATATTGACCTAGAGGCCAAACGCGGTCAGGTCATCGCGATGATGGGTGGGTCGGGTTCCGGTAAAACCACCTTATTGCGTGCGGCCACCGCACAAATTTTTGCACAAACCGGGACAATAGAAGTCTTTGACAAAGACCTCGACCGCTGTTCACCCCGTGAAATCGAGCAACTAAGAAAACGCATGGGGGTGTTGTTCCAGCAGGGCGCTTTGTTTACTGACCTTAATGTCTTTGATAATGTGGCCTTTCCCCTACGCGAACACGCCCAGCTCAGTAATGCTGAAATCACACGCATCGTACTGGAAAAGCTCGAGGCGGTGGGTTTACGCGCAGCCGCTCATTTGAAAATCAGTGAAATATCCGGCGGCATGGCGCGCCGCGTTGCCTTGGCTCGTGCCATCGTGCTCGAGCCCGAGCTAATCTTTTATGATGAGCCCTTTGCAGGTTTGGACCCCATTTCTTTAGGGATTACCGCCCAACTCATCCGTGACCTCAGTGATGAGTTGAATTGTGCATCTATTATTATTACACACGACGTGCCGGAATCCTTTAAAATTGCTGACTATGTTTATCTGGTTGGTCAGGGCAAAATGATCATGCACGGCACACCCAATGAGCTCGAAAGCAGTCAGGACGAGTATGTACGACAGTT
>Ga0209487_1001309_pt1 | contig 21226 bp, 18 predicted proteins | sample Poulit2012_FD_187524 | JGI IMG/M metagenome (GOLD analysis project Ga0209487, IMG submission 187524) | Agricultural soil microbial communities from Georgia to study Nitrogen management - Poultry litter 2012 (SPAdes) (version 2) | ecosystem: Environmental > Terrestrial > Soil > Agricultural land...
GGCATGCGCGGATCGTCCCAGCCGTGCACGTGACCGCCGTTGACGAGCTCGATGAGGCGCCGCTTGCTCAGCACGGTGTATTCGAGGTTGAGGCGGGCGAACTCGTACTGGTGGGGCCTGGGCTCCTCCATGAGGTGATCCAGCAGCCAGTCGTAGACCTCCCGGTTGTTGTCGAACTCCAGGGTGCACAGACTGTGGGTGATGTTCTCGATCGCGTCGGAGAGCGGGTGGGCGAAGTCGTACATGGGGTAGATGGGCCACTCGTTGCCGGTGCGGTAGTGGCTGGCGTGGCGGATCCGGTAGAGCAGGGGATCGCGCATGATCATGTTCTTCGAGCTCATGTCGATCTTCGCCCTCAGCACGTGCGAGCCGTCGGGGAACTCGCCGGCTCGCATGCGCTTGAAGAGGTCCAGGTTCTCCGTTACCGGGCGGTCCCGGTAGGGGCTGTTGCGTCCCGGCTCGGTGACCGTGCCACGGTACTCGCGAATCTCCTCTTCGGAAAGGCTGTCCACGTAGGCCAGCCCGCGCTCGATGAGTTGCAGGGCCAGCCCGTACAGCCTCTCGAAGTAGTCGGAGGCGTGCCGCACCTCCTCCCACTCGAAGCCCAGCCAGCGGACGTCCTCCTTGATGGCCTCGGCGTACTCGACATCCTCGGTGGTCGGGTTGGTGTCGTCGAAGCGCAGGTAGGTGCGGCCGCCGTAGTCGGTAGCGACGCCGAAATCGAGGAAGATAGCCTTGACATGCCCAAGGTGCAGGTAACCGTTCGGCTCCGGCGGGAAGCGGGTCACCACCTCCTGCGTGTACCCCGAGGCGATGTCTCGGTCGATGATCTCGGTGATGAAGTTCGGCTTGACGATGCGCTCGTCAGGGGTGCGGGTTGGGACATTGCTCTGGGACATGTGCAGACCTTTCGCGACGGTCCATTCCCGTCGCCATATCTACAAGGTACAACCTTGGCCCTGTCGCACACGCCGCGCGGGGAACGCCTCCAACTGCGCGTTGCCGCACTATGGAAAAGTACGTAACCTCTGCCGGCCCGGTAGAATGAGAGAATGATGACCTGCCAGTGTTAAAGGGGTAACCGGGCTCGTGTTTGGACGGAGGAGAGCATTGCGGCAGTTGAGCGAAACTGGGGGTACCAGCGCGGACAGCGGTTTCCTGTCACGCCTGCGCCGCATGCGTTCCGGGCGGGGCGACGGCAAGTCGAATCCCATCTGGCGGCTCAGCGTCCTTCTGGGCATTGCCGGCCTGCTGGGCTACCTGTCGGTGCTGTCCCTCTACGAACCCGGCACCGGGACGTTCACCTCCTGGACGATCCTGCTGCTGGCGAGCGCGCTCCTCGCCTCGGTCACCTTCAGGATCGACCGTCCCGGCCGTGAATCCTACTACATCGACTTCGACGAGTTCCTGCTGGTCGTGGGCCTGCAGTATCTCGCCCCCGCCGCCACCATCGCCGCCCTGGTCGGCGGCTACGTCGTGGGCGCCTTCCTTCGCCGCGTGCAGCTCTACAAGACGGCCTTCAATACTGCCAGCCGGCTGGTCTCGCTGAGCGGGGCGTTCATGGTCGCCGGCCTGCTGCCGCTGGACTGGCAGTCGCCGGGCAACTTCCTGCTCTTCGCGGTGGTCGTTGCGGCCTTCTACACGATCATCAACCAGGTCCTCATCTCGCTGGGCCTGAGCGTGGTGGGCGGCAGCACCTTCATCGAGGAGCTGCGCTCGACGATCAGGGGCGAGAGCACCATGATCTGGCCCATCATGGTCAGCTTTGGCCTGCTTACGGTGCTCGCCAGCCGTGAGTACCCGTTCGCCCTCCTCATCGCCGTCGTGCCGCTGCTGCTGCTGATCGTCATGAGCCACACCAACCAGGCCCGGCGCGACGAGCACCAGCGCATGCAGGGCCTGTACGGGGCAGCCCAGCTCATGCACGGCGCCAACAGCGTGCAGGAGGTGGTGCGCGTCCTGCAGCAGTCCGTGGAGGCGACGCTGGGGGTGCCGGGGACGTTCCTGCGGAATTCTCCGCCCTATGGCGATGAACTGGGCGCCTGGCTGCCCAACCGCAAGCAGTGGATCATCGTCCCCTACCCCTCCTCCCGGCTGTCCCGGCGCCAGGACGAGGCTTTCCTGCAGGCGATCGCGTCACTCGTGGATGCCAGCATGGACCGCACCTCGCTGGTCGGGGAGCTGGAGCGGCACTCCTTCCGAGATCCGCTCACCAACGCCTACAACCGGCGTTTCCTCGAGCAGAAGCTCGACGACCTGCTCCAGGACGGGGAGACGGAAGGCTGCCTCGCGCTCATCGACATCGACTACTTCAAGGTGATCAACGACACCCACGGGCATGCCGCCGGGGATGACAGCCTCGTGCGCCTCGTGGAGACGGTCAAGTCGACCTTCCGGAGTGACGACATCGTGTGCCGGCTGGGCGGCGACGAGTTCGCGGTGCTGCTGCCCACCCTTAGCCCCGAGCGCGTGATCGCCCGCATGAACGACCTGCAGGCGCGCTTGCGGCAGGACGCCACCTCGAAGGAGGGGCGCCACCTGCACGCCTTCACCATCTCGGTCGGCATCGCGGCGTTCCCGCGGGACGGCCGCAGCTTCGAGAGGCTGAGCGAGTGCGCCGATGAGGCGCTCTACCAGGCGAAACGGGGCGGGCGCGACCAGGTGGTGCGCTTCAGGGGAGAGAAGGCACCTGACCGCAACCTGCGCCGCTAGAGCAGGGCCGGGTCCGGCGGGTTCAGCGCAGTACGAACAGTGAGATGAAGTAGTAGGCGACGGGGATCGCAAAGAGGTGGCTGTCGATGCGGTCGAGAACTCCGCCCTGGCCGGGCAGGAACACCCCCGCGTCCTTGACGCCCACCCAGCGTTTCAGCAGGCTCTCGAACAGGTCGCCAAGCTGCGCGGCCGAGGCCACCAGGATCGAAAACAGCAGCGCGTCATACAGCTCGACGCGCATGGCCAGGCGCGACTCGACGATGTAGAGCGTCGAGAAGGTCACGATCACCGCCAGCACGATCCCGCCCAGCGAGCCCTCGAGCGTCTTGTTGGGGCTTATCAGGGGCGCCAGCCGCCGCCTGCCGAACAGCGAACCGAACACGTAACCGCCCACGTCCGAGGCGACGACGCCCAGGATGGGCACCATCAGATACCAGATGCCCAGCGAGGTGTCGGGGGTGTAGCGCAGGGTGATGATGTAGCTGAACAGCCAGGGGATGTAGAGGTAGCCGAAGAAGGAGAAGATCGCCGTGTGCACCGAGTTGCGGGTCGGTCTGATCACTTCGAGGGTGATCAGGAAGAGCGCAACCACGCCCAACAGGGCTTCCCGCCAGGAGAGGCTCTCGTGCAGCATGGGCATGCCCGGGTAGGTTAGCGGCAGCGCGGCCGGCAGGGTCAGCACGGCAGCCGCCCAGAGCGAACCGCGGCGAATGGGGATCCCCCGCAGGTTCATCATGAGGCTGTACTCCTGGATGGCGATGAAGGTGAGCAGCAGGTAGATGGGTGCGAGCAGCGGCAACCCTATCCAGGAGACCAGCAGAGCCAACAGGAATGCCAGGAAGGAGGAGAGGATGCGGGCTACCGGCATGGTCTGGACGAGGGTGCAGCCACCAGAACTGCAGCGACCCGACCTCCCCAGCTGCCCCTCAGGGCAATGGATCCGGTCGGGTCGGCAGGCGGTCCGGTCAAACCTCCGTGATGTCCTCTTCCTTGCTCTTCAGGCGGGTATCGATCTTGCCGATGTACTCATCGGTCAACTGCTGCACGGAGTTCTCCCCTGACCGGACCTCGTCCTCGGTGAGGAGTCCCTCCTTGCCCATCTCCTTCAGTTCGTCGTTGGCGTCACGGCGAATGTTGCGGACCGCGACCCGCGCTTCCTCTGCCATATTCTTGACAGTTCGCACGAGCGTCTTGCGGCGCTCGTCGTTCAGCGCGGGAACCGAGATGAAGATCGAGTCGCCCTTGTTGCTGGGGTTGAAGCCCAGGTCGCTGTCGCGGATCGCGCGCTCGATCTCGCCCACGGCGCTCTTGTCGTACGGCACGATGTGCAGCGTACGAGGGTCGGGGCTTGAGATGGTTGCCAGCTGGTTGAGTGGAGTCGAGGCACCGTAGTAATCGACCATGACCCGGTTGAGGATGGCCGGGTTGGCCCTGCCGGTGCGGACGGTGGAGATGTTCTGCTCGAACGCGTCAAGCGACTTGTTCATCCGCTCACGCGCATCTTTCAAAACGCTGTTCATCGTGACCTCCGCGCGTACTCCCGTCAGTCTCCTGAGAGTGCGCCACGTACTGTGCCCAGTCTACCCTTGCACTGCTCCCGCGTTTATCGGGTGCGGGCGGCGGGAGCAGATCTAGCCGTGGATCAGGGTACCTACCCGCTCCCCCGAGATGAGCCTCTCGAGGTTGCCTTCCGTAAAGATATCGAAAACGGTGATCGGCATTTCCCGGTCCATGCACAGGCTAATCGCCGTTGCATCCATGACCTTGAGGCCCTGGTTGAGCACGTCGAGGTAGGTGAGTTCGTCGTACTTGCGCGCATCCGGATTCTGGTTGGGATCGTCGTCGTAAACGCCGTCGACGTTGTTCTTGGCCATCAGGACCATGTCGGCGTCGATCTCCAGGGCGCGCAGGGCGGCGGCCGTATCGGTCGTGAAGAACGGGTTGCCCGTCCCGCCCCCGAAGATGACCACGCGGCCCTTCTCGAGGTGGCGCAGGGCGCGGCGGCGAATGTACGGCTCGGCGACCTCCTGCATGTTGATCGCCGACTGCACCCGCGTGTCCCTGCCCTTCTGCTCGAGGGCGTCCTGCAGGGCCATGGCGTTCATCACCGTGGCCAGCATGCCCACGTAATCGGCTGTGGCGGGATCCATCCCCGAGCCGTGCTGGGCGCCACGCCAGAAGTTGCCGGCGCCTACGACCACGGCCAGTTGAACGCCGCGGCTGGTTGCCGCGGCGATCTCCTGTGCCAATGATCCTGTTGCCTCGGGTGCGACGCCGAAACCTTCCGGCCCGGCGAGGAACTCGCCCGAAAGCTTGAGCAGGACCCTCTTCACGCCTTACTCGCCGATCGCGATCCTGGAGAAGCTCCCGACCTGGATGTTCTCGCCAAGGGCGGCAATCGACTCCTTGAGGAGCTCCTCGACGGTCTTCTTGTCGTCCTTCACGTACGGCTGCTCGAGGAGGCAAATCTCGGCGAAGAACTTGTTCAGGCGGCCCTCGACCATGCGCTCGACGACGTTCTCCGGCTTGCCTTCGGCTGCCGCTTCCTTCGCCAGCGCCTCACGCTCGGCCGCCACAACATCCTCGGGCACCTGGTCGCGGGAGACGTAGGTGGGGTTGGCCATCGCGACGTGGATGGCGATGTTGCGGGCCAGCTCCTGGAAGTTCTCGTTGCGGGCCACGAAGTCGGTCTCGCAGTTGACTTCCACGATCGTGCCGATCCGGCCGTTGTGGTGGATGTAGGAGCCGATCAGGCCCTCGCCGGCCTCGCGGTCGGCCTTCTTCGCGGCCTTGGCGATGCCACGCTCGCGCAGCAGCTGGGCGGCCTTGTCCAGATCGCCGTCAGTCTCCTGCAGCGCGTTCCTCACGTCCAGCATGCCCGCACCGGTCATGGCGCGCAGACGCTTGATGTTCTCCATGGTTACTGCCATCTTCCTTACCCTTCCTCGGTTACGGTTTCCCCGTCTTCCTGCTGGGCGGTTTCACTCACGGGGGCAGAGGATTCCGCATCATCAGACTCCAGCGCCCGGCGCGCAGCCGCCTCGATGGTGTCTTCGGGAGAGGCGGGCTCAGGCATGGCCGGAGTCTCCTGCGCTGCGGTCTCGCCTGCAGCTGCGGCCTCGTCACCGGCCTGTGCAGCCGCGGCTTCCTCGCCTGCTGCCTCCTCCTGCGGAGCATCGGCGCCGCCACGAACCTCGACGATGAGGTCGGCAAGGCGGGCGGTCACGAGCTGGATGGAGCGGATGGCGTCGTCGTTACCCGGGATGATGAAATCGAGTACGTCGGGATCGCTGTCCGTGTCGGCCAGAGCCACGACCGGAATGTCGAGCTTGTTCGCCTCGCGCACCGCGATGGCTTCCTTCGCGGGGTCGATGACGAAGAGGGCGTCGGGAAGCCGGCCCATCTCGCGCAGGCCGCCCAGGTAACGCTGCAGGCGCTGCAGCTCCTTGCCCAGGTCGATCTGCTCCTTCTTGCTGTAGCGCAGGATCGACTCGTCCTCGAACATCTGCTCGAGTTCCTTCAGGCGCTCCACGCGGGCGCGCATGGTCCGGAAGTTGGTGAGCAGACCACCAAGCCAGCGCTCGTTGATGTACGGCATGCCGGCCCGGCGTGCCTCGGCCGCCAGGATCTCCTTGGCCTGCTTCTTGGTGCCGACGAGGAGGATGGAACCGCCGCGGGCGGCGAGGTCGCGCAGGAAGTCGAAGGCCTTCTCGCTCTCGACCAGCGTCTTCTGCAGGTCGATGATGAAGATGCCGTTGCGCTCCGCGAAGATGTAACGCTTCATCTTCGGGTTCCAGTGCTTGGTCTCGTGACCGAAGTGGACACCGGCCTCGAGCAGCTGCTTCATTCCCAGGTAGGACATGCTTCCTCCAAAGGCGGGACGTTGAGCGTGAATTTGCGGCCCGCTGACCGGTTGGCCCTCGCGCCGCTGTTCGCATGTGGCTTGCCAGACATCCCGCTGCTGTACAAGCCAAACCTCCGGATTATAGCAGATGGCCGCCCACCATCAGGCGGGCGGCCATGACCAAAACCGTCTATTGTGTCTGAAGACGTTACAGGTTGCTGAGGGCCTGCCGGGCCGAGCCGTGCGAAGGATCGAGAGTGAGCGCCTGCTCGAAGGCTGCACGGGCGTCCTCGGTGTCCGAGTTCTGGTTGCGCTGGAGCAGGATCGCACCCAGGTGGTAGTAGGCGTCAGCAGTCTGCGGCTGCAGGAGCGCGCCCTGCTGCGCACGGAAGACCGCCTCGTCGTACCGCCCCTGCTGGGCGTAAGCCCTGGCCAGGTAGGTGTAGAGCGGCGGGTTGAAAACGGCGCCGTTCAGCTCGAGTGCCTGCTCGAAGTGCGGGATCGAGCCCACGGTGTTGCCGCACTCGAAGAGCGTGATCGCCAGCTGGGATACAGCCGAGAGCGAGCTGGGGTCGAGGGAGGCTGCCTGGGACAGCTCGTACTCTGCCTCTTCGCAGTCGCCCATCCGGAAGTGCACGAAGCCCAGGTTGTTGTGGGCGCTGGAGCTGCGCGGGTCGAGCACCACCGCGCGGCGCAGGGTGTTGCGCGCCCGGTCGAGCTCGCCCAGGTCGCGGTAGGTCTTGCCCAGGTTCACGTGAATGACGGAACGCTCGGTGGGGCCAAGATCCGAGTTCTGGGCCGTGGCCAGCGCAATCGCTTCCTCCAGCGAGCCGCGGGCCGCCTGGAGGTTGCCCATCTGGAACTGGATGACGCCCTTGGCGTTGAGGACGCGGGGGTTTTCGGGCGAGTAGTTCTCTGCCACCTCCAGGGTGGAGAGGGCCTCGCTCAACCTGTTCGGGTAGCGCTCAGGATCGCTCAGGTACTGGTCCTGGAAGGCGAGCGCCAGGTGCACGTACGCTTCGCTGTTCTCGGGCTCCACCTCGATGGCGTCCTGGAAGGCCTCGATCGCCAGCGGGTAGTTGTTGCGGCAGGCGAGCGCGCGGCCGTTGCCCACGAGAGCCTCGGCATTGTCCGGCTCGAGTTTCAGGGCCTCACGGTAGTAATACTGGGCAAGCTCGCATTCGCCACTGACGAGGAAGAGCCTGCCGTCGACAATGTATTCCTCCACGGTCGCCTCGCCCTCCTGGGCGAAAGCGGCAGAGGCAAGCAGAACACCTGCGAACAGGAGCAGCAGCAGGGGGAGCTTTCTTCTGGTCAACAAAATATCCTCCGGTCAAGAAGAGTACACTTATCGGTTTGCTTCGGGGGCAAGTGTTCTCCCGCCTATTCAAGCAATCGTCACAGCAGATCACATCATTACCAGCGCACATCATTACCAGCGCGCGTGAGAGGTCAGTGTGGCGCCGGCATTTTCCGTGAAGTATAGCAATCCTCCCGTCGGGTGGGGAGCCGGGCGGCGCGGCTCCGGGGCAACGCGAGGGCCTGGAGATCTGTTCCCCGTCGACATTGCCCGCGGCGGGCCCGGTGTTAGCATCGCTGCAGTGACGGCCGCCACGGCGGCCTGCCGGCTCAGTCCTGTGACTTTTGTCTCTGGTTGCCCCGGGTGGGGGCAGGTTTGCATGGCAAGGCGCCTTGCCTGACAGGTGAGATCCACGCTTATGAGAATGAAGAGAGTAAGTAACTACACGCTCGCGCTGACCGCACTCATCGGCAATGCCGTCGTGATCCTGCAGGGAGCAATCGTCAGGGCGACGGGTTCCGGCGCAGGGTGCGGAAGCCACTGGCCCACCTGCAACGGGGAGATCATCCCGCTTAGCCCGGGCCTCGAGACGAGCATCGAGTTCAGCCATCGCCTGCTATCGCTGGTCGTCCTTGCCCTGGGCACCTGGCTGCTCGTTCGCGCCTGGCGCCAGCGCCAGGAGAAGCCGGGATTCGCCGTCTGGGCCGCGCTCGCCTTCGGGTTCCTCATCATTGAGGCGCTCCTGGGAGCCGCCACGGTGATCTTTGGCCTCACCGGCGACAACGTCAGCACCGCCCGCGGTCTGATGGTCGCCTTCCACCTGGTCAACTCGCTGCTCCTCATGGGCACTCTCGCGGGCACCCTCCTCTACTCCAGGGATGACGGGAAGGCACCGCGCTGGCCGCTGCAGCTGGGCAGCCAGGGCCTGCTCACCACCGTGCTCAGCATTGGCCTGGTCGGGATGCTCGTGCTCATGTTCAGCGGCGGGATCGCCGCGATGGGGAACACCATGTTCCCGTCCGAGTCGCTGGCCCAGGGGATCGCAGCCGACTTCGACCCCGAGTCGCACCCGCTCATCAGGCTGCGCGTGCTCCACCCGGTCATCGCCATCACGGTGGGCATCTATCTGTTCCTGAGCCTGGGGCTCAGCTGGCTCCTCAAGCCCGTGCCGCAGGCCCGTGCGCTGGCGCGCACCCTGTTCATCGTGTACCTCGCCCAGCTTGGCGTGGGCACGCTCAACCTCGCCCTGCTCGCACCTGTAGTCCTGCAGGTCATTCATCTTGCACTCGCTGTCGTAAGCTTCGTTCTGTTAATGGCCCTTGCGATCACCGCGCTGGGCTTCCCAGCCACCCAACGTGTCAAGAAGCCGGCCGCCCCTGGCGAACCGGCCCAAGTGGAGAGTATGTAGATGGAAGCTGCCGTTGCCCCCCGTCGCGCCACCTGGCGTGACTACCTCGTCCTTACCAAGCCCAAGGTGATAAGCCTGCTGCTGGTCACCACCGTGGCAGCCATGTTCATCGCTGCCCGGGGATTCCCCGGCTGGCTCGAGCTGCTGGGGGTCCTGGTGGGCGGTTACATGTCGGCCGGTGCTGCAGGCGTCTACAACATGATCTACGACCGCGACATCGACGTGAAGATGAAGCGCACCGCGACCCGCCCCATGGTCACTTCCGTCGTGACGACGCCCCAGGCGGTGATCTTCGCGGTCACGCTCACGATCCTCTCGTTCATCGTCATCGCGCTCACCTCGAACCTGCTGGCGGCGCTCCTGTCGTGGGCCGGCATCGCCTTCTACGTGATCATCTACACGATGTGGCTCAAGCGCACCACCTGGCAAAACATCGTCATCGGCGGTGCGGCCGGCTCGATCCCGCCCCTCGTGGGCTGGGCGGCCGTCACCGGGGAGCTTAGCCTGCTCGCCTGGTTCCTGTTCGCGCTCGTCTTCCTGTGGACGCCGGTGCACTTCTGGGCGCTCGCACTGATGATCAAGAAGGATTACGACGCGGTCGGCATTCCGATGGCACCCAACGTGATTGGCGACCGGGCGACCGTGCTGCAGATGATCATGTACGCGGTGCTGACCTTCGCTCTCACGATCGTGCCGTTCGTCATGAACGAGTTCAGCGTCATCTACTTCCTCGCGGCCGTCGCCCTCAACCTCGTGCTCGTATGGCGCGTCCTGCAGCTGTACGCGGTCGTTCAGCGCGGCGAGCAGGTCGACCGCAAGACGGCCCTGCCCGCCTACAAGTACTCGATGACCTATCTGGGGCTGCTCTTCCTGATCATGGCAGTCGACCGGATCGTCTTCCTCTAGGATTCATGAACGGGGCGCGTCTGCTGCTCACACCAAAATGGCTCTTTGGCCATCTCCTGGCGGCAGGGTTGATCGCCCTCTTCCTCACGGCCGGCTTCTGGCAGCTGGATCGCCTCGACCAGCGGCTCGCCTCCAACGCGCTCACCGAGTTGCGCATGGAGCGGGAACCGGCACCCCTGCGCACGCTCCTGCGGCAGGACGATGCGGCCGCCCTCGAATACCGCCGCGCTACTGTCGAGGGAACCTACCAGCCCGGCTACGAGGTCCTGCTCCGGTCGAAGGTCAGGGGCGGGGAAGCGGGTTGGCACGTGCTGACGCCGCTCCTCCTGCCCGACGGCCACGCAGTGCTGGTGGACCGCGGCTGGGTGCCGTACCAGCTGGATGAGCCACCCGTGGAGGAGGCCAGCCCACCCGCGGGGACCGTCGAGGTAGTGGGGTACATGCATCCCGGTCAGGTCCCGCCAACCGGCTTCCTCGCCAACTTCGCCCCCCGCGATCCTGCCGAGGGCGAACTGGAGCGCGCCTACTACGTCGACCTCGAGCGCCTCCAGCCACAAATCCCCTGGCCTCTCGAGCCTGCCTACCTGTCGCTCATCGAGGAGGTTCCGGCGGCTTCCGGCGAGTTGCCGCTCGCGCCGCAACGCCCGGTCGTGACCGATCAGGGCTCCCACCTCGGGTATGCGGTGCAGTGGTTCTCCTTTGCACTGATCGGCGTAATCGGTTATGCGCTGCTCCTGCGCAAGGTCTTGCGCGATGCGAACGGCTCCAGGAAGGACGGCGGGCTGCCCGGGGCAACTGCCTAATTAAATGAGCGCGGTGTGCGCCGATTTGTCATACTGTCAGTAATGCTCCGCCTACTGCATTTGGCCGATCTACACCTCGGCTGGCGCCCCCGCTATCTTGACGACGATCTGGCGCGGGAGCGCCAGCAGCAGCGTGACAACCTGCTCGACAGGGCAGTCGATTTTGCGCTCGAGCAGCGGCTCGACGCGGTTGTGATCGCCGGGGACCTGTTCGAGACCTACGACCCGCCGGAAGGACTCGTGCACAGGGTGATGGCCTCGTTGCAGCGGCTCGAGGACGCCGGAATCTTCCTGCTCACCACGCCCGGCAACCATGACGAGATAACCTATGTGAACTCGGTCTACCGCAAGCACAAGGCGAACTGGCCCGGCGTGCTGGTGACCAACCCCGACCCGGAACTCGTGCACTCCGGTCGCGTTGGCGGCCGCGACGTGAACTTCTACAGCCTGGCGTACACGGGGGGCATCACGCCCGCCGGGCAGCCGCTCACCAACCTGCCTCACAAGGGAGGCGAAGGCCTCCATATTGCCGTGTTCCACGGCACGCTCGGCATGGCGCAGGAGCGCAGCCTCCCCCTCGATCGGGCGGCGCTTGGGGCGGTCGGTTACGACTACGTCGCCCTGGGCCACATCCACAAGACCGGGCAGGAGCGACTGGGTGCCAGCCCGGTCGTTTACCCCGGCTGCATCGAGGGCAAGGGGTTCGATGACCCGGGGACGCCCAACTGGACCGTAGTGAACTTTGGCGAAACCGGCGTCCGGATCGAAACGCCACCTGTAGAGGTCCAGACCATCCGGGTCGAGACGATCGACCTTACCTTGCTGACCTCGCCCGAGGAGCTGGAGGAGAGGATCGTGGCGCTGGGCGACGTGAAAGCCCAGGTCCGCATCCTCCTCACCGGAACCGTGCAGTTCGAGATCGCTGCCGAAGACCTGGTGGGGAGGCATGCGCACCGCTTCTGGCACCTGGAGGTGCGCGACCGGAGCGACAGTCTCGATCCGGAGCTTATAGAGCGATGGGGTGCCCAGAAGACGGTGAGGGGCGCGTTCATAAGGCAAATGGGCGAACGGCTGCAGGCCGCGGAAACGGAAGAGGAGAGGCTCCTCGCCCAGCGCGCCCTGCTCTACGGCCTCAATGCCCTGCGGTTGAGCGCATGAGCGGCTTCAGGTTCCTCTCCCTGGAGCTGCGCGGCTTTGGCCGGCACGAGCGGGTGCGCCTCGGGTTCCCGGACGGGCTGGGTGTGCTCGTGGCGCCCAACGAGTCGGGCAAGAGTACGGCCGTGGCGGGTTTGACGGCCGTTCTCTTTGGCCTGCCCACCAGCAGCAACCCCGAGGAGTTCGGGCACTCGCGGTACCGGAACCTGAGCGGTGGCCACTTTGCCGGCACGCTCCGCTTCAGGGGTGCCGACGGCCTCGCCTACGAGCTCACAAGGGAGTTCGAAGGGCACAAGGTACGCCTGGCGCTCGTCGAGCCGGGCAGCGAGAAGGTGCTCTTCGACGGCACCCATAACCCGCGTGCCCGGCGCAGCGCCGGCAAGTATGAGGCTCAGCTTCAGGAGCTGACGGGCCTAAGCTCGGCCGATCTGTACCGGCAAACGAACAGCTTCGAACAGCCCCTGCTTGGTATCCGGGAGCTCTCCAGCGACGTTGCCCGGCTCCTTGCCGGCTCGGGCGGCGCTACCCCGACAGGTGCGCTGGACAGCCTCGAGGAGCGGATAAAGGGACTCACGATGTTCACCAGGGAGCTGCAGCTCCCCGGCAACAACAAGCGCAAGGCGGGCCTGCTCGAGAAGGCAAGCGAACGGCTCGATGAGGTGCTGGGCGAGATTGCCGAGGGCAAGAACAGTGCCGACGGTCTGCAGAAGCTGCAGCTCAAGCTGGCGGGAGCCGATGAGAAACTGGAGGAGCTGCGCGAGGAGGGCCGCCAGAACCGTGACCAGTTGAATGCGGCCGAGGAATACCTGCGCAGGTACGAAGCCTACAGAGCCGCGTTCGAAAGGGCGACCCAACTCGAAACGAAGGTGACGCAGGCACAAGCCACCGAACGCAGGATCGAAGAGCTGGACGAACCTGGCGCGGGTGAGCTGGAGCAGTGCCGGTGGGAGTGGGAGTTCGCCGGCAGCGATCCGCACTCCTACCTGCTGGGCCGCCGTGAGGAGGCGAGACGCCTCCAGGCGAACTACGGTCGCTTCACAGCCACCCGCGAGGCCCTTAAGGGGCTGGAGGGAAAACTTGAGCGTTACGCCCTCTTTGCTCCGCTTGCGGAGGAGCAGCTTCAGGATGTCCGGGATGCTCCCGGGAGGATTCTCGACCTGGAAGGGCAGCTGGAAGGCGCACGCCAGGAGCTCGAGCAGCGCAACCGGGAGCTGGCCGGTTACAACCCGAAACGGGGCTACGAGGACGTAGCGGACCTTTCCGGCGAACGGATAGCGGAGCTTCAGGCCGCGGCGCAAGGAAGGGGTGTTCCGCAGCTCCCGCTTGCCTTCATGACGGCGGCAGCGACGGTCGCGGGCCTCTACCTTCTCGCGGGAGTGAGCGAGCCCTGGCTGCTCGTCATTGCGGCGCTCGCCGCTGGGGGCGCCACCTGGTTCGGCCTGGAAATCCCCAGGCGCCGCCGCGACAGGGAGGCGCAGGAAGCCAACGATCTCCTGCAGCGCCGGGAGCAGTACCTGCGCAGTCTCGAATCGTTGCCGCCCCCGCCCGATCCCGAGCCTTTCGCCGCCCGGGTGGAGGAACTCGAAGGCCGCCTCGCTGCTGCGCGGGAGTTGCTGCTCCCATACCAGGAGCAGCATCCGGACATCGTTGCAGCGGTAGGCGAGTACCGCATGCTCCAGGATCAGGTCGAACGCAACCGTGAAAGACTTGGCCGCTACGCCGAGGAGTATTGGAATGTGCCCCCCGGGAGGGTGGACGGCCTCCCGCTTGATGAGGCTTCCGCCGAGTGGCAGCGGTGCGCCCGGCTGCTGACGGCCACCGGCAGCCCGGCTGCTACCGTGAGCGAGCTGGCGCAGGAGCTGGCAGCCCTCGATGAGGATGGACGCTGGGAGGAACTCCTGGAAGATGCCCGCCGCTGGCAGGCCCGGCAGCTCGCGAGGAAGAGGCGGCTGGATCAGCAGGGCGAGCTGAGGAACAGGTTACAGGGCCTCCTGCAGGGAGAGGGCGTTGAGACAAGCGGCGAGCTCGAGAAACTGCTGGCACAGCGGCAAACCGAGGCATCGGTTGCCCACAGGCACCTCGATCATCTCCTGGAGCAGTTTCCGTCACTGCCGGACCCCGAAAGTGACGGCGTCCGGGATGAGGTCCGGCGAAAGGTCGGGCGGCTCAGGGAGCGGGGGCAGGAACTGGCTGCCCAGGTGAGCGAGCAAAGCCGGGAGATCCACCGACTGAATGTCGAGATTGCCCAGCTGCAGGGCGACCCGGCAAACATTGCGGCCCTAGAGGAGGAGGCCGCCCAGCTGCGTACCGAGATCAGGGAGCACGAACTCGACCGCGATGCGCTGGCGCTCGCCTACCAGACTCTGTCGGCAGCAATAACTGAGTATGAGGGTGCCTACCTGGAGCGCCTGGCGCAGCAGGCAACCGAGTACTTCCAGTCCTTCACCCACTCGGCCTCACGCCGGGTGGAGCTGCGGGAGGGGTTCCAGGCGGTAATCAGAGAGGGTTCAGCAGAACTCCAGCCGGGTCAGCTGAGTCAGGGGGCCCAGGACCAGCTTGCCCTGGCGGTGCGGCTGGCGGTGGCCGACATGCTCTCCGACTCCGTGAAACTCCCCCTGCTCTTCGACGACCCGTTCCTCAACTGCGACGACACCCGCCTGGGGCGCATCCGGGAAGCCCTGCAGAACCTGGCGGCAAGCCGCCAGGTGATCCTGCTCTCCCACGACCCCCGCTTCTCGTCGTGGGGCGAGCCGATAGAGTTCGAGACTCCCAGGCAACCAGAACTTTCGTTTGCCGACTGAACCGGCACGTGAGGAGCAGCCTGGTTACCGGTAGAGAAGAAGGGCGCCACACTATGGCGCCCTTTCCAGTTTGCGCAGCGTCCGGGTCTTCGCAAAGCCCTACGTGTCCTCCTCCTGGCGCTTGCGTTGCTCCGTGGAGTCCAGGCTTGAGGTCCGCTTCTCGCCCTCGTCCCGCTCACCAGCACGGTGGCTCTCCTCAAAGAGGAAGCGGTCCTCCTCCTCGATCATGTCGGCGGTAAAGTTGTCGTCCGGATGGTTGTCGTACCCCTCGGTGGGGTCGAATTCAACGGATGTGTCCCACGATCCGCTGCGATCCTTCGGATTGTCCGGGGTACTGTACTGCCGTTTCGGATCCTGCTCCTTGAAGTTCGTGTCTGGCATGAGTCGCCCCCTTCCCGTCTCCCATTCTGGAGCCGTGAAGGGGGCGTGACCGTGTAACAAACCCTATTACCGCCTGCTGCGAAGCAGGAACCGTCAGCGCGGACTCTTCACCTGCTCGAGGGTCTTCATGAGGGAGTCGAACGGCTTGACGAACTTGTCGATCCCTTCCCGTTCCAGCTCCCCGGTTACCTCATCCAGGCTTATTCCCAGGAAGCCCAGCTGCTCCAGAGCCTCGCGGGCCTCGTCAACTCCGTCCCTGATGCGATCCGCAGGCTCGCCGTGATCACGGTAGGCGTCCAGGGTGTCCCTGGGCATGGTGTTCACAGTATCCGGTCCGATGAGGGGCTCTACATACATGACGTCGCTGTACTCCGGGTTCTTGGTTCCGGTAGACGCCCACAGGAGCCGCTGGGGCCGCGCGCCCTGCGCCTCCAGCGCCCTGAACTCCTTGCTCGCGATGAGCCCGAGGTAGGCCTGATACGCCATCTTCGCATTGGCGACGGCGATCCTCCCCTGCAGGCCGGCCGCCAGATCCGCATTCGCGCCACCCGAGTCCGCAATCTGGGCCAGCCGTGGGTCAATTGCCACGTCGATGCGGGACAGGAAGAACGAGGCCACGGAAGCGACCCTGTGGATGTCGTGGCCCGCAGCCACCCTCTCCTGCAGCCCCTCGATATACGCCTGTGCACTCTCGCGGTAGCGATCGAGGCTGAAGAGAAGCGTGACGTTGACGTTGATACCCTCACTAATGAGCGTGCGGATGGCAGGGATACCAGCCTTCGTGCCCGGCACCTTGATGAACACGTTTGGCCGGGCCAATTCGCGCCACAGGTGGCGTGCCTCCTCGACGGTTCCCTCAGTGTCGTTCGCGAGGTGAGGGTTGACCTCCAGGGAAACGTAGCCGTAACGCCCGTCGGTCTCTTCATAAAGGGGTCGAAACAGGTCTGCTGCCGCCTGGATGTCGGCGATGACCAGCTCTTCGTAGATCTGGTCGACACTCTGCCCCTCGGCCTGCAATCTTGCGATCACGTCGTCATACTCGTTGCTTTGCGCGATCGCCTTTTCGAAGATCGCCGGGTTGGAGGTTACTCCCCGCAGCCCGTCGCGCTCGATCATCGTTTCCAGCGTTCCGTCCGTCAGCATTCCGCGACTGATTTCATCCAGATAGACGGACTGACCGAACTCCTGCAATCTTCGCAGACTGTTCATATCTTGCCTCCAGGGGTGCCCGGCCGCCTGCTGAACGGCGAAGGGCCCATCGACTTTGAGGGTACCTGAAATCGGGACGGCCCCGGTATTGCCCGTGCGTCCATTTCAGGCTCCCGCAGTCTCCACGCCTACCGCCAGGAGCTGTGTGCCCTCCACCCGCAACTGAACGCGCGGCAGCGGATCAACGGCCGGGCCGCTCACGGCCTGGCCCCGCCGCTCCGGCGAGAAGACGCTCAGGTGGCAGGGGCAGGTGAGTGAGGGGCTGTCGCTACGGTAGTTGAAGGCGAACGCCACCGCTTCGGTATCCCGGTTGAGGGAGACCAGGCAGCCCAGGTGGGTGCAGATGCGGCTGAACGCGATGAGGTGGAAGTCCGGAGCCACGGTGATTCCGCCCCCGATCGGTTCGGGTGTGCGAATGGCGATGGCCGGAACGCTGCGGGAGGGCAACTCGAACGTGGCTTCGGACCACACCTGGGGGAACTGCTCCAGCTCGGCAACGACCACCGGATCTACCGGTTCGAACTCCGGTTCCTGCGTCGCCGCGCCTTTCCCGAACAGAACCTGATACCCCTCATAGGCCGCGTAACCGCCCGCACCAAGCGCTGCCAGCACCGGGATGCGCCACAGCCAGCTCACTACCTTCCGGCGATCTTCGTCCACCTCCCGGCCGCCCCCATCCCGTGGCTGGCCGGGCTTTTCAAGCTCCCTGTCGTCGCGCCCGCTCATCGCTCCCGGACGGATAGGGTGCCGGTGACGAACTCTATGACGCCCTCCAGCTCGCCCTCGCTGAGGACCGCCTGGAAGCCGGGCATCATGCCGCGCCCGTAGGTAACGGCATTCCTTACGTTGGTCTCGTTGGCGGCGCGGCGGCTGTCGACGAGTCGCGGTCCCATGCCGCCCTCCCCGGAACCTCCGTGGCAGCTGGCGCAGTGCGCCGCATAAACGGCGGCGCCGTCTGTCGCAGCGGTCTCCTGGAGGACGGCCGCATCGGCGGCAGCAACGGACGCCGAAGCATCCGGCTCCCCGCCCAGGCGCGCCCGGGCGTCCTCTATCAGGCCGGGCACGCGGGCCGCTGCCTCGTCACCGGCGACCTCCAGGTGCTGCTCCCAGGCCGCGATCGCGTGCTCGTACTGGCCCTCCGTGTAGTAGGCGTTGCCCAGGAAGAGCAGGGTCGCGGGTTCGACCCCCGGCTGGATCGCGGCGCGCTCCATGAAGAGGAGCGACTCCTCGGTATTGCCGGTGAGGAAGAGCGCCTGACCCGCCCGGCCAAGGGCGATGGGATCCTGGACATCGTGCTGGGTAATGACGGTGAAATAGACGTCGATCGCCCAGTTCGTCTGGTCGTGCTCCCAGAGCAGGTCTCCCAGCGCCATCAGGTTGTCCTTGCTGGGGTCTTCCTCAACTGCGCGCACGAGTGGTCCCAGTTCCTGGGTGAGCTCGAGCCTGGCCTGGATTTGCGGGTCGTCTTCGCCGCCAGGGGTGGCGAGGTACTCCTCGAACAGCTCGCCGGCGCGTTCGTAGTCGCCCATGGCCATGTGCAGCTCTGCCAAAGTGGAGGTGTTCTCCAGGTAGGAAGGGTCGAGTTCGTAGGCTGCCTCGAAGAAGGTCCGCGCCTCCTCCAGGCTGTTCTGGGCGACGAGCAGGCCCAGCCGGTAGTAGGCCCGCGGCGATTGCCCGTCGGGCTGGAGTACCGCCTCCGAATAGGCATCCCACACGCCGTCGACTTCACCCAACTGCCAGTTGAGGTCGCCCAGTGCGAGGTAGTTGGCGCCGGACGGGTCGCGTTCCACGGCCCGCCGCAGGTCGCGAAGCTGCTGTGCGCTCTGCAGGTCCTGCTCGAAGAAGGTGGTGACCGTACCCTGACCCACGCGCGGCAGCACGTACGCGCCCATTGCGACGGCAATCAGGCCAAATACGGCGAGCATGCCCAGCGCGCCGACTGGAACGCGGGTTTTCCTGCTCGGGGCCGCGGGCCGGGCCTCCTGCGCCTTGCTGGACTTGCGGGCATCGATCGCCTTGAGGACCTGGGCGGCTTTCGCCTCGTAGCGGCTGCGCAGCTGTTCGCGGCGCTCCGGGGAAAGGTCCTGCCGGGCGTCGAGTTCACGGATGGCACGCAGGAGCGCGTCCTTCTCCTCCTCGAGGTCGAAGCCTACCGGGTCGCCCTCGGGGGGCAAAGGATCGGCACTCCCGGGATTGATGAGGGGCAGCGCCACGAATCCGAAGAGGAGGAGCGCCATGGCAATAAGGATGATCGTCGTCAGCATGTCAGTGTCCTGTAGTCGCTACTGGCTTTCGCCCAGTGCACGCCGCACGCGGTCCCGGTCCTCCGGATCGACTTCCACGGGCTGTGAACCGGCTTTCGTCCAGCGGCGTATGTAGATGAACAGCGTCACCAGCGCAGCGGCACCCACGACCGCCGGAAGGATCCAGACGAGCAGGTGCAGGCCGCGCTTGGGGGGTTCCAGGAGGATCCAGTCGCCGTAACGGTCCTGGAAGTAGGCGAGAACTTCGGCGTCGCTGCGCCCCAGGGCTATCTGCTCCTGGATCATCTCGCGCATCTCCAGGGAGGTGGGGGAGCTTGATTCGGCGACAGACTCGGAGGTGCAGACCGGGCAGCGCAGCTGGCCTGCCAGCTCGAATACGCGCGCTTCCAGCTCCACGGCCTCCTGTGCAACGGAGAGGCTGCCGGCAAGCGTGAGCAGCAGGACGGGGAGGAGCACCAGCGCCAGGCGGAGCTGACCGAGCCTGCGGGAGGTGCCGGAAGCGGCGTGGATCATGACTGCAGCAGCTCCGCTATGCGTTCATCCATCAGCTCGTTCGTGACGATCCCCACGTGCTTGTAGGCAAGGGTGCCGTCGCGGCGAATGAAGTAGGTCTCGGGCACCCCGAAGAGGCCCCAGTCGATGCTCACGCGCGAGCTGTTGTCGATCACGTTGGGGAAGGTGAGGCCAAACTCGTTCATGAAGGCGACGCCGGCACGTTGGTTGTCCCGGTCCTGGGTCTGGATGCCCAGGACGATGACCTCGTCGCCATACTCCTGCCAGGCGTACTCCAGTACGGGCGCCTCATCGCGGCAGGGCGCGCACCAGGTCGCCCAGAAGTTCACGATTATCGGCTTGTCGAGGGCTTCAGGGTTGAATTCGAATGTAGGCCCGAACTCGGCGAGCAGCGGGGCGTGCACGGGAAGTTCGAAGCCCGGCATTTCGCGGCCCAGTCGGTTTGATTCGATGTTCCGGTCGGGCTGCCCGCGAAGCAGTCCGAACAGGAACAGTCCACCCAGGAAGGCCGTGACCAGGATTACGACGATGAGTCGTTTCACGTTCTGATCCCTCCTTCAAAGGAAACTGCGACGGTGTGCGGCCACGGATCAATCGTGCGCACGTGCCACCCCCTTGGCGGCGGTTACGCGCTGCCGCTGCCTGCCAGGCCTAGGAAGCAGCGCCCACACGGTACCGATGACCGCGATCAGGCCGCCAATCCAGATCCAGGAAACGAGCGGACTCTGCACTACACGCAGCACCACGAACTCCTGGCCGGGCAGCACATCGCCGGCAAGGGAGAGGTAGAGGTCGTGCATGGGTCGGTAGAGCACGTCGGGTGTGGGTGCATCCATCTGGCTTTGCCCGAAGGAGTTGATGCGGGGGCGCAGTGTGGTGACGTAGGTGCCGTTTCGCTCCACATCGACAATCGCGCCTATGGTCACGCGTCCGGGCACCTCTTCGCGGTAGCCGTCGCGTGCGATCAGGTCGTAGCCCTGGAAGTGGACAGGCACGTTGTAGTCAAAACGCATTTGGGCATCGATCCGGTAGCCGGATGCTCCCGTCACGCCCAGCGCGATGACGATGATTCCGAAGTGCACGATCATGGAGCCAAAGCGGCGGCGGCTTTCGAAGGCGTACTGCCTGAACACCTGCACGGCCGAACGGTTCGTCAGTTTCAGGCGTGGTGCGATCGCCCCGTGGATCAACAGTGCCAGCGAGGCGATGTTCCAGCCGGCGACAGCTATCGTGAGGAGCGGGTAGACGCGGTTGACGCCGAACAGGAACGCGACCAGGGCGAAGAGCAGGCCAGTACCGGCCATCCAGGCGAGATTGCGCAGCAGCGTTTGCTCCTGCGCCTTGCGCCAGGGAAGCAGGGGCCCAATGCCCATGAGCAGGAAGATGATCAGGAACACCGGGACGCTCACCTGATCGAAGAATGGGGCTCCCACGGTGACCTTGTCACCGGTTATCGCCTCGACGATGAGCGGGAAGATGGTCCCCAATAGCACCGCGAATGCAAGCGCAAGGAAGAGGATATTGGCGAGCAGGATGGAGCCTTCGCGGCTGACCGGATCGTCCAGCTCGGCCCTGTCCCTCACCTGGTCCCAGCGAAGGGCAATGAGGCCGAACGAGAAGAGCAGTACAAGGATGAAGAAGGCGAGGAAGATAGGACCCACGGGACCGTCACCGAAGGCGTGCACCGAGGAGACGATGCCCGAGCGGGTGAGGAAAGTGCCCAGGATGGTGAGCGCGAATGTCAGTGTCACCAGCAGCAGGTTCCAGCCCTTCAGCATGCGCCGGCGCTCCTGCACCTGGACGCTGTGGATGAAGGCCGTGGCTGTGAGCCAGGGGAGGAAGCTGACGTTCTCAACCGGGTCCCAGGCCCAGTAGCCGCCCCAGCCCAGCACCTCGTAGCTCCACCAGCCCCCCGCGATGATCGCGGCGG
>Ga0209487_1001310_pt1 | contig 21212 bp, 17 predicted proteins | sample Poulit2012_FD_187524 | JGI IMG/M metagenome (GOLD analysis project Ga0209487, IMG submission 187524) | Agricultural soil microbial communities from Georgia to study Nitrogen management - Poultry litter 2012 (SPAdes) (version 2) | ecosystem: Environmental > Terrestrial > Soil > Agricultural land...
GCCGCCTCCCGTGCCGCGGCGGCGCGCCGACGTCTGATGTCGTTGGCCGCGTGCCGCAGGAGGGCAGCCGGGGCAACGCCGTCATCCCAGGCCGGCTGCAGGACCCCGGCCAGGCGCCGCAGGTCCCCTTCCGCGTGCTCCCACGCCGCGTCCCAGTCCCCGCCCAACCGCAAGGTCGCTGCGACGCGGCTGAACTGGCGTCCCTGGGGCCCGGGAACCGCTGCCCCCATCGCCATGAGGGCGGTCGGGATCGACGCGCCGGCGTCGATCGCCGCGCGCAGCACATCGGCAAGGACGGCCACGTCGATCCGGTCCGGCCCCTGCCCGCGGTGCAAAATCCGGTGGCCGACCCACCGGCTGATCCGACCACCGCGGACCGGTGTCCCTCGGTGGGCCGTCCGGGCAGGTCCGGCGACGTCGGGCGGGGCGCCGTCCCTCATCGGCACCGCCTCGCCCGCCGGCAGGCCGGGTGGCCACGGGCTCGACCGGGGCGGCCCGGTCAGCGACCTGCGTGTACACACCCAGGGCAGGAACGCGGCCATGAACAGCACCGGTACCCACCACGGGCTGTTCATTCGGCGACCCGACTGATCACGCGCCCACCTGCTCGGCGCGGCGTACCAGTTTGCTGGCCCACAGATGCCCGGCGCCCATCAATACCGCCCCGATCACGAGCGATACCGTGCCCCAGCCGCCATCGAAGAGCACCTGCACCGGGTCGGCGCCCCACGCACTGCCCAGTACGAGTCCGGCGACGGGCAACCAGCCCAGTAACCGGGCGGTCGCACGGGGCGCAGCGACGGCCGAACGGCGCGCGGCGTGGGCCCTACCTGCCTCGGAGACTCCCTCCGCGCACGCCTCCAAGACCCCGGCGAGGGGGGTTCCCAACGTGTGCGCTATCCGGCAAGCCACCTCGGCGCCCGCGACCTGATGAGACAGCACCAAGTGCTCCTGTCGTCCGCGGCGACGATCGGGCTCCCGCAACGCTCGTAACCCCACCGGCACCCCGTCAGCGGCGCCCGAACGGTGTGACGTTTCGGGCACGTCCCCCTGGGTTGGTAGCGCTTGCGACCACGCCGCGTCCACGGGCGCCCCGGCCTGCAACCGGGCGGCGACTTCAGTGAGTATCGCCCCCAGGTCCAGCGGCGCCGTGCGGCGCCACCTTGTCACCCGCCGCAAACCCCACCCGTGCCCCCGCCCGTTCGGTGCCGTCCTATCCCTCCCCGGCCCGCGGGGGGTGCCGCGGCCCTGAGCCAACTGCTGCAGCGGCCGTCCCGGCAATGTCCACACCAGGGCAACCAGCATCGTCAGCACCGGGATGGCCTGCACCGACAGCGCAACAGACCAACCCACGGTTCAGGTCCCGTCCAACCGGGCGGCAAGGTCGGGCCACGCGGGCCCGGGCTGGAGGGTGCCGCAAGGTCCGACGCTCATGGCCACCGGGCAGCGCATCGCCCCGTGGTCATCGAGGGTGAGGATCGCGATCTGGTCCAGGTAGCGCCGGCCACCTTGCCGGCGCAGATGAACGATGGCATCCAACGCACTGGCTGCTTGGACCGCCACCGCCGAAGGGTCCAGACCGGCCAGGGACCCGAGCGCCACCAGCCGTGCCGGCACATCGCCGGCGGCATTGGCGTGCACCGTTGCCCATCCGCCGTCGTGCCCGGTGTTCAACGCCCCGAGCACCTCCCGCACTTCCGCGCCGCGGCACTCCCCCAGCACCAACCGGTCCGGACGCATCCGCATCGCCGTGCGCACCAACTCTGCCAATCCCACGCCGCCGGCCCCCTGCACGTTCGGGCGGCGCACCTGCAGGTGCACCACGTGCGGATGATCGGGCATCAGTTCGACCGCCTCCTCGATACATACGATGCGTTCGTTGGGCGGCACCAGCGACAACATGGCGGCCAGCAGTGTGGTCTTGCCCGCGCCGGTGGCCCCGGACACCATGACGTTGGCCCGCACCTGAACCAGCTGCGCCATGATCTGCGCACCGGCCTCATCGACGAATCCGCTACTGCGCATCTCTTGCAACGACAGCACGCGACGGCGCGTGGTACGCAGAGAGATCACCGCGGCGCGGGTGGCCAGCGGCGACAGCACTGCGTGCACCCGGGTGCCATCGGGCAACCTGCCTTCGGCTACCGGAGCGGCGTCATCGAGTCGCTGCCCGGCGGCCGCCGCCAGACGGGTGGCCAATTGCCGCACGTCGCCGAGCCCTTCCACCTGCACCGGCTGCAGCCCATCTCCGCGGTCCACCCACACCTCATCGGTCCCGTTCACCAGCACGTCGGTGACCTGCGGGTCCTCCAGGAGGGGTTGCAGTACACCCGCGCCGGTGACCGCGTGCCCGGCGGTGCGGGCCAGGTGCCACCGCTCGGCGTCGGATCGCAGTCCGGGCACGGAGCGAACGGCCGCTGCGACCCTGGGCCCGTCCGGAGCGGTGCCGGCACGAACCAACTCGGTGCGGATGTGGGCGAGCCGGTCCGGTTCGGCCGTGCCGCCGGGGCCGGCTGGATCGGGAGCAGTCGTCATGGCGTAGTGGTCGCCCCCGCCAGTCCGAGGTTTTCGGCCAAGGTGCGACCGGTGCGCATCAACGGACCGTTGCCGTGATCACCGGGAGCCACTCCTCGTTCCATCGCTGCCGACAGGGACCGCTCCGGCCGCATCTGGACGGTCAGGGGCACGTCGCAGGCCTGGGCCACCTCCCGCGCGGTCAGGCCTCCCGGTGCCGGCCCGCGCACCACCAACCGCATCGCTGCGCTACCCAGTGCACGCCTGCTGCTTTGCACACCTGCGGCGGAGATGACATCGCACCCAGCCAGCATCACGACCTCATCGCACAACGCCGCCCATTGGTCCCAGCCGTGATGTCGGGCGATGTCCAACACCACCACGTCCAGGTCCGCCCACAACGCCTCCAGAACGGCGCCGCCACCGGGTGCGTGTACGCCTCCTCGCCAGTCGGCTGACAGCACGCGCACGTCCCGCCACGCGGGCAGCGCCGCGGTCAGTTCGCTGCTGTCGTAGTCCCCTGCCGGGGCGGTCAGGTCCGCCCACCGCACGCCGGGGACCTCCTCGATCCCCAGCAGCAAGTCCAACCCCGTCCCAACCGAGTCCAGGTCCACCAGCGCGGTGCGATGGTGATGGGCCGCGACGGCTCGGGCCAGTACCGCCGCCAGGCTGGAGGCACCGAGGCCGCCACGGGCACCGAGTACGCCCAGCACGTGTGCGCGGCGCACCTGCATCGCGGCGCGAATCCGCTGGACCAGTTCGTCGCCCTGCTCCGGCAGAATCAGCGGCACCTGGCGCACACCCTTTTCCGGCGCGGGGCTCGCGGTGCCGTCCTCTCGGGGACGCAGGCTCACCGCAATGGTGGCGCCTTCCCACCGCGGGTGGTCCGGCGCACGTTCGTCGAGCGCGTCCAGTAGCAACGCCGCAGATGGTGGCGCCGAGCCCGGCGGGCAGATCAATACTGCGACTTGGACCAGTTCGCAGATGGCCCGCACCTGCTCGATCAAGGAGGTGTCGGCTGATCGCAGCGCCACCGTCCGTGCGGCGTCGGTGGCGGTCCGCCCTGATGGGGGCTGGGAGGCCGGGCGCGCCCGAGCAGCATCCTGCCGGCGCACGCGAGGGGACGTCGTCCGCTTCCCGCGCCGGGCCCGGCCGGTACGTCCATGCCGGTGTTCACGTATCCCGTTTCTGGCCATGGCCGCTCCTTTCGATCGCCGGTTCGTCCCACTGTGCGTAACGCCCCGTGGCGGCCGACAGCGCCGGCGGGCCGGTTGTGGACGACCGTGCAACGCCGACGCCGGTGTGGACGAAGACTGAGGACCGCGCACGATGTGGATGAAGGTTCGGGCACGAAGGTTCGGGCACGAAGAAAGTTCGAACACCGTGTGCCGGTGAGAGCAGACCTGTCGATGCCCGCGAGGAGTAGCAGACGAGCCGGATAGGGGGTAGAAAGGAAGCACAACTTCACCGGGCAGTGAGAACCCACGCGCGATCAGTCCACGCATAGGACCGGGCGAACGGGCAAGTCCCGTAGCGACCCACGCTGAGTTGCACGCTTGCTACCTCACCAGCACGATGAAGTCGACGACGGCACCCGGACACCGGGCGCCGTCGTTGTGTGCGCACCGTTCGCCGTCGACGGGATCCGCACGCACCGGCGCGCCCGAACCGCGCAGACACGACCAGATCGCTACGGTGACTGCATCAGCATCCACCTGGAGGCACTGTGAGCACCGACCCGCGCCATGACCAAGCAGGTGACCGACCTGAGGACGCCGACCCTGCCGCACAGGACCGGGTCGCCCCGGCCGAGTCGCCGACCGACCCCGGCCGGGAGACCCCCGCCGCGGCCGGCCCGCTGCCAAACCCGCCGCAGGACGTACAGGACGCCCAACCCGCCCGTGACCTCGGCGCACGCTCGCCCGAGGACCACCGTCGTAGCACGGAGCCCCCGGCGGACGACGCGGCCACGGTGGCCATGGACTCCGTGGGCTCCCCCGGACCGGCCCCGACCGCCAACGAGGGCGAGCCGACCGTAGTGGCAAGTTCGGTGGACCAGGGGGAACCGGTGGACGACGACGAGGCGTTGCGCGCCGAACGCGCCCGCCGCTTCGGTCAGTTCGGGCGTTCCCGGACCGACGACGAGGCCGAAGTGCGCACCACCGCACTGCCGGCCCCAGCCACCGACGAAGCAGAGATCACCGGTGCCACCACCACGTTGCCGGCGCCCACGAGCGGCACTCCGACCGAAGCGGACCAGATCGATGAGTCCGACCCGTTCGAGGACTGGGACGAACCACCGCGCTCCCGGGCCCAGGCGCACTGGTGGGTGGTGCTCATCACCCTGGTGTTCATCCCGCCGGCTTGGTACCTGATCGCCGACGGCGGGGAGCGGTGGTTCAACGCCCGCGACGTCTCACCCGAGGCGATCCACGTGGGCGCGCTGGCGGAGATCGTCGGCGGGTTGGTGCTCCTTGCGGTGGTGCTGATCGCCGCTCGCTGGTCGTCGGTCGGCCCGATCATCGTCGGCTCGATCGCCACCTTGATCGGTGCGGCGTTCCTGGCGATACCGCAGATCGTGGAGGAATTCCTCCTCGATTACAGCCACATCTTCACCCAGTTGGGGCAGTTCGGGCAGAACGTGTACGACCATCTGCTCGCCGACGGCAACACCGGCCGGCTCCTGGCCTACGGCGTCGTGCTGATCTTCGTCGGCGTGGTCTCCCACGGCGCCAGGCGCCAGGGACGGCGGGAGGAGCGGCGGCGCGCCGCCGTCGAGGCGCTCTAAAGCCACCACTCTGAGCGCGTAGTGAGAGCCCGCCGCACGGAGCAACGCTTGGTGCCACCGGCGAGGGCTCGGTGGCTACCACCACTGCTCAGAGAGTTCTAGGGTGTGGTGTGGACAACACATCCCGGACGCTGCCTGGAGGACAGATGAACGAGGCGACTTCCCCCGCACTGGAGAACTTGCTGCAGGAGGACCGCACTTTCCCACCCGACGAGGCGTTACGGGCAAGCGCCAACGCCTCACCGGAGTTGTACGAGCAGGGCAAGACGGACATGCCCGGCTTCTGGGCTGAGCAGGCCCGCAAGTTCCTCACCTGGGACACCGAATTTACCGAGACCCTGGACTGGTCCGAGGCTCCCAAGGCCCGCTGGTTCGCCGACGGCAAGCTCAACGCCGCCTACAACGCGGTGGACCGGCACGTGGAGGCCGGACTCGGGGACCGGGTGGCGATCTACTTCGAAGGCGAACCGGGCGACTCCACAACCCTGACCTACGCCCAGTTGAAGGACGAGGTCAGCAAGGCGGCCAACGTGCTGGGCGACCTCGGAGTGAACACCGGGGATCGCGTGGCGATTTACATGCCGATGATCCCCGAAGCGGTGATCGCGATGCTCGCTTGCGCCCGCATCGGCGCTCCCCATTCGGTGGTGTTCGGCGGCTTCAGCGCCGACGCGTTGCGCTCCCGGGTCGATGACGCCGAAGCCAAGGTGGTCATTACCGCCGACGGCGGTTACCGCCGCGGCAAGCCGTCCTCCTTGAAGCCCGCGGTGGACGAGGCGTTGGCCAAGGACGGCGGCGCGCACAGCGTCACGAACGTGCTGGTGGTGCGACGCACCGGGCAGGACATCGACTGGACCGAGGGCCGGGACATCTGGTGGCACGAAGCGGTCGGTGCCGCCTCCACCGAGCACACCCCGGTGCCGGTGGACGCGGAGCACCCGCTGTTCATCTTGTACACCTCCGGTACCACCGGGAAGCCCAAGGGCATCCTGCACACCACCGGCGGGTACCTGACCCAGGTGGCCTTCACCCACCACCACGTGTTCGACCTGAAGGCCGACTCCGATGTGTACTGGTGCACCGCTGACATCGGTTGGGTGACCGGGCACTCCTACATCACCTACGGCCCGCTCACCAACGGCGCCACCCAGGTGCTCTACGAAGGCACCCCCGACACCCCGGATCGGGGACGTTGGTGGCAGGTGGTGGCCAAGTACGGCGTGACGATCTTCTACACCGCTCCCACCGCCATCCGCACCGTGATGAAGTGGGGGGAGGCCGTCCCCGCCGAGCACGACCTGTCCTCCCTGCGGATCCTGGGCAGCGTGGGTGAGCCGATCAACCCCGAGGCGTGGATCTGGTACCGCCGCGTGATCGGCGGCGACCGCACACCGGTGGTCGACACCTGGTGGCAGACGGAGACCGGAGCGATCATGATCTCCCCGCTGCCGGGGGTGACCGACCTCAAGCCCGGCGCCGCCCAGCACGCTCTGCCGGGCATCCAGGCGCAGGTGTGGGATGAGTCCGGCAAGGAAGTGGGCCCCGGCGGCGGTGGTTACCTGGTGATCAATGAGCCGTGGCCGGCGATGTTGCGCGGGATCTGGGGCGACGAGGAGCGCTACAAGGAGACCTACTGGTCCCAGTACGACGGGGTCTACTTCGCCGGTGACGGCGCCAAGTACGACGACGACGGCGACCTGTGGATCCTCGGCCGCGTCGATGACGTGATGAACGTGTCCGGACACCGCCTGTCCACCACCGAGATCGAGTCCGCCCTGGTCTCCCACGAGTGGGTCGCCGAGGCCGCGGTGGTCGGCGCCACCGACGAGACCACCGGCCAGGCCGTGGTGGCTTTCGTCATCCTGCGCGGTGACGTGGTGGAGCGCGCCGATGAGGAGGGCGAGGGCGAGGACGTGGTCAAGGTGCTGCGCGACCACGTGGCCCACGAGATCGGCCCGATCGCCAAACCCCGCTCGATCATGGTGGTACCCGAACTGCCCAAGACCCGCTCCGGCAAGATCATGCGCCGCCTGCTGCGGGACGTGGCCGAGAAGCGCCCGGTGGGCGATGTGACCACGCTGGCGGACTCCTCGGTGATGGACCTGATCACCCAGGGCCTGCACACACCCGCCGCGGACTGAGCAACGTCCTGATCATTCGCGCCGGTGGTGGCGGGCCTGCCCGCCACCACCGCGTTCGCGCGCACGCTCGGCTGCGCCTCCCGGGCTGGCTTTCGTGTGCGGGCTAACCTGACCGGCGTGAACGATCCCGACGTCGTGCTCCGGCAGGGGCCCTGGCAGCACCGGATGGTGCCGGCCCACGGCACACGCATCCATGCCGCCCTCACCGGGCCCGAGGACGGCCCGCTGGTGGTGTTGCTCCACGGATTCCCGCAGTGCTGGTACACCTGGCGCCGGCAGATGACGGATCTCGCCGGCTCCGGGTACCGAGTGGCAGCGCTGGACCTTCGCGGGTACGGCGCTTCGGACAAACCACCGGGGCGGTACGACATCCCTGTCCTCGCCGGTGACGTGGCGGCGGTGATCCGGTCCCTGGGGGCGGCCGATGCGGCGGTGGTGGGCCAGGGGTTGGGCGGCGTGGTCGCCTGGTCCATGCCGGCGCTCACCCCGGATGTGGTCTCCGGTGTGGGGGTTCTCGGATCGCCCCACCCCTCCCACCTGCACCGCACCGTGGCCAGGAGTGCGCCGGTGAGCACGCTGCGGTGGCTCTCCCGGGTCCAGGTGCCGTGGTTCCCCGAACGGGCCATGACCCGCGGCCCGATGGTCCGGCAGGTGTTGGACGCCTGGTCCGCACCCGGATGGAACTGTGCCGACGCGGAGTTCTACGAGCACGCGATGCGCCTGCCGTTCTCGGCTCATTCGGCGATGGAGCAGGTGCGGTGGCTGGTCCGCTCCGCCCCGCGCAGCGACGGGCGTGCGTACCGGCGTACGGTGGCCCCACCGGCGCGGGTGCCGGTGTTGTCCCTGCACGGTCGTGCCGACCGGTTCCTTCCACCTGCCGCAACAGCACTTGACCGCCAGCGCACCGCCGTCGGTTATCACCGCGTGGTGATCGAGGGGGCGGGGCGCTTCCTGACCGAGGAGGCCCCGGAGGAGGTCAGTGCGGCGCTCACGCGGTGGTTGACCTGGCTTAACCAGGGCGACTGATCGGCCGGGATGGGGCCGCCTCGGGTGGCCCGCGGCACCGGAACTGGAACCCGAGGCGTGGGGTTGTGCTGCGATCTGCCCAAGCAATGGCAGACTGTGGAATACCTCACAGGGGATTGCAGACGACGAAAGGGATCTTGATGAACGAGGCCGTGGTGCGCGCAGCGCCGCTCTTCGCTGAACTGAATGATGAAAGTTACGCGGCGGTGCGGGCCAAGATGACCGACCTGACGTTCCGGCGTGGCGAGGAGATCTTCCATGAAGGCTCCCCCGGCGACAGGCTGTTCATCGTCGCCTCCGGGAAGGTGAAACTCGGACACACCGCACCCGACGGTCGCGAGCATCTGCTGGCGATCCTGGGGCCCGGGGAGATCCTGGGTGAAGTCTCCTTGTACGACCCGGGCCCGCGCACCGCGACTGCCACCGCGCTGGCCACCACCGAGCTGGTGGAGTTGAGCCACACCGAGTTGCTGCGCATCCTCGATGAGCGCCCCGAGGTGTCCCAGCACCTGCTGCGTTCACTCGCGCAGCGGTTGCGACGAACGAACAACACCGTCTCGGCGCTCATCTTCTCCGACGTCCCAGGGCGAGTGGCTCGGGCGTTGTTGGACCTGGCCCGACGGTTCGGTCAGCAGACCGATCACGGCATCCGGGTCACTCACGACCTGACCCAGGAGGAACTGGCCCAACTGGTCGGGGCCACGCGGGAGACAGTGAACAAGGCGCTCGCGGAGTTCTCCTCCCGCGGCTGGCTGCAACTGCACGGGCGCAGCGTCACGTTGATCAATATCGAGAAGTTGCGCCGCCGGGCACGCTGAAACTAGGTACGGCGCCGTCCGGCCGGCCTCGGCCCAGCGCCGAGGCCGGCCGAGCACGACGGCGTCATGGCGGCGACCATGCCGATGACCTGGGCGTGCCGATGACCTAGGTGTGCCGATGACCTAGGCGGCGGAGAAGACGAACTCCACCTCGACCGGCGTGTCCATCGGCAGCGCAGCCACCCCGACGGCAGACCGAGCATGTACCCCGGAGTCCCCGAAGACCTCCAGGAGGAATTCTGAGGCGCCGTTGATCACGGCGGGTTGGCCGGTGAAGTCAGGGGCGGAGTTGACGAATCCGACGAGTTTGACCAGCCCCGTGAGGTTGTCCACCCCGCCCACGACGTCAGCGGCGGCGGCGAGACCGTTCAGGGCGCATATCCGCGCCAGATCGTGGGCTTGTTCCGGGGTGACGTCCGCGCCGACCTTGCCGGTGGCCGGCAGTTCGCCATTCACCAGCGGCAACTGGCCCGAGACGTGCACCACGTCGCCGTGGCGCAATGCCGGCACATAGGCCGCTACCGGCGCGACGACGACGGGCAGTTCGACGCCGAGTTCGGCAAGTCGTGCGGCGGTGCTCATTCGCTCTTCTCCCGCTTCAGGTAGGCGATGAGGTTGTTCGTGCCCTCCGGCCCCGGCACCACCTGCACCAGTTCCCACCCGTCGGCGCCCCACTGATCCAGGATCGCCTTGGTGTTGTGGATGATCAACGGAATCGTCGCGTACTCCCAAGTTGCCATGGCCAGATCCTAACCGCCGGGCACAAGCCGCTTCCGCAGCAGCACCACGGGAGGTCAACCAGCGACGCTTCCGCAGCAGCACCGCGGGCGGTCAAACCGTGATGCGGGGGTCAACCCGTGATGCTTCTGCGGAAGCACCGCGGGCGCGTGCACAGGCGCCGCTTCGACGGAGCGCTTCAGGAGCATGCGCAGGTGCCGCTTCCGCGGAAGCGGCACCTGCACTTGACTGCGATGCACCGGACCACAACTTTCGGCGCCTCCGGGAGGTTTCTGGCTGCCCGAGGCTCGCGTAGCCTGGCCCGCGTACCTTGGCCAGCGCAGCCCGTTCCGAGCGGCCGCTAACGGTCTGCGTGGCTCAGTTCGGCGATATTCGGGCGACGTTGCGCCGATTCCGCCCCATGCCCCACCGCTGCCCCAGGAGCACGTCGAGCTCGTGCCCGTTCATACCGTGGAAAAGGTCGCCCCACGACTCCACCTCCGGGCTGCGACGTAGTAGCGCTCGACGCTCGCGCTCCGTCATCCCGCCCCAGACACCGAATTGGATGCGGTTATCCAACGCATCCGCTAGACATTGGGTACGGACCGCACAAGAAAAGCAGATTTCCCGCGCCAGGCGCTGCGCTGCCCCCTGGACAAACAGATCATCAGGCGATTCTTTAGCGCACGCCGCGCGAGCAGTCCAACTCTGATCGACGTCAACACTCATCGCTCATCCTCCACATTGAGGGATTGAGACGGCCCCTCACCGTCTCGATGTCTTACCTACTCTTGGAATGTAAGGGACAGGGGTGCGGTTTGCCAAACCCCGATCCCGATCCTGCGTTGATTTTCCGGGTGAGATACGGGGTGCGGCACGCTTCCGGAGGCGACGAGATTCATGCACCCATCCCGGGACGATCCGTGCCCGCCCCAACCCGATGCGTGCTCGCTCCGACTCGATCCGTACCAGTCGTCCAACTCGGTCCGTGGCTGTCGAATCCTGCTCGTGGAGGCTGGTGGCACCGCGCCAACATGAGCAGGGAGCCACGGCCCGGCGCACGGGCAAGAGTGAACCGCATGCGGCAGCAATCGCCCGCCTGTGGGGTAGTCGGCAGCCCATGCCCGGTCGCTCCACGTACTCTAGGGGGATGGCCAAGCCTTCATCCCGTCACTCCCGGCCGGTGAACCCTGCCCAACTGGTGTCCCTGCTGCTGGCGTTCGTGCTGGTGGCGGCCACAGGCGGACTACTCGCAGCCGGGTTGGCAATGCCGATGGTCGCAGCCGTCGGGGCCACCACGGACGCTTCCACCCGGCTGTTCGACGACCTGCCGTCGGACCTTGGCAGCGAGCGGGTCTCGGAGCAGTCGCGGATCTATGCCTCCGACGGAACCTTGCTCACCACGTACTACGCCCAGAACCGCATCGTGGTGCCGCTGGAGGACATCTCCCCGCACATGGTGGACGCGGTCATAGCCATTGAGGACCACCGGTTCTACGAACACGGCGGGGTGGACCCCGAAGGCATCATGCGCGCCGCGGTGGAGAACCTCACCGGCAGTTCGGTGCAAGGTGGCTCCACCTTGACCCAGCAATACGTGAAGAACGTGCTCATCGAGGCCGGGCAGATCGCCAACGACCCCGAGGCCGTGGAGGCCGCCACCGCGCCCACCCTCGGACGAAAGTTGCGGGAGGCCAAACTCGCCATCGCTCTGGAGCGGGTGCGCACCAAGGACGAAATCATGGAGGGCTACCTCAACATCGCCCAGTTCGGGCCCTCCCAGTACGGGGTGGAGGTGGCCGCTCGGTACTTCTTCGATAAGAACGCCGCTGATCTGAACATCGGCGAGGCGGCGCTGCTGGCCGGTATCACCCAGTCCCCCGCTCGGTGGGACCCGGAGAGCAACCCGGACAACTCCGAGGTCCGGCGCAACACTGTGCTCGGCCGGATGTTGGCCGAAGGGTTCATCACCCAGGAGGAGTACGAGGAGGCGGTGGAGACGTCCGTTGAGGACATGATCGACCCGACCCCCACTCCCACCGGCTGCTCCGCTGCCGGTGACGCCGCGTACTTCTGCGACTACGTCACCAGCATCATCACTAACGACCCGGTGTTCGGGGACACCGAGGCCGACCGGCGCCAACTGCTCCTGCGCGGCGGGTTGGAGATCCACACCACCATCGACCTGGACATGCAGGAAGAAGCCACCGAAACGGTGCTGGACGCAATCCCGCCGGATGACCCCTCCGGGGTTTCCACGGCGATCTCCACGATCGAACCTGGCACGGGTGAGGTTCGCGCGATGGCCCAGAACACCGAGTACGGCAAACCCTCGGAAGGCGCCACCCGCAACACCGAGGTCAACTTCAATGTCGACCGGGCCTACGGCGGCGGTGGCGGATTCCAAACCGGCTCCACCTTCAAGGTGTACGTTCTGGCCGAATGGCTCCGCCAGGGCAACACGCTGGCCGACCGGGTGGACGGTTCCCAAGGGCAACACTTCCCTCGCAGTTCGTGGAACTTCTCCTGCGCACCGGACGTGGCGGACGACTACGACCCCAAGAACATCGAGGGCATCGGCACCGGGATGATGACGGTGCAAGAAGCCACCACCCGCTCGGTCAACACCGCGTTTGTGGACATGGCCAACCAGATGGACGTGTGCGGGATCGACGAGATCGCCCGCGCCACCGGCCTGCACGTGGGCACCGGCACCGACCCGGTCTCCGGGCGTCCGCTACGGCTGTCCCCCTCGATGGTCCTCGGTGCGAACGAGATCGCACCGTTGACCATGGCGGCTTCGTTCGCGACCTTCGCCTCCGGTGGCACCTACTGCGAACCGATCGCGATCACCAGCGTGATGGACCATCAGGGCGAGGAACTACCCGTCCCCGAAGGTCGCTGCGAGCAGGTGATGGACGCCGATGTGGTGAACGGGATGAACCACGCACTACAAGAGGTCGTGGACAACCCGCGCGGCACCGGTGCCAACGCGGCGCTATCGGGCCGAGCGGTTGCGGGTAAGACCGGAACGGCCAACGACAACACCGCCGCCTGGTTTGTGGGGTACGTGCCGCAGTTGGCCACCGCGGTGTGGGTGGGACACTCCGAGGGCCAGGTGCCGATGATCAACACCACGATCAACGGCCGCTACTACCCCCGGGTGTACTCCAGCGTGCTGCCCGTGCCCATCTGGCACGACTACATGTCCGAGGCCGTGGACGGAATGGACCGAGAGGACTTCCCGGAAGCGACCGAACGTCTGATCCACGGCGACCGGGTACCGGTGCCCAACGTGGTGGGCTGGGGGCTCGATGCAGCCACGGACTACCTGGAGTCCGAAGGCTTCGACGTGGACGTGGGTGACCCGGTCGACAACAGTTGGGCTGAGGACGGCGACGTGGGCGCGACCCAGCCCGCCTCCGGCAGCCGTGTCACCCCCGGCTCGACGATCACGTTGCGACCCAGTCAGGGCGCCGACGACGACGATGACGACGACGACAACGGCGACGGCGACGACGGCGACACCGACGCGTCCGGGCCGCCGGGCGGACAGGCCGACGCCTCCGCTCGCGGTGGGGGTTCCGCCGGTTCGGGCCGGCCCGGTGGCGGCCCTGCCGATCGCGGCTCGCCGGGTCGCGGCGACCCAGGCGGTCACCACGAGAACGACTCCCGCGGTGCGGGCCGTGACGACTCCAGGGGGCGGGGCTGAACACCCCTGCCCCTGGCTCGACGGGTGCTGTGCGTCCAAAAGGTCTGACCGGGCCAGCCACCACCGGGGTTGCATTGGCGGCCCTGGGGGCAGGAGCGCTCGCGTGGTCATTCGTAGAAGCGCACTGGTACACGTTGCGCCGGGTCGAGGTACCGGTGTTGCCCCCCGGTGCCGGGCCGATGCGCATACTGCACATCTCCGACCTGCACCTGGTGCCGGGCCAACGGCGCCGGATCGATTGGGTGCGAGGATTGGCGGCCCAGACTCCGGATCTGGTGATCAACACCGGCGACAACATGGCCCATGCTCGTGCGCTGCCAACCGCGCTGGAGGCGTTGGGCCCGTTGTTGGAGTATCCCGGGGCGTTCGTGCTGGGCTCCAACGACTACTACGCCGCGGTGCCGAAGAACCCGGCCCGCTATCTGCGACCGCGCGGCACCACCAAGCAGCCATCGGCTCCCCCGCTGCCTGGCCGTGAACTGGCCGCGGCGCTGAGCGCCCACGGGTGGCGGGACCTGACGAACCGGCGCGACCAGGTGATCCTGCCCGGGCTTCGGGTGGAGATGGTCGGGGTGGACGACCCGCATCTGGATCGCGATGAACTGCCCCCTCCCGCGGCCCCTACCCGGGACCGACCCGCAGCCGGTGCACCTGAGCCGGTTGCGTCGTCGTCGGATTCTGACTTACCCGTGCTACGCCTCGGCGTCACGCATGCGCCCTACACCCGGGTGCTGTCCGGCATGCGCGCCGACGGGGCGGACCTGCTGCTCGCCGGGCACACCCACGGCGGGCAACTGTGCGTTCCCGGCTACGGGGCCCTGGTCACCAACTGCGACCTGGACACCGCCCGGGCCAAGGGCCTGCACGGATGGCCCGGCGAGCGACCCGACCGCGCGGGGCGCAACGGCTCGGTGTGGTTGCACGTCAGCGCCGGCCTGGGCACCTCGCCGTACACGCCGGTGCGGTTCGCCTGCCGCCCGGAAGCGACTCTGCTCACGCTCGTGGCCAAGACGTGATGAGTCCCACCTCACACGGATTTCACCTCAGGGCCCTCCCTCGGCTAACCTGAACGGGCTCGGGGTGTGGCGCAGCTTGGTAGCGCGCCTCGTTCGGGACGAGGAGGTCGTGGGTTCAAATCCCGCCACCCCGACTAGGGAAGGGCCACCGACCTGCGGAAACGCAGGGAGGTGGCCCTTCGTCTCCATGGTGTCGTCTCCATGGTGGTTGTGGTTCGGCGTTGTTCTTATGACTCCCGTTCGGCCAAGCAGCAGTGCCCAGGAGCGGGCACAAGCCGGGGCTCAGCACGCTCCCTGCCGCCCGCCGTGCTTGTCTCTGCCATCCTGGTGTCGTGCGCTGGCTCTGGGTACCGTTGCTCGGTGGCACGCTCTATCTGGTCATCGACACCGTGGCAGAGGATCGGGTGTGGGTGGCCGCCGGGTACGCCGTAGTGGGGCTGGCGCTGACGTGGTGGCTCAGCCCCTGGCAGGGCGGGGTGCGGCGGATCCGGCACGAAGAAGTCATGAGTCGGCCCCCGGCCGAGCGGCCCGTCGTCGTGTACTGGCGCCCGGGCTGCGCCTATTGCGCCCGGCTCCGCGGCCGGCTCGGGCGCGCGGGCCAGCGCGCCGTCTGGGTGAATATCTGGCGGGACAAGAACGCAGCGGCGTACGTGCAGAGCGTCAACCACGGTGACGAGACCGTCCCGACCGTCGTCCTCGACGGCCGCCCGCTGACCAACCCCGACCCGGCGCTCGTGCGGGACCGGCTCACGGGCCGGTAGGCGCGGGCCGGGAGGCGGGCGCCGCCTAGGCTGCGGGACCGTGCGGACGCCGGCTCACCCCTCGTCGTCGCTCGCCTCCGGTTCCCGCGCGGCCACACCACCGGCGCGGGGCACGTGGCGGGCGTCGGTACTCACGCGGAAGGTGCGCAAGTCGGTGTTGCGCAGCGCGATCCAACCGATGACGACGACGCAGGCCAACCCTCCGGAGGCCAGCGCACCGGCGGCGGAGGTTAGTCCGGCGACGAACCCGGCGCGCGCGTTGCCCAACTCCGGGCCGGCCACCCCCACGGTGTGCTCCAGGGCGTTCACCCGCCCGCGATGAGAGTCCGGGGTGACCAATTGCACCATCCCGCCGCGGCTGACCACCGAGACGGTGTCCGCGGCCCCGGCCACCACCAGCATTCCCAGCGCCAGCCACAACGGCCCGGCCAGCCCGAACGTCGCCAGCGCGATCCCCCACACCATCCCCGCGCCGACTTGCACCAGCCCGGGCCGGTCGGCGCGGGTGATCCAGCCCGAAGCCACGCCCGCCAGCATGCCGCCGGCGGCCACGCAACTCAGGAACAGCCCGAGCGTCTGCGGATCGCCACCGAACCGTGCCTCGTTGATGAGCGGGAACAGTGAGATCGGCATCGAGAGCAAGGTGGCCGCCAGATCCGCTCCGAACGAACCTCGCAGCAGCGGGCGGTGCATCACGAACCGCACCCCCTCGACGATGGCGGCGAACGTCCGCCGGTTGTGGTCGGCCTGCACCGGCATCGGCGGCAGGCGCAGCACTCCGTACATCGCCACGAGCACGGCGGCGGCGTAGAGCAGATAACACGCCCCGGCGCCCCAGAGGCCCAAGATCAGCCCGCCGAGCGCCGGACCACCCAGCATCGTCCCCTGCACGCCAAGGTGCTGCAGCGCGATGCCGGCACCGACCTGGTCCCGCTCCAGCAATCGGGGGATGAAGGTACGCCGCGCCGGCACGTCCACTGCCCCGATCCCAGCCCCGGCGGCCACCAGGGCAAAGAGCGCTAGCAGCGATTGCGACCCGGTGAGCGCGTGCGTGGCCAGCCCCACACCGACCAGCACCTGTAACGACATGGTGATCCGCACCAGCGTGCGCCGGTCGATCGCATCGGCCACCGCCCCGCCCAGCACTCCGAAGACCACCAGCGGCAGGGCGCGCACCACCCCGATCATTCCCGTCCACACCGGGCTGCCGGTGAGTTCCCACACCTGCTGCAGCACCGCCACGAACATCACTTGTACGCCGAGCACACTGAATAGGCCGGTGAACCACACCCGCCGGAAGTCGGAACTGGAGCGCAATGGCCGGGTATCGAGCAAACCGCGGCGTAACATCACCGGACCCGGGCCATCATCACGACGAGCAAAGCCACGTCCCCACAGTTGCGTTTCGGGCCGCGATTGTCGAACTCATTCGGGAGCGCGCCGGGCTATGTAGAACTCATTCGAGCCGCACCGGCTACGGCACCGCCGTCCGAACCAGGGTGTGGCACGCTCAAGGCCATGCCCGTGCCTGATTTCATCCGTAGCCTGCGCACCAACATCGGCCACCAGTTGCTCTGGTTGCCCGGACTGAGCGCCGTGGTGCTGGATTCCCGGCACCGGGTGCTGCTCGGCCGGCGGACCGACACCAGGCAATGGGCGGTCATCTCCGGGATCCCGGACCCCGGAGAGGAACCGGTGCCGGCGATCGAGCGGGAGATCACCGAGGAGACCGGAGTCGTCGCCACAGTGCGGGCGCTCGCCTCGGTCAGGGCCACCGGTGTGATCGATTATCCGAACGGCGACCGGGCCCAGTACCTCAACCTGAACTTCATCGCCGACCACGTCTCCGGGGAGCCCGTGGTGGGCGATGATGAGTCACTAGCGGTGGGCTGGTACCGCCTCGATGACCTTCCGGCGCCCATGGACGACTCCTCCCGGCAACGCATCGAGGACGCACAGACGTTCGCGGCCCACCCTGCCGCCGGCCCGATCCTGGCCGGCTGACCGCTACTGCGCCGTGTCTGCGCCCGCCCGGCGGGAGCGAACCGCGGCGGCCAGGTCCTGCAGCACCGTGGCGGTGGTCTCCCAGGACATGCACGCATCGGTGACCGACTGGCCGTAGACCAACCCCGCCGGTGCCGGCTCCTGGCGCCCGGACACCAGGAAACTCTCCAGCATCACCCCGGCGATACCGTGCTCACCGGTGGCCACCTGGGCGGCGATCTCCCCGGCCACCTGAGCCTGGCGCACGTGGTCCTTGCCGGAGTTGCCGTGTGAGGCGTCCACCACCAACCGGCGCCCGAGCCCGGCGCGTTCCAGCAGGTCCAGGGCGTGCGTCAGCGCCGGAGGGGCGTAGTTGGGGCCCGACCGCCCGCCGCGCAGGATCACGTGCGCATCGGTGTTACCGGCGGTGCGCACCATCGCGCTGCGTCCGTCGAAGTCCACCCCGAGGAACGTCTGCTCGGCCCCGGCCGCCACGCACGCGTCCACGGCCACCTGCACATCGCCGTCGGACCCGTTCTTGAACCCGATCGGCATCGACATCCCCGAAGCCAGCTGCCGGTGCACCTGGGACTCCACCGTGCGGGCGCCGATCGCCCCGTAACTGACCGCATCGGCGATGTACTGCGGGGAGGTGGCCTCCAGGAACTCACATGCCACTCCCACGCCGGTGTCCAGCACATCCAGCAGGACCTGCCGGGCCAGGCGCAGCCCGCGGGGGATGTCGTAGCTACCGTCCATGCCCGGGTCGTTGATCAGCCCCTTCCACCCGGTGGTGGTGCGGGGCTTTTCGAAGTACACCCGCATCACCACGTGCAGGTCCTCATCCAGTTCGGCGGCCAGCGCGGACAGCCTGGTGGCGTAGTCCAGCGCGGCGTGCGGGTCGTGCACCGAGCAGGGGCCGACGACGACGAGCAACCGGTCATCGGCACCGGCCAGGATGTCCTGGGTCGCCTGCCGGGAGTCGGCCACCACCTGGGCGCCGGCGTCGGGCAGGGGCAGATCGTTGATGACCTGCGCCGGGGTGGGCAGCACGTCCAGGCCCCGGACACGTAGGTCGTGGGTGCGTTCTGCAGTGAGCAAGGGCTGATCCTCTCGGCTTACGGCGGACCGCCCGGACCGGAGCGACCGCCTAGAAATGGCGAAGGCGCGGACCGTGTGGTCCACGCCTTGTGTCGGCTCCGGTGCGCGCGTCAGCAGATCGCGCCGGCCGGGGCCGACACGATAAACCAATACTGACGCGAGCAACGCATGCGGCCACCATACACACAGCACGCCGGCACACCGGAAGAACTGTGTGCCATGTCACGCACGGGACCTGGGTCGAGCGAGTCGACCCGCGCAGCCGGCGTTGATCGAGTCGACCCGCGAAGATCAAGTCGGGCCGACCCGCGAGGATCGAGTCGACGGGCGCCGTCGGCGTCGATCGAGTGCCGCGCTGCCTGGTTGGCGATGGCCCGGCCTCCCGAGGCTGCCGGCGGGGGCGAACGTATGCGCCTGGCCCGCGAACTGGCGATTAGGCTGGCATTATGACGAACTTCGCTGCGCCCGAAACCGCCCGGACGCTTCAGTTCCCGAGTCGTGCACACCGAGGCTTGAGCCGTGCCCTGGGTCTGGCGCTGGCAATGTGCGCTGCCATCGCCCTATCCGTGTTGTGGGCCGTCCCCGCAAGCGCGCACGCCCAACTGTTGGAATCCGACCCGCCCGACGGGGAGCAGCTCGATGAGGCTCCGGCGTCGGTGGAACTCACGTTCAACGAGCACATCGAGCAGATCGGTTCCCAGGTTGTCATCACCGATGCCGATGGCAACGAGGTGCAGGACGGCGATCCGCTGATCGAGGGGCCCGCGCTGACCCAGGATCTCCTCGAGGAGCGCCCCGAGGGTGAGTACACCGTGCAGTGGCGAGTGGTCTCGGCGGACGGACACCCGGTGAGCGGGGAGTTCACCTTCCAGGCCGCCGCGGCTGCGGGCGCGGACCAGCAGGAGGGGGACGAAGCCGGCGAGGACTCCGAGTCCGGCGCAGCACAGGATGGCTCCGGCGCGGCACAGAACGAGACCGAACCAGAGGCCGCCGAGGACGACGCAGCCGCCGATGCCGAGGAGGAAGCCGCCCAGCAACCTGCGGCCGACCCAGCCGAAGCAGCGGACGATCCGGCGGCGGATGACGCCGAGGACTCCTTCCCCTGGGGCCTGCTCTTCGCCCTCGCCGGGGTCGGGGTGGTACTGGCCCTGGTGGTTCGTGCACGGCGCCAGATCCGCGACCAAACCGATGCCCGAGCGGCCGGCTACGACCAGGATCGCGACTCCAACGCCGCCGCCTCACCCGACCGGTCGCCCGACGAACCGGGCGCCGAGCCGGATAGCGCGCCGGGCACTGCACCCGAGGCGGACCAAGGCCGGGACGATGGGGATACGCGCTCCTGAACCTGCCGGCACCTACCCGCCCCCGCGTTGGGAGCAGCGGTTCGCAGCCGGGCAGGTCGGCCTACCGGAGTGGGCCGCCCGCGCCCCTGACCGGGCGGTGGTGATCGCCAGTTCCGCCGGCACCTTGCAGGTGCACTCCTTCCACGCGGACACCGCCGACCTGGTGCGGGCCACCCATCGGCCTGCGGGCACCACCCGGGCCACGATCGATCCCACCGGGCAGTGGGTGTGGTGGTTCGATGACACGGCCGGTAACCAGTTCGGGGTATGGCGCCGCCAACCCTTCGGCTCCACCGCACAGCGCCGCCCGGAACAGCCGATCGAGTTGCCCGCCGCCTACGACGCCGGGTTGCTACTCGGCGCCGACGGCACCGCGATCGTCGGCCGCAGCGACCCCCGGTTCGGTACCCAGATCCATCAAGTACTGGTGGGCGCGGCTGGATACGGCTCCACCGCCCCGGTGCCGTTGTACGCCCACCGGCAGGTGGCCCGCGCGGCTGCGCTGGCATCCGGCGGCGACCTGGTGGCGATCACCCATTCCGAGCGCGGCGATGCCCTCCACCCGGCGGTACGCGTGGTCCGCGGGGACACCGGCACAGTGGTCGGGGACCTGGACGACGGGCCGGGCCGCGGGTTGTGGCCCCAGGGGTTCGCCCCGATCGCCCGCGACACCCGCTTGTTGGTACGCCATGAACGCACCGGCCACCCCGCACTACTGCTCTGGGACGTGGCCACCTCCTACGTGCGCCCCTTGGAACTGGAGGTCCCCGGGGACGTGGCACGCGCCGTCTGGACTCCGGACGGCCGCGCACTGCTGGTGACGGTGGATCATCACGCCCGCACGCTGCTGTACCGGTACGGCCTGGCGGAGGGCACCACCGAACTCGTGGGGCCCACCACCGGAACGGTGACCCAGGCCACCGCCCGCCCCTACGGCGATGCGTGGGTGCGCTGGTCCTCCGCCGCCCAACCGCCCACGGTCATCGACCTGAGCAGCGGCCGAGAGCTGCTACAGATCGGCACCCGGGCACCGGAGTCGGTACCCACAGAGGACGTCTGGGCCGACGGGCCCTCGGGGAAGGTTCACGCGCTGTTACGCCGACCGCCGGGCACCGCTCCCTACCCGCTGATCGTGAGACTGCATGACGGTCCCCACACCAGAGATGCCGACGTCTTCGATGCCGAGGCAGCGGCATGGGTCGACCACGGCGTTGCGGTGCTGCACGTGAACTTCCGGGGCTCCACCGGGTACGGGAACGCCTGGCGCGAAGAACTCGGCGGCCAGGTGGGAT